>MDTC01060376.1_pt1 | contig 28178 bp, 39 predicted proteins | sample 811181 | NCBI WGS metagenome assembly MDTC01 (sample SAMN05326644, study PRJNA326480) | marine metagenome | isolation source: seawater | place: Pacific Ocean: North | collected 2011 | reverse complement strand
CTCTGTGAGGAGTTATAGCATCCCAATGAAATAGCGAAGAGGCACTATTCCCATCTTGTACTTTGAATGTTATAGTTACGTCTTTATTTGTATTTTTGATGACTAATGGATTATCTTCATCAGCAATAACTACTTCAATATAAGGATTAAGTTTTTCCTCGCTTGGATTTCGGAAAATACTATCACCCATAGCATCAGCTGAACCGTCACTGATAGTTGTGGTCTGGAATTCATCAGTATACGGGTTAGTAGGTGTGAGTTCGTGATCATTATCTAAAACTCCCATTTGAGATGTATAATTAAGCTTTGCGGTAGCTGTTTGTAAACTGGCGGGACTTATGTTTTTTCCTGGTCTCCAAGTTTGAGCAGCAGTACCGTCGTGTCGATTTATCTCTATTCTTGGAAAAGTATTATTGACATCATTGACTCTAAACAAAAAGGTTTTCTTAGGTCTGTAGGCTCCACGCATAGCGCAATCAACATCATCAAAATCAGGTGTATCTGGGGTCGGTTTAGCGTATTGACTATTATTTTGGGTTGCAATTCTGTCTGGATAAACAGTTAATTGAAAAAATATTTCTCGCAAAGGATCTTTACCAGTGGCTCTACGGTAAATCGAAGCAGTAGCACCCTGCAAAATGTCTTCGGTAAACACATTTGAACATACTTGGTTAGCTTTGCTAGAATTACCTTGACCATTTGGTAATGGACCTTGACCCAATCCAGGACGATCTTTAGATCGTGTTATACGCCTCCAGTTTTTATTATACTTAGATATTGAAATGCGATCGATTTGATAGCCAAATCCTGTAGGGTTCCAATTTTTAATATATAATTTAGAATAACTTCGCTTGCTGCCTGTAATTGGCATCGCAACTTGTGTGGAATGACTGTCCAAAATCTGCTCATTAGAATCAGCATCAAAATGACCTACAAGTTTATAAATGGGTGTTGTTAATATGGGTAACGATCCAGTATATCCGCTTAGGCTATCAAGAGTAGGATTCAAATCAAATGCATGATCTAGAGAAGGATGAGTAAACGGCATATATAACCCGTCACTATCAATTGATCTTCTCAAAAACCCTGCTCTCCAAACAACTTTGGTTTTAAATCCTGTATCTCCTGTACGAAAAAGACTTGCTATATCACTTATCAATGTCATATCATCAGAAAAATTGTCAATATCTAGAGTAAATTCATTTTGATTTTGAAAATCTCTATGGAAAACTTCAGGAAGATCAATATTAACAGTAATAGGATTAGATCTAAATTCACCTAAATATCTATTAACAGATACTAATCTATATTTGTTGGTGTTGTCTGAAAAAGTATGAGCTATGGTAATTGGACTTGTGTTTTTAGTGTTAGTTAGTCTTTCATAACTTGATCCTCCGTCTACAGAAACCTCCCAAAAATATGATATGTCTGTGTCTTCGTTAATTGTAGTATCACAAGTATAAGTTACTTCAAAAGGACCGGTAGAAGGAATGGTAATATCTCCAGCAGAATAGCCTGCTGCTGTAGGTCCTGTTGTAGGACACCCATCAGTAAAGAATGGTTCTGTAACTGTGATTATATTAGAAACTACAGTGTCAGCATAAGGAGAAGTTATTGTGCATTTGTATTCTTTAGTAGGAACGTGAGTTTTATGATTATCATATGCTACAGTTAAGATGTCCCCTTCGGTATTAACTGTTTCGTAAGAAGCTAAAGTGCTGCTATATGTAGAAGTTTCATCATCGCTTTTACTCCATGTATAAGTTAAAGTATCATTACTAGATATAGAAGCCTCTAAACTGATTATAATAGGATATCCATTATTGTCAACAACATTTTGATTTATAGGTTGTCTAGTTATAGTAATAACAGGTTTAGGAACAGTAAGTGTAACAACATCAGATATAACTGTTACCGCCTCGTTTGCTGAGACTATACACTTATATCTGTATCCATTCTTTGCGTAGTTCAATCCAGTTAATGTTAATGTCGCACTATCTGTTCCAACATTAGTAAAAGTAACGCCATCAGCAGATTCTTGCCATTGATAGGCTATTCCGGGACCACTAGAAGATGCACTAATAGTAAATGATACGGAGTCTGCTGTATAATCATATGTCTGATCAGTAGGCTGTTGAGACACTGTGATAGTTTCAGTATGTGGAGCAGTAATTGTTATTACATTACTCTTTTTAAATAATTGACTATGACTTGTAACACTTACTATAGCAGCATACTGATCTCCATTATTAGCACTATATAATTGATTTTGTAAATATAGACCCGTTGTTGAACTTAATGTTGCCCCGTTTTCCCAATCACTGATTGCTACACCTTGATTTGATACCTTTTTCCATGCAAAATCTAAAGATCTACTGTCTGTAACAGTAGCAGCAATATCTATTAAACCACTACCGTTCACCATAGTAGTATTTTCCGGCTGTTCTGTAATAGATATTTGAGGAACTGTCAATGTAACAGTTGCACTGACACCTGTTATTCCTGGATAAACAGAACTTAATACGGCTCTAAAAGAAGTAGTCTCAGGTGCAGTTAATATATCAACATCAGATACATTTAATATTTGTGTGGCTCTAAAGTCCTCCCAATCTGCATCGACATATTTTTGCCATTTATAAGAGAGTTCAGTTAATTCTGATATAGTTCCTGTAACACCGAAAATACCAGCATCATCTAAAACATTTTGATTAGAAGGTTGATCAGTAATAGTTATTGTAGGTATATCTACCAACAATTCTCCTGTGTTACTTGTAAAAATACTATCTCCAAAATTTAGTCGATACACACTTCTATATTGTTCACCGCTATTTGCATAAGTTAATTGGTCACGATAAAGATGTGTTTGCGTTTCTCCTAATGGATTCCAGGAAGCAGTAGTGTTATCATATTGTTCCCAATCATTATCTACAATTCCCGTATTGAATACATTAGCTACAGATGTTATCGTATTAAAATATCCTAAACCTTTTTTATAGTCCATTAATATATGATTTGTGTCTTCCAAAGTAATAATATCACTGTCTTCAGTATGTATATCTATATTAGAAAATATCGCTGTATTATCTGTAACTTGTGGATTAAAGTCTATTATAGGAGCAGGTATATACAAAACTCCAGAATCAGTATAGTATGCTTCAGTAAATGCTCCACTAATTTTTGCTCTGTAAGCATAATTATTTGATGAATAGTCTAAACCTTGGAATTGTAAATATGGTAAAACTTTACCCTCTATGTCATTCCATCCAAAACCATTGTTTTCTTGCCATTGATAGTAAACATCAGAATGAACATTATTAGATAAACTTGCAGCAGCAAAGAAGTTCGCTTCACCCCGAATATTCTCCATTAATAAAGTATCACTGTCTTCTGTTACAATACTATCGCTATTTTCTGCAACGCCTGTTATTGAGAAATCAAAAGTAGCATTATAGTCTGTCACATTTGTATTTATATGTACTACAGGTTTATCTACATGGAGTGTAGCTAAATTAGATTTAGCATTTGAAGCTGTGCCTTCAGAATAAAGTTCAGCGCAATATTGTACACCGCTTGCATCTGGATTCATATTTGTTACGATAAGACCAGTATCATAAACATAAGTAGAGTAATATGAATTACCAGAATTATAAAACCATTCATAATTTAAAGTAGAAGCATCATTAACAGTACCTGAAACTTGAAAAGAACCAGACCCATTTACTGTTGTAGTTTCAGTTGGCTGAATATCAAAGGTGACAACTGCAGGAAACACAAATAGTGTAGCGATATCCGTAAATGTAGGTTTACATACTGTGCCTGTACTAATAATTTGACATCTATATTTTTCTTCTCTAGCAGAGGGTGACGATATAATATTTTCTATAAGTAAACCTGTACCTGTAGCGTCTACGATATTTTCAAAAACATTATTTATGGGATTTTGTTTTTGCCATTGAAATGACACTTGTGATCCATCAGATATTTCCCCAGTAGTGGAGAAAAATCCTGTAGCATTAGCCATAGCAGTATCAACTGGTTGTAAAAGAACATTACCAGAAGTTTGATAGGTATTTAAAAATTCAATATTACCTAATACATCATCTGCGTCTGGGGCTGTAAATTTACATCTGTAAAAGCCACTGTTTTCAACATAATCTACAGGATCAATTACTAAATTTGCTCCAGTAGCATTTGGGATATCTGTAAAAGAATCTTCTGATGACAATTGACCAGATTGCCATTGGAAAGAGGGAATATCGCTTTGACCAGGATTTGGGTCGAATACAACAGCATCTACCGATAATGTTAGGCTTTCTCCGCTGACAGCTTCTATCATTTCTAGATTCCTCTAAATGTCTTTCTTTTTATATATCTATTAATACACTTATAACGGGTTGAGGCACATTTAATGTTGATACAGTAGATGTTTGAGATTGAGCCAAAGCATGAGAAACAATAACCCTATATTGTTTGCCATTGTACGTACCAAAATCTAAGTCAACTAAACTCAGCACATCATTAGTTTCGCCTTCTAGATCTATCCAGATATTTGATGGATTAAGCTCTTGCCATTGAAATTGTAAAGGCTGATTGTTGTCTATGCTGGCAAATATTTGTAAAGTAGCAGATCCTTCCGATGCATTGAAAGAAGACGGTAAATCTGTAAGTGTTATTGTTGGAGGATTTACAGATATGGTGGTAACATCTGAAACTATAGTCATTTCTTTATTTGTAGAATTTGGATTATTTGTTGCTGTAACTATAGCTCTATATTTATATCCTGTTTCTTGTAGATTAGGAGTAAAAGTTAAAGTAGCATTTGTCGCTCCTGGAATATCTTCAAAGATACCATCAACACTATTTGCCACCTGCCACTGTACCAATGTATTTGCCGCGTTAGTTTGTGAGTCCACCGTCAATGTTAATTCAGCACCATGTATAACATTCTGAGAAGCTGGTAGATTTTGAGTAATATTAAGTTCTAAATTTACATTTAGTTCTTTGATTTTTATTAGACGTTTTCTTAAATAAATATCTACCGCACCATATTGAGTTTGGCTTTCTACTATTCTATATACTGGGGTTTCGTTACCACATGTATTTCCATCACAAGATGAACTAGTAGCAGCTTGTCTTTGATATGTTCTTTTGAAAGGAACATTATATATTCTGTATGTTGGACTAATAGTATTCTTTGTTGTTGGGTGGCTTTTGTCTATGTTAATAGTTTTAACAAATTCCATAGACATAGGATCTATATTATTTTGTCTGTAAGTTTCTGCGACACCCGTATCATTTCTATATGTAGATATAATTTGACCATTAGTATAATTACCACCATAAGGAGAACCTAAATTACTAATACCGCTATGGTAAAATTCTAAATCTTGTGTGTGAAATTTTTTAGTAGCAGTACCACTAGCCATAAGAAAAGTCAATGCTGGGCTTTGTAAAATTCTTATGTTGGTAGGTTGCCAAGTGGTATATGGAGCATCAGTTATGTCATCTTCATTTACTGCTGTGTTAGTGCATACCCCATTAGAAACAGAACAAGTTCCATAACTAAGACCTAAATCATTATTTCTAACTGGGTCTAATTCTCTTTCTTTTTGAGCATTGGTTTGATTGGTCTGACTAGGGACAGGAGGTATTCTATAATACATAACAGGTTCAAGCAATAGTTTATACTCACAATGCATATCTATATTTTGAGTGCTTCTAGATGCATGTAAATCATGGAATCTTGCTTGCAATCCTGTATCCATTACATCCACAAATGACAGGCTAGTTCCCGCCAATCCACTTTGTGAATTATTAATAATTAATCTATTGTTATCATAATAAGTTTTATTGGTATTAAAAACAATATATTCATGAGGATAGCTATCTTTAATTTCATAAGCAATACCCTCACCAGCAACCAAATTAAGTCCGGTAGTAGATATAATACCTCTCTGGTATTTACCTCCAGCACCCCCATGTGCAGAGTGAGCAGGACTATCCGTACTATGATCGATCGCAATTCTATTGCCCTCTACAGCATTTAATCCTGTATTATAGATTATGCCACTAAAAGGCCATGTTCCTTGATGTTCTTTAACAATTAAGTTTTCTGTTACTGTATTTAATCCAGTAGTAGAAATAATACCGCTATGAGAAGTCCCTCCTGTCCTACCATATTTATTTCCAGCCGGGGTATCTGCTGAAAACTGTACTTCCATATTATTACCGGGAACAGCATGAATCCCAGTAGTCCAGGTAGTTAATATATTTAGACCGCTATTATAATAGCTAGCAATTCCAGACTGTTGACTAGATAATAAATTTAATCTAACTACATAACGCCTAATGTAGCTTAATGGCATTTTAGTATTCTTAGGAAAGGCACCTTCTTCAAGATGTCCTGTAACCACAACCATTAAGTCTTTATCTAACGCATATGGTGATAGCGGTAGTTGTGTTATCTTACTATCAGCCATAACAATTTAACCCTGTATTTCTACTTAAATAATTTTTTCGGCTTTAAGCCAACTACCTTTCTTCAATACTCCACTAGTAGCTTGGTCGGCACTATTAGTTATAAAGGCAAAAGAAATTGTATCAGCCTCATTATTAGTAGTTTCTACAGTAAATTCGTTGACTAATGTATAGGTAGCACCTAGTCCATTTGTGCCTACTGAATCTATAAGTTTACCATAGCCAGAAACCGAAGTAGATTCATGATGTACTACAGCATGTCCAGCAGCATCTATTTCTAAGTCTTTCCATTCTCCATATAAATTAGTAGGATAGTTAACTGACATTTCACCAGTAACGCTGATAATACCACTTACATCAGTATCTTCATTGCACATTAATCTAGTGCCAAGTTGACAGACGTATTTACTATTAGGAGCAAGCTCTATAGATAAATCTCCACTTCCATCTGATAAAAGCATACCTGTATTTGCTAAATCAGAAGTTTGAAATTTAATTAGCTGTTGTACTTCACCACTAACAGCACTGCTAAAATCAGTAACATTGGCTGCTACGTGTGTATGATCAGTATATGCGTAACCACTCACATTGATTTCTAACGTATTTTTAGCAGTACTAGACTTTGTTGATACTAAATGAATACCTGTGTGTGATGTAATTAGTTCTTCAATATTGACAATATGATTAGTTAGTCCAGATAAAGGAACCTTATTAGTAGTTAGTGTAGCACCTCCCACACCGACTCCTGTTACTACTACGATAACATCTCCGCTAGCAATACTAGCTGCTTCCGACAATTCTGTAATTTTACGATCTGCCATGACGATCCTTTCTTAGAATTTATATCTTGTGCTACGTTTGATGGTATAAACCTTATATACACCTATTGTTCTATAAATAATCTACAAAACCATAATCGGGTAGTTTTTGGGGTGGAAACCCGTTAAAATCACTAAAAGCGTAAGCCCCATTTTGCCTCAACATACCAGCAGCCACATCTGCATGAATTAAAAATGAACCATCTGGAATTGGACCCCATTCAGGATGACCTCCACCATTCCATTTACCCCAACTATTTTGTACCAAAAAGGCTGGTTCTTTACCTGTGTCATCACAAGCTGTCCAAGCCATTGCATGAGCCCATGACCCACTTTTCCTTGCGAAACCCTTACTATCTCTTTTATTAGAGAATCCATAACTACTACATACACTTAAACCATACCCATTAGCAAGTGCATCTCTGGCTTCTTCTACTGTTTTTATTAAAGATACCGTTTTAACTTGATGGTCATCGGCTTTATCAATTACTTTATCAGGTAATCCTCTGGCTCCCCATCTAGCACCCATGCTTCCATTGTATCTACTAAAGTCCGCAACGCCGGGATAATTTTTTCTAACTAGCACTCCACCTGTCTTACTAACAAATGTTGCTGCACGACTGCAACTCATGCCTTGTCCACCATGACCTCTACATCCGTAGATAGCCTCTGTAGCACCTCTGGCTATCCAGCTTTCTTTGTCTCCTTTAATATCTATTTCTACTGCTCTGGTTAAATCACAACCATTACGTGTAGCATGAGAGACACAATCGCCGGTAGTTTGTCTTTCTATATAAGCATTCTTATCAAATTTTAAAACAGACTTAAACGGTGTTGATAGTTTACCTTTACCACTATTCTTGATTTTTCTTGCTCCATCTTTGAAGTAAGCATATCGAGAAGTTTCTATTAGTTCTTCAAAAATATGTTCTTCCCATAAACATCCAGACATACCGTCACGATAATTTTTATATAGCTCATCTGGTGTGAATCTTGGCATTATTTGCTACCCTCATAAAAAGCCCATGATAATGCTCTAAAAGATTGGGCCGCCTTAACTCTTAGTTCAGGATTCAGTAACACATCGTCATCACCAATTCCTGTATCCACTAGATCTTTAGCGGCTTTTGCCAGATCAGGATATTTACCTTTAATATCTAGCCTCAACATTTTCCCAGCAATACTGTTAGCCTCTTTGATAGATGAAGTATCAACAATAATTTTATCATCATCTAGTTCTATGAGAGTCGCCATGTCAGCATATAGTGCAGAAAGTTTTAAGCAATCTGATTTACGAGTAGAATCATCTGATTTCTGAACTATAGATGTGACAACCCTAGCTTTTTCTAATAGTGCATCATCAGAAGGGGCATCAGTCACATAATTTTCAACACTACAGACAGGCTCATTAACATTTACTGGTAAAGTAATACTAGTTAAATCAGGCTTAAAGAATCCTATTAATACTAATATCGCACCTATACACAGTAGCAGTTTATTCTGCATTTTTACTCTCCTGTTTGGGTTGGCAGATTGTAGGACTCAAATATGGAAACATTTGGTCAGCAACCTCTATAGCTTTTTCACATCCGCTTTTTTCAGCTAAATCTCTAGTTTGCTTCCAAGAAACCACTAGATCAAAAAATAATTGACTATCATCTTCAGATTTTACCTTTTCTTTTACAAAGTTTGGTAGGTCTGGAACTGATGGAGCATTTTTCTTGACCTTGTCAATTAAATCTTTAAGAACTTTTTGAACCGGACTAAGTTTATCCTTAAACAAAACCCATACTATAATACCTATACCAGCGTATAAAGCCAAATCCATTGGCGCTAAACCACTACTAAACTCTTCGAAGCTTTGTGTTAAATTCATTATTTATTTTCCTGTGATTTGTTTAAGATTATTAATAAAGTCTTGAACCACACTAGTGCTTTGTTGCACACTAACAGGTTCTTTAGGTTTGAAAACACCAACTTGTCTAAAGGTAGCAACCATTGCATCAATACCTGAGCCTACAAGCAACATTAAGAAACTTTTAACGTGACTATGAATAATAGGTTCTAATACTGATGGAACCCAAGGTAGATCTACATGCACAAAAATCTTATCATAAAATCCACCAATTAATTCTAATGCTAGCTTTTTCTTTTCAGGACCACTAAGTTCTGTGGCAAAGTTCTCAATTAACTGAATGATGACAGCAGTTAATAGCTGTAAAATTTTCCATACTTCACTTACAGCAAACTTTTTAACATCGGAAACTGCTTTTTTGGTTTCTACGATTAGGTTTTCTACTTCTTTACGAATTAAGTCTTTTGTAGTTTCATCACTCATGTTTTTTACCTCATAGTTCAATATATGGTTCTATATCTTTATAATTAGACTCGCCTACTCCATTGATATTTTTTAGTTGATCTAAATCCTTGAAAGCATTAGCTTCTCTGTGTTCAACTATTTTTTTGGCAGTTACAGGACCAACGTGTGGTAGTTGTATAAGTTCACCGATAGTAGCTGTATTTATACTAATTTTATTGTAAACTTTGTCAACCCCTACATAATCCTCTAGTTCTTTACTTACTTCATTATTCTCCTGTTGTTCTCTTTTTCTTCTTGACCTATATCTGGAAAAGAGGGCAAATTGCCCTCCAAGTAATATAATACTTTCTACTACGTGAGTAGATACGCTAATTAAATCATCTTTAGTATCTGCCTCTGTAATTACTCCAAATATAAATAATCCACTAATAATAAAACTTACTAGCGTAAACCAAAATTCACTAGTTTGGTATCCTTTGGTTCTCATTTATCTCACCTTATGTAATAGCATCTCCCGCATAATATCTAGGATCATCGAATCTAGCATCATACTTATCCTCAATGTCTGCAATAACTGGCTTATTGGTAACATTATCATTATTTTTCATATTGGCTTGTGGACCTGTTGGTAAACCACCTAAAACCAGAGTGCCATTTTTGATAACAGCACCAGTATCTATTCTTTCTATATCGTTGGCCATTATAAATTACCTTTCTATTCTATGCTCTAGGGCTTCTAATGTTTTACTAAGTAACGCTATTTGCACTTTCAATTCGCTCATTACTTCTGTATTCTTACTTAGTGCTCTAAATAATGTAGCACTATCTTCTTTATGATCCTTTAATCTGTCCATAATGAATTCTCTATCTTTCATATATTGACTCTGATTTTGGATCATTTCTTCAACTTCTTTTCTATTAACTAAATTTTTTACAAAAGTAGTCCAGAAACCTATGAGTGCGATAACTACACTAACCATAGATGTTGTAAAGTTCTCAAAAAAATGACCTAACGTATTCGGATCTGCCATGTTTTACTCCAAAGTAATAGTATGAAAAAAGCCAGAGATGCCTTAACATCCCTGGCCTCTCTAAATAGTTAATACACTAAATATTAGGTATTCTTAGCTGAGTATTTTGCACCAGATGTAACTGGATTACCGTACAAGAAGTTAAACTCACCGGGCTGACTTCTTGTTGGACTAGCAGCAGTATCAGAAGAAGCAGTTTGAGTTCCTACAGCAGAAATGCTATAGTGGTCATCTACAGCAGCAGTTGGAGCACTACTGAAGTTACTTCTCTGGTCAGCAATTCCAAAGGGATTGAAATCACCAGCACGAATTGAAGTAGTAGTTCTAACAGTGCTGACTTGCTCTTGACGAGCAATACTTCTTGAATGAACTGTATCGTCTGCTGCATTAAGTAAGAAAGTTTTCTGTACTCCAGCTAGAGATTCTGTTACTCTTTGGATACATCCGCTACCACCATTGAAAGCAAATGTTCCACCAGATAAAGCTTTGTCTGCATCAGCATCATCAACTGGTGTAGATGCAAATACTCCACCTGTAAAACTCTTGCCTAGAGCTAAGTTATCAATAGTAGTCGTCGATGTTCCTGCATTTAATGCGGTACCGGCGTTGTTCACAGTGCTAGTTGCTGTAACTGCACTTGAACCGTTTGATTGTACTGTGGCCATTCTTTTTCTCCATTAAAAGGTTTGTGTATATATACAGTACTTTTTACCCCAAAAAGTTGATTTTATGAGATAATTTTTCTAATATATGAATGTTGCTTGTCTTGTAAGCAAAAATTTGCTCATTTGACAATATTAATTCTACATGGGCATCTGTCCATGCTTGGCCATTGACAATAATATTAAGATTGGGGTTCTTTTTTAATAGCATCATACTAACTAAAATATTATCGGATATACCATCTAAAGAGTAGCTAGTAGACGGATATATAGTATTTAGTTTTTTTGTATATAAGATATCAGCAATTTTGTGCAGTAGAGGCAGGGTAAATGTTTTATATTCTAGCACATATTTTAAATCTATCTGATTGTCGAAGCAAATTTGTTTGAATATGTCTACTTCTAGCCTGAATCTATCATATTTCCTGTTACATAATGCGTGATTAGGACAAACAACTTCTATCGAATCAACACCATGCTTGATAGCTTTTCTGAGAGCATTTTCTCTCTCATCATAATCTGCTAACCCAAATGGGTAGTCTATAATAGTACCAAGCTTAACATCACGAGGTATATTTTTTTTTACATATTTTACATATTGAGGTAAAACAGAAATAGTAGAAGGACTATATTGTATAGACTCTAATACAAAATCTTTTGTCTCTTTTTCGTTGCTTGAAAAATCGTAATATCCGTATTCAACGTATCGCAACATTTTATCGTTTTCTATTTTTTAGTTTGTCTATTGTACTAAACTTTCTATCTCCTAATACACCGTCAGCGAATCCATAATAGACTGCTTCTTCAGCATTTAAAATCCAATCACTTTTGTTGTCTAGTTGTGTCATAATATGTTTTCTAATAATATGTTTTTTCCAATTTCTTTCTTTAGCTATAGGACTTCCAATACATCTATCAGTAAACATGTTAATCATTTTTAAAGATTCTTTTTCACTCCATTCAAAACTACTTTTGGCTGCTTTATGTTCATTATCTATGCTAAGAGAACCATAATGTATGAGCATGTGTGTATTAGGCATCAATACTCTTAGATGTGCAGCTTGAAATAATATACTACTAGCTGATTCAACTTTACCATAAGCTAGAATAAAAATTTTTGATGGAGATGCTTTAATAGTGTCATAAATACCCATACAGTCTTGCCAATCTCCTCCCGGTAAATGCATATGTACGAGAATTGGTTCATTGGAAATCAAATTTAAATATCTTAGGTTCTTTTCAAAAACAATTGCAGATCTAAATTCTACGCCAGATTCTTCTTCGGAATCGAAACTAGAGTGTAAATATACTTCTCTATTTTTGGGATCTATACACATGTTATGTATATTGTTCAAAAAATCAATGTCCGTATTTGGAGTAGTAACCATAATTAATTATTTATTTTTAAGTGATAGATGTTCGTAAATTTTGTTTGATATTTGTGACATAACGATTCCGGCATCAAAAAGTTTGCCTACTCCTATTCTGAATCTATATCTTGTAAAGATATCTAAAGTTTCTATTCCTTCACTGCCTTCGATCATGTAACAAATCTTTTCTGTTAAATCAAAATTAGTATGCCCTAACCAAAAATTAAAAATTTTATTTGAAGCAGTATTATCTGTGTAAGGTATCATGCCCATAGGGGTCATAATAACTTTAGTAGGTTTTTGATAAAACTGCATAGAATCGTCTTCAGGATCTGCATCAATTTCGTCACCTTCTTCTGAATAGAACACTGGTTCGATTTCTTCAGAAGTAGGAGGTTCTTCAGTTACAAAGTCTAAATCATCTTCTCCAAGAGGATCAGACCATTTTTGCCATACTATTCTGTATTCTGTATTTTTCGGATTCATGCAATTATAATAAGCAAAAATGCGAAAGTTGCAAACTTTACTCTGTAGCTCTAAAAACTTCCAATGGAGAAATAACAGGAACAGAATCCTTCAAAGTATTATTGCTAAATTTTTTCAGATTAACAATCTCCACTAAAGTATTCTCGACAAATAAAGTATTTAACGGATTGTCATTATCACATTGTTTTAAGGTTTCTATAATATCTTTATGTAAATATCCTTTATTTATTGCATCTATGGCTAAAGCATAATAGTAGGCTATAGAAGGGATAGATTTTACATTATTATCATCAAAATCTGGCCAATCACAAACAATATTGATAGTACCGTCTTTGTTAACTTCAAAACTCAAACAAGCAACAACATCTTTAAAAGTTTCAGATTCATTGACAACTTTGCCTTTTGTTTGTTTGCGTTTGAAAAAATTAAACATAACTTCTAATCCTATTTAATCCCTTTTGAATGTTCTGTCTAACTGCTTCTCTTGTTACTCCGTATTCTTTTCCTATTTGCAGCAGTGTTTTATTTTCAAAATAATATTTCTTTATTTGATTTCTTTGCTTATCAGACAAAATGCTTGAGTCTAATAGTTTATTAATGATAGTCCTAAGCTGTTGAGATTGCTCCTTTTGTGAAACAATTTCCGCAGGATTACAAACTGAGGTGTCCTGTATATGACCAGCATATGTTTTCATTTCATCATTACTAATATTATCAATAGAAAGCTTATTCTTTTTCTTCTTGTATTTATTAGTTACATATGTCTTAATAGCCCAAAGTCCACATTGGTTTCTGTAAGAATATCTAGTCTTGGATTTGCCATTAAATCCGGTTCTATTTTTATCCCACTTCCAATCTGCTGTCATTAGTGCTGAAGCTATGTCTGAGATTGCATCTTCATTATTCAATAGTTCATTTCTTAAACTACTGTAAAAGTTTGGAGCAAATTTAGAAATAACCTTTTTAGCCAATAAAATATATGTATTCAAATCTTCAAATTGTCTGGTTTCCATCCTAAAAATCCTTTCAAAAATTAAAACTAAAATCTATTACTTGCTTTTTTTCTGCGCTCTCTTTAAAGCTTCTGGTGTTGGTCTATCTTTATCTCCAGGTTTAGCTGGTCTATAATTCTTACCTTCACGAAGCTTTTTCTTTCTTATGTTCTCCCACAAACTTGCAGGAGTCATATCTTGTTTATCGTCATTAGAAGGATTAAACTTTACAAAATCATGGATTGTTGTCATGTAATCTTCTGTTATAGCAATTTTACCCTGTAGCCAGCTTTCTGTCAAGTTCTCTTTTACTGTTGGGTCTTCGAGAGAAGCCAAAATTTGTTGAGCGTTTCTCATAATTGATGAGAGGGCTCCTATGTTCATTTCCAAAAAATCTTTTTTATATTCTGTGATATTTTTCTCTGCTTTAAGCACCTCTTCAACACCGGATAATAATTTTTTATAACTCATGACCTACTCCTGTAAAGTATTTTTTAAGTTCTGGGTAAATTGTTTTAATGATTTTTTTAGCGGCTACATTGTCAGAAGGGTAGTGTACTCCTTGTAGTTCTCTGGCTTTACCACAAAGATCAACCAACTTATCAAACTCTGTTTTGTATTTGGGATATTTGTCAGACAGTATCTCTCCAATGAGTGCTGCATACATTGTGTGACCACTAGGATATGCTGGAGTCTTGTGTGTTTTGGTGACTATTCTGTTTACAGATAAATCATAATATTCTGCTAATTGAAAAGGTCTTGGTCTGTTGTAAAAGTATTTAAGATGATCTACTATAGCAATAACACAAGTGTAATACGTTGCAACAAAAAACTGTTTAGAAAAATGTAGATCATGTTTACTAATAATGTCTTCAAACAAATCTAGGGGTTCACGATCAGCTTTATAAATTAAGTCTATTTCTGCTTTACTTCTGTTGGTAGTAATATTTTGCAAGTATTTTAATTCGCTTCTTGTAGTGCTACTTGAATTTTTAGGAGGGGCATCTACAATATTATATATATCTATATCTCCCACTTCAGGAAACTTCATAGAAGCATAAGGAGATTTTTTATAATCAAAATTAGGAGTATATCTAATCTGATCTAAAATTATTTGTGAATCTATTTTAGCAATAAGTCTTGTCATAATATTTTACCAAGCTTTGCATGACCAATATCTGGCCTTCCATTTAGGTCCGGGGTTACTACAGTTGTGCCTAGCACGAAAACTTTTACGTCTTGCTGGGTCTGACTTCTTAATCTTCATATTAGGATCACCAAAGTTTACTTTAACGACATTGCCTTTCTCATTTTTAACATAAACACTTCGTTTCTTTGGGCCTTTAGGTGTTAGGAAAGGTTTATTAAGAGTTACCTTTCTACCTTGGTATTCTGCGCCTAATGCTTTACCGTCTTCATCGTAAATTTCTGACGCTTCTACTTCCCATGTAAATTCATCCCATTCATCATCCCAGACAGCATTTGCAATCAATAGTTCGTCCTGTACTTCTTCTATTAAAGAAGCCTTACTTTCTTCCCTAGCCTCTTTAACACAGTAGGCTATTCGTTGTTTTGTGTCTTTAAATTCTTCCTTAGATTTAGGGTCACTCATGCAGCGAGACACAAACTTTTGTCTATTTTCACCGGGATTTTGTTTGGGTAATGGCATTGTTTTAATCCTATAATTAGCGTAAAATTAGAGATCTTTTAATTTTAATACACCAAACAGTGTTTACAATAAAGTATCTGCTGACTTGTGAGATATGGCCTGTATTATCTTATTAGAACAGTTTTTCCAAGTTAATTGTTTAGCAGTTTCTAGTCCATTTTCATTAGTCTTAATCTGGTTTTCATAACAATGTCTCATGTGTTGAATAGTTTGGTCAATTTGATCTTGATCAATTTTAGCCCAACTAGAATTCCCAAAGAACCATTTATTATCCATTGCTATTTCAGTTTCAGTAATGTCCACCAAAAAACTATTATTTTTATTACAATATTCTGTATGTGCAGAAAAATTTGAAGCAATAACCGGTTTATTCATAGCCATAGTTTCTAGAAGTTCTAAGTTCCACCCTTCACCCCTAGAGATGTAGACTCCACAATCAGACAGAGAAATCAATTCTGCGATAGACTCATGACTAGGTAATCGAGGGAATACCTTAATTTTTGTACGAAGTTTAGAATTTTCTACCAAACTTAACCATTGATTTTCTTCTTCCTTATTCAGAAAAGGATTGTGTGTGGCAAGCCACAGTTCAACATTATCTTCTTGCTCAAAAGCTTGGTTGAAACATTGAATCATAGTATCGTGTGCTTTACGTTTTTCCCATTTACCAATAGAAAGAAATATATAATTAGCTGTCTCTTTCGTTTCTCTAGAATGATCAAAGATTTTTGTATCGACACCCATAGGAACTATATGTATCGGTTTTTCTATGTCATTTTCTTGCAATACTTTTTTAGCCCACGATGAAGCAACAATAATCTCATCAGAAAATTCTAAGTGATGTAATTCTTTAGGATTGAATTTATCAACCTCGAAAAATGGAAAAGTAAAATATTTACCCTTGCCAACTCTACTTAGTAAATCGAATTGATGCCATATTTTCAAGCAAGCTGCATCGTAAGGAATCATGTCTTTTAAATTCACAGCATGAGATAAAAGATCTGCTTGTGCTTGAGTTTCTGGATTAGGATTACCTATAGGAGTCAATCCTACATTGTTCTCTTCTATTAAAGACTGTAGTATATTTAAACTAGCATAACCATAGCCAGTATATCCGATTGGTGCCATTAAGTGTAAATTCATGAGTATATCCTATTATGTGTATTGTTGACCTTAATAAATGTTGTGTTCTTGCCCATATCTTTAATATTTTTAGCACCAATATATGTACAACAACTTCTGAGACCTCCTAAAATATCCTGTATTGTAGCTGCTGTTTCGCCTTTATATGGTATTGTAACGCATTTGCCTTCACTAGTTCTATAATTAGCTACTCCACCATTATGTTTGTTCATAGCTTGTTTGCTGCTCATTCCGTAAAATTGTAAGGACTCTTTTTCTCTATGCATGTTGTATTTCCAGTTACCCTCACATCCATCTGTTCCTGCTAACATACCACCAAGCATTACAAAATCGGCATTAGCACAAAAAGCCTTACAGATATCTGCTGGAGTAGTACATCCTCCATCACTACACACATGGCCTCCAACGCTGTGTGCAGCATCAGCACACTCAATGATAGCTGATAGTTGAGGGTATCCAATCCCAGTTTTAAGTCTGGTGGTACACACACTACCTGATCCTATGCCTATTTTGACTATATCTACACCTCCATGAAATATTAATTCCTCAGTCATTTCTGGAGTAACTACATTTCCAGCCATAATAATAATATCAGGATACCATTCTCTAATCTTTTTAATTGTTGATACAAATTTTTCGTTATATCCATTAGCAACATCAATACATAAATTAGGTTTCTTTTGTAGGTTGTCATATACTGTGCTTAGTTTTTCCATATCGGATTCGGATATACCCATAGAATAAAAAGCATACTGTCTAGGGAATTCGAAATGTTCCCGTAATTTTTGTGAGGTATAATGCTTATGCAAACATGTTATGCAGTCGAACCCTGACAATATTTTATTCATTGTGATAGAACCCGTTGTGTCCATATTAGCAGCCATTATTGGAACACAATTAAGTTCTCTGTCAGAATGAGGAAATTTAAAAACTCTATTCAAAGAAACTTGAGATCTACTATTCAAGTCGGATCTTTTAGGTTTAATTAGAACATCACTAAAGTCTAATTTTATATCATTTTCCAGTTTCATCTATAGGTTGTCCTGATGCCAAATTTATTTTAGGAGCTACGTAAGTTTTGAAATAAAATTGTTCTTCTATACGACCTAGTATTTCTTCATCTTTTTTAATGTCTTTAGTCGCTACTATTCTGCCATGAAAATTATCATAATCTAGGACAAATCTAGCGTTACTTCTTTTGGATTCCGTCAAGCCATACAAAGAAGCAAAACCTTGCGGTATAAAAATCGTTGGTCCGTGCTTCTTGCATTCTTGACAATCGCATGTATCATGTACAAAACCTATACTTAAAATTGCAGGATCATGTTGATATCTTGCTCTGTACTGAAGAGGCATTAAAGTAAATACTTCTATAATATTTCCGTTGCTGAAATCTTTTTTAGCATAAACTCCTCTACCGTCGGTTTTAGATCTCCTTACCTGAACGAAGTTGGTATGAAAACTGATGTTTGGAGGATCTAAATCTCCATCTTTATTATTTACCTCACCATTGTCTGCCATAATATTTAAACCTTTTGCATTCTATATGTTAAAAAAGTACCATCTGTTATAATTATTTATATTCTCTGAAGAATTAATATGTTCTAAATAACCATATATGTCATTCCAATCGGAGAAAATCATTTGATGAGGAATTACTCCAAACAACCAATCAGGTGTACTGCTTTTACCTTGAACGATATGCATTATGATTGGTTTCTTTTGTCTGTTTGCCCAAAAAATTTCTTCATAAGTGCCGCATGGATGTATATTTAAATCTAAATTAACAATAAGGAAATCACTGATATCTACTAATCTTAGATCTACAGACCTAATAACTTTCATAACAGAAGATAACTCATCATATCTTTGTTGTTTTTTAAGTTTAACCTTGTGTGCATGAGTATCATTATCCTCTAATCCTATCTCAGTAGGCTTGATAATAGGATTAAATACTATAGCACCCAAAGAATCTAAGAAAGGAGTAATCTCTTCTCTCCATCCTCGACCTCTATCTGCAACGCGATCCATCGCCCCGGCAAGATACACTCTTTGATTTTTTAGTCTGCTCATTTTAAGTATAGTAATTCGAAAAAGTCCTTATCATCTTTTTTATAAACTTTACCAGTTTTGTCTGTCAGTCCTCTGTAAATACCTACCAAAGCACAAAATATAAACACAAATTTCATACATCACCTCATAAAGTATAAACACAAATATTTCTAATGTCAACCCAAGCATCTTTTATCAACTCAGATATAAAACGCCAATTTCCTCCAGCTAGTCCGCTTCCAAATTTAGGACAATGTATTTCTACATTTAGATTCTCATGATTTTTCCTATACTCTTTAGCAAAAATTTTCACTGTACTCATACAGTATGCTAAAGCAGCATAGTTCAAAGGTCTTGTATTTTTAGATGTTCTAATTTTATTTTGAGCAATCATATTAGCGAATATAATTTCATATCCATAATCATTGTTCTTAGCGACCGAGACAAACTGTGTGTGTCCTAGTTTCATTTTTGAACCTAATAGCGAATAATTCTGTTGTACTACAGGATATTCCTTTGCTACTGCTGCGGCGAATCCTCCATTAAATACGCCTATGTTATTACAGACATGCGGTATTACAACTGTACAGCCGTTTTGTTTAGAATTAATTCTTTCTCTAGTGTCTATAAATATATTTCTTTTAGATAAAATATAGTTATTTTCTGCTAATGTTTTAGTAGACATGTTTATCTTTCAATTTTTAACCATTTTTTCAGGGGGCATTCTTGATCTGCCCAAGCTAATTTATTCATAAAAATTCTTTTGTTGTTGACATTGCATCCGCACATCAAACATGTACTGTCATCTCTATTATACATATCGCAATCCTGATTGCAAACCTTAAATCTAAAATTAATTTCTTCCTGTGTACTTTTCGGAAAACCAGACCAAACATGAAACCACAGAGATTTAAGAAATGTCTTTATTTTTTGTAGAGTCATCTTTAAATTCCTTAACTAATAAAATATTCCCTTCTTTATCTCTATAGAATAACTCAGCTACCTCGATAGCCTCATTTGAAGAAAACCACTTACAAGTTCCGTTGTCAATAGAAACAGACATATGACGAGTTGCTCCATTCTTAAAGGGTCTATAATCAGCAGACAAGACATATCTGTGATTTTTCCAGATAAAAATATCACCTGGCTCTATTTCTTCAATATATTTCATTTTAATTATCTATATTGTTCTTGCCAGTGTTCCCAGAGTTCGTCTTGTTCAATTTCCGCTTTCCTGTGCTTGAACTCTTTCTTAATTTTGTTCCTATCTTTATTATCGGACACAAAATCTTTATTAACTTTCTTAGAATTTTTCTGCTTGTAGTTAAATCTTCTATCTTCTTTATCTTGTTGCATAGAAATCCTCACTTGTTACTTACTTTATCATAGTTTATATAAAACCAAATGTCAAGAAGATTTTTCAAAATTATCTAGCTTGACTTGACAGCTACATGTGTTATATAATTATGCAGAGGGTGTTAATGATAACTTAGGTACGATTATACCATTTCCTTCATATCTTCTATCACCAGAATGTCTACCAGTTAAAGGAATAGCATTCTCAGAAAACTCTCTTATATAATCATCTTTATGTTCTAGTTTGTATATTTTTCTTTGCTTTTTACTTAGAGATAACAGTAATGCTGCACAACCAACAGCATAAGGAGTAGCCATGCTAGTACCTGTCAATCTGGCATATTTATTACCCGGTGCTGCACTAATGACATCCTCTCCCGGTGAAACAAAATCAAGAGTATCTCCACAACAACTAAAATCAGATACTCCTAGAGAATGATTTATAGAACCTATAGCTATCGTTTCTAAAAATTTAGCAGGATAGTTTATGTCGATTCCATTTCCATCGTTACCAGCTGCACAAAAAACTATAACTTTATTATCTCTTGCGTATCTTAATGCATTTTGTAAAGCTCTTGAAGGATAAGGGGAACCTAAGGACATTGTTATTATTTCTGCTCCATGATCTACTGCCCACATCACACCATTAGCGACATCTCTCATAGAACCACTACCATTATCTCCTAAGGATTTAATAGGTATTATTTTAGTTGCAGGAGCTACACCAACCATTCCGTAACTATTATCTATAGCTGCTATTGTACCAGCCACATGTGTGCCATGACCTTGTACATCTTGAGGGTTATGATTATTATCTACAAAATTTCTTCCAGGTAGTAAATTGTCTTTTATATCTACATGATTTAAATCACATCCTGTATCTATAACAGCTACCGTAACATTCTCTCCTCTTGAGTGTTTCCAAGCATCTTGAACATTAAATCTTTTGATTGCCCAAGGTAAAAATTGTATATCATGTGGACTTAAACCATATAAAGGTTGAGAAATATGTGGTAAAAGTTTACATTCTCTTCTGTTCATTTTGTATCCTTTTCTAATATTAATTTAATTAGTTCTTTTGTTTTTTCTACCCATTCGATATAATCACTTACTCTTGTACTACACCCAGTATCTCCATAATCAGAATCACTCTTACCATCTGTAGCGTATACATACGAATGAATACCTGCTAACTTTTGATCAATAAATAATCCACCCCCACTATCGCCGGGAGCTATTAAAAATTCTAATTCTGTTTTTTCTGCTGTATGTACAGAATATTTTAAGACGTTCTTTTCTGTACCATCAATAATATTAGAACCAGCTCGTCTACTATTATCAAATGTACTACTTATCCAGCCAGTATTAAAATCTCCATGATGACCCCAACCAGATAATCCACAAACTTTACCGGTCTCATCTTTATCAGAATATAGTTCAGGATAGAAATCTAGCTTTAAGGGTCTAGCTAATCTAGCTATAGCTATATCATTATAGCCTATATTATTAGCATCATACTTACCGTGTACGGCTACTAAAGAACATGGATAAGCTTCATTCTTATATAAAACATGTTGTGTTATTGTGCCATGAACAATATGTGCAGCGGTTAATATGTGATATTCATCTATAACTACACAAGATGCTCTAAATTGACTATTTAATTTATCCCCTAAAACACCGACGATAGGCAATACACATTCATACTTTTTGCCATATTCAACATATTTAGCATCGGAAACAGAAGGGTCGATAGTGCCGCAGTACGCCTGAACAGGCATAAGCAACAAAAGTGCAAGGATAAGGTATTTCATCAAATACCCCTTTCATTTGAAGGGTTTTCTTTTTACCTTATTATAATACACCTTAGAATCTTCTATTACATTTACATTCCAACTTTTATAATTCATTAAATGTCCAAAGATAAAATGACAGTACTTATCACATAAAGTAATTAGGTTATCTGGGTCTAACTCTTTAGACGGATCTAAGTGAACCGGCACAATATGATGAACTTCCGGCCTTTTTTTAGAACCACATGCTTGACAATAAGGCTGTTTTTTGATATGTTCTTCACGCAGCTTAGACCAACCCGGCGATCTAACTGCGTATCTTACTTTTTTACTAAAAGGCCACATTATTCTAATATGCTTGCGGCTATCAAGCAACCCTTAGATACTGAGTGTAGGGGGTCTTCGGCGTGCTTGACTACTTCAATATTAAGTGGAAAATCTGCTTCTAATAATTTTTCATGCAGTTTTTCTACATAGCCATCAGCTTTTGACGTACCTCCAGCAACAACAATTCTAATATCATCTTTAAATTTAGGTAAAGATTTATGGCCAGACAATGCTGCCGATAGTTGTTTGGCTGTATATTCTATAAGTCTTTCGTAGTAAGAGGCTACTGCACTTAATACAGGACTATCATTGGCTTCTCCGACTTTAAACTTACCACCTTCTTTTTCTACTTGAACCACACTGTCTGGTTCTCCCGTAGCAACTGCACTCATGCGGTCTACCCAATCGCCTGACTTGGTAGTACTGAAGACTACTGTTGGTTCACCATTTAACATAACACACACGTTAGTCATACCAGCACCACAACTGATGCCGATACCTGTATAATCACAACTTTCTAGTTCAGCATAACATAATGCTTCTGCTTCATTGACTGATCGGGCATCGTAACCTACTTCTGATAAAATAGTCTTAACTACATCTTCATGGTAACCAACATCAAAATCATCATCTTCTTGATCTACAGGTTGAGCAGGAACACAGAATACTAATTTCTCGCCTTCTTTTTTAGCTTTGCCCACAACTTCTTTTAAAATGTATGCTAATATTCTTTTTGCGTCTTTCTCTTTTACAGATACTACTCCACGATACATAGGACGACGAGCCGTTTCATTTCTTTCTACTGCTTTTTCTATAGCATCTTTACCTAAAATTACAAACGAACCGTCTGTATCTTTAATAAATATTTTGCCTTTCAAACCTTTCTCTACCATTTTTGCTGCAATAGGAGTTGTCGGTTTGATTACATAAAATGCATCTCTAAAATCTTTAAATAATATATCATCTCCCTTATAGGATGAAGCAATGATAAAACTTGTGCCTACATCTAATCCAATCATATTATTTACCTTTCATACTTTTTAGTTTATTTACTGAACTTGATATATCGCTTTTGACTTGTTTAGAGTCTGCTATTTTATCAAATTTTTTCTCTAGTCCATCAGTGTCAACTTTCAAGACTACTTTAGTGTCATCTATTTCTATTGAATTATTTTTTTGTGTTGGTTTACCTTGACTTTTCAAAAAACTTGTAGGGGCCGCAAAATCTTGCAGACTACTACCTCTTGGTAAAAATAGGTATCCAAGCCCTGCTCCTAGTGAGAATACCACAATGTAACTACACACTAACACGGAACATACTATAATTGTCGAAGTATCCATAATTACTTTCTATATTTATCCATATTAGAATACCCCGTAATCCTCTTAATTTCCTTACCTTTACTGTAAAATATAGAGTAGGGTACTTTATTTACACCGTATTTACCTGCTAATTTAGGGTCTTTATCTATATCTATAATACAGATAGTAGTATCTTTGAATAAATCAGAGTATTTTGTTAGATCACTTTTAAGATTTTTACATGGCCCACACCAACTTGCAGTAAAGATTAAGATCAAATCTTGTTTTAATGCAGTTGATACTTTTACAGCATCTTTGTAATCAGTCTTAAAAATAGGTGGATTAGCATTTATTGTACTAGTAAAAACACAACACAATAATGCAATAAATATATTTTTCATAATAAACTCCTTTTAGATTAATATATAATACACTTAAATGAACTTTTTGGTTAAGAGTGTATATTACAATTAGGAGATGACCTATAATGAATATACAAGGAAAAATCTGGGGTTCTACTCAATCATTGTTTTTAAAAAACAACGTAGAGATACACAGGATAGAGGTGAACGAGGGAGGATACTGCTCTAAACATAAGCATGACCATAAATATAATGCTTTCTTTGTTGAAAAGGGACAATTAAAAATTATTATTTGGAAAAACGATTATGATCTTATTGATGAAACAATTATATCTGATAAACAAATGTCAGTTATTAAACCACAGGAATACCATAAATTCATAGCGTTAGAAGATACTGTTGCATACGAGATATACTGGACTGAATTAGATTCTAATGACATATTTAGAGAGAATTGTGGTGGAAGTTAAAAGATTTTTTATGTTTGCTAATCGTTATAAAAGACGATACGGTGATCTTGACAATTTTTTATATAATCATCCTGACTATAATGATAGTTCAGTTTTTATTTTATTTAACAGAATGCTGCCTGTCAGTTTTGATTCAGTTAAAAACTTTAAAAGAAAATGGATTTATTTTAGATGTTTATTTGGTAAAGATAAAGTTCTTACATATATGGATTTAGATTTGTTGAAAACCATAGATTTTGAAAGATTTTACAGTATACCTGAATGTTCATGCGACAATCATAAAGATAAAGAATATTGTAAAGTTTTCTTTGAGTTGATACATCAAAAAGACATAGATATTTCTAAATTATTCCACAGTGAGATTGATAATAATGAAGAACACAAATTACTTTTTGAACAAGTTAATTCAGCACATAAACCTTGGGATAGAACCAGAAATTTAAGTTCTGGACTATGGACTTATGTATATCTAAAAACAATTTTTCCGAAATCTAAATTCACCTTAATAGGATTTAATGCTGATATTAGTCCTAAAAACCATGAAGCTATTGTAGAAAAAGAATACTTATTACAACAGGTAAAACAACACGACATAGAATTATTTTGTTCATTTAATATTACCTAAAATTCTACCTTTTTGTGTCCTAACTACATAACCCATGCGAACCATGTAGGGTTCAATACTATTCTCTATCGTTTCTGTCGCTATGCCGGTCATACCAGACAGGCTTTTTAAACCAAGAGGGTTGAGCCTATTACTTTTTAATACGTTGATGTACGCTATGTCATTACAGTCAAAACCATTCTTATCAATCCCTTGACTCTTAAATATTACATCAATATCTTTTTCTTGTGGATAATAATCCGTATAGTTTTTATACCATTGTAGTCTAGCATTTAAAATTCTAGGAGTGCCTTTACTTCTTTTTGCTATTTCTACCATCTCACTATCCGTTAAATTTAGTCCTAGCTTATCAGCATTCGACCCTGCCAGTTTAGCTAATACATCTGGAGTATAAAAGCTAAGATGTTCCTTGATTGTAAAGCGATCATAGAAAGGTTGGCTTAAACTTCCCCCACTAGTCGTAGCACCAACAATGGTAAAGTTAGGCAGGTCGATTGAGTCAGGTTTATTTTGAACCAACATATCAATCCTGAAATCTTCCATAACAGGATATAGAAATTCTTCGACTAATTTAGGCAGTCTATGTATTTCATCAATAAACAAAACTGAACCAGGATCAATACCCATTAAATATGGCATGAGATTTTTGATCGCCCTCACATTTGCTGCGTTAACAGTATAAAGATTTGTGCCTATTTCATTTGCTATAGCACTCGATATTGTAGTCTTACCTAGACCGGGAGGCCCGTCTATTAAAACATGAGGCATAACTTGACCTGAATTTTTACAACCGTTAGTCATTATTCTTAGACGTTCGACCACATCATCTTGCCCGATAATATCATCAAAGGAAGATGGCCTTATAGCATTAGACATAACTTGCTCCAAAATGTTTTAAAGAATGTTTAATCAACTGTGAACAATCATCAGTATTAATTTCATAAAAAGACTGCTTAATCATTGACTCTGCCTCTTTTTCAGCATAGCCTAGACTACACATAGTTTTAACACACTCTCGTACTGTGTCAATAGATATATCATTAGTTGGTTCTATTTCATCTTCTTGATGAGTAGATTTAGCATAGACTATGTTTATATCTGATATAATTTCTGGTTCAATTATATTTCCACAGTAACAGGATCTTGCGTTTTTAATCTTTAGTTCTGATAGAAAGAAATAATGGTCTTGACCACATTCATCACAAACATATTGAAAACTAACTTCACTATAATTTTTAGTCGGTTTCAGGCATTTCTTCATCTGTAAAATTCTCTTTATCTTTTACCCAAAATATAAAATCGTTTCTTTCACTATCAAAAGCTGAATCTACAACACCCTTCTTAACTAATCCTCTAACAATATTAGAAACCATTCTTTGATTTAACTGTATTAAAATTTCATCGTAATCTGCATCTTTCATATATAGTTTTAGTATTTTAGTTTTTTTGTGCCTTCTCTTTCGACAGGATGCCATTAAAATACTTTTTGCTTCATCAAAAGGTAGTAGTCTATCCATCTCAGCTTCATGCTCTGGTTTTATTTTACTAACCTTAGATAAAAAATCTTCATCAGAAAGTTCATCTGATTCATCATCAAAGTTATAATAAATTAACTTTCTACTAAAATTTACTAACTTGTCTATATTCGATACTTCGAGCCATTCATTGTTATCCATATTATTCTCAGTTCATATTGTCAAACAAACCTTTGTAATAATGAGGTTGTTTAAGAAAGTGTGCCGCATGTTCCATGATATGATTCTTCCATTCCAAGTCTAGTTTGTCTGAAACAAAATACTTATGTTTCCAAATAGGTTCTTTATAATTATTATTACCTAAATATATTAGATGCTTTGCTGTTTGCTTTGAATCTTTTTTAGGTTGAATTATCCAACTATTATCTCCGTCTTTTACTATATCGTCAATGGCATCCTTCAGCCATTTCTCCCAACTGCTCCAATCAAATTTAAACTTTTGTGGTTCATAATTATATTCAGGATAGTAATTGTATTCATCATCATCCCAATCATCTTGTTCAGGGTCTTCCATGATTATATCTTTCTATAATTATATTAAAAGAGGCCACGGAGTTTTGGAGATTATTTATACCTCCGTGACCTCTCATCACAGGATTGTTATTATTTGAGTTTACTCAAACTCTTCATCATCTTCATCACAATCTTCAAATTGATCCCAGTAGTCCTCTCCATATTCATCATACACTGTAGAGTACTCTTCATCATCAACATAAGAGTCTGCCTCAAATTCAGCCTTATATAAAGGCTTTGGCAGTTCGCCCTGATAAAGACCGACTACTTCATATTTACAAGTACGAAGTTTTTCGCAGTCACAATCACTAGGAACACTAACAACATCTTGAGGATTGATTTTAACAATCACAATATTGTCACCAGCATCTACGCTGCCATAATTTGCTACATAGTTTAATGCTCCAGCATGAAGCCCTTGTGAGCATCCAACCTTACGGTTATCGTCTACCTTTGCTCTACGCATCTCGCAGACCTGACCAACGCTGTTGTCAAATGTGCCTTTCCACTTATCCTTGAAGTCGCTACGGACTGCCTTGTATGCAAGAAAACATCCATCTTCAGTGATAGGCAAATTCTCATGCTCCAAGAAATCATACAGTTCTTGCTGACTCTGCATACTTGGATTCTCCATAAGATTTTCCAAAAACTTTACAAGAGGCTCAAAAGGTAAACCCTTACTCATAAATTCTAGGATTCTCTTACTGATACTGCCGTGAATTTCTTCACCTTCAAACATCACCTTGCCATTCTGGATTGTTACTTGTCCTTGACTAAAAGTAACAACCGCCTTTTCAATGTCTACCAGTTCTAGCAACTCATCTTCTGTTGCTGTTGGTAGTGCTTCCAGAATCAACTTGTAATTAGTATGATCT
>MDTC01095132.1_pt1 | contig 28188 bp, 22 predicted proteins | sample 811181 | NCBI WGS metagenome assembly MDTC01 (sample SAMN05326644, study PRJNA326480) | marine metagenome | isolation source: seawater | place: Pacific Ocean: North | collected 2011 | reverse complement strand
AATTTAAGCCCAAAAAACATCAATGATTCAAGTAGAGATAGAGTATTTTATAGCAAAGGTCATGCTGCAGCAGGTTTTTATGCAACGTTGGACTATTTTGGCTATTTAAAAAAATATAACCTATTTGAAGATTTTACAAAAAATGGATCCTTTTTTACATCACATATTAATCATAAAATTCCAGGAGTAGAGATATCAACAGGTTCATTAGGACATGCACTCCCAATTTCTCTTGGAGTTGCTAAAGCCCTTAAAATAAATGATAAAACAAATAATGTTTATACAATAATTTCAGATGGAGAACTTCAAGAAGGATCAAACTGGGAGAGCATTCTCCTGGCGCCAAAACATGAATTAGATAATCTTTGTTTAATTATTGATTTCAACAAAATACAAAGTTTTGGAAGAATTGATGAAATCGCTCCCCTGGATCCCTTAGTTGATAAATTTAAATCTTTTAATTGGGATGTAATGGAGATAGATGGGCATAATCACGAGAATATATATCTCTCACTAAAAACCCAAAATAGTAATAATAAGCCAAAAGTTATAATTGCTCATACTATAAAAGGTAAGGGAGTTGATTTTATGGAAGATAAGTTAGAGTGGCATTATAAAGCCCCAAATAGTGAACAATATAAAAAGGCAATTGAACAACTCGATAAATAATGCGTAATACATTCATAAACCAATTAACCCATGAGGCACAAAGTAATAAAAAGATTTTTTTATTATGTGCAGATCTTGGTTATTCAGTGCTAGAGTCATTTAGGGATAAATTCCATGATAGATTTATAAATGTAGGCGTATCTGAACAAAATATGGTGGGTATAGCTGCAGGACTTTCAATGGAAGGCTACAATGTCTTTATTTATTCTTTAGGTAATTTTCCTACATTAAGGGCTCTTGAGCAAATTCGATATGACATTGCTTATCCAGAGAGAAATGTGAAAATTATTACAGTTGGTGCAGGCTTTGCATACGGGCCTCTTGGAGTTTCTCATCATGCAACTGAAGATATATCAATCATGCGATCAATACCGAATATACTTACATGCTCACCTTGCGATCCTCAAGAATCATTACATATTGCCTCCCTGCTTTGTAAGTATGACGGCCCTGCATATATAAGATTAAATAAGAATGGTGAGGAAGTAATTACTTCACCTAGCAAAAAACTAAAAATAGGTGACATTACTCAAATTATTAATGGTAATAAAACTGCTATCTTTGCAACAGGAGCTATCATATCAACAGTTTTAACAGAAGCAAGAAACAAAAAAATATCTGTCTATAGCTTTCCCTTTATTAATAATATTGACGATAAAAAGCTTATAAAAATAATAAATAAATACCAACATATCATTACAATTGAGGAAAATCAGTTGAATGGTGGTTTTGGTAGCATGATTCTTGAAAAAACTAACGAATATAAAAATAAAAGATTAATAGACGAAAAATTAAAGATTGAACGCATTGGAATCAAAGATGAATTCTTAGATTATTCAGGAGACCAGCAATATTTAAGAGCGAGAGCTAATTTAACAATAACAGATCTACTTTAATCTTAAAGGAAAAGGTTTTAATTTTTTATAGCTAAGAAAGCGCTCATCAGTCAATTCGATGAAGTTAAATTCGTCACTTAGTTCAAGATCATACAATTCATTATCTTTTAGATCATAGTATTTAATTTTTTTTGTATTTAATCGCATAATATTCATGTCATTGTCTAATTCTATTGTATTTATTTTTGCCAAAATCATTCTTCCCTCTTTTCCATACTTTCGATCAATATTATAGGTTAAAGCCCATGCATCTTTTGATGAAAGATCGAATATTGAAGTATCATTTGTTTTCGAAAGGCAATTTATATAATTATCACCTGCGTCAATTGCTCTTTGATCAATTTTTGCTAACTCACAAGTATGAAATTTTTTTCCGACGATCGTTGCATATGACCAATGATAATCTGAAGGAACAAGCATAAATCTGTAAAGGTAAGAATTATCTTTCATTTGAGAAAAAAGTCCTTTTGAGTGAGCTGCCTCAAGAATTTCTCTTGGATATTTGTATGTACCGCCGAGCTTTTTAACAACTTTATTATTTAACCCAAGGTTGGTAACAAATAAAACAAATATAATTGGTATTAAAAAGAAAAAACTTGTTTTATTTTTTACCGTCTTAAAAATTATATACGCAAAAAGAATGGAGACACCGAAATACTGAATAAAAACTGAAAGGTATGTTGAACCAATACCTGATGCTACAAGCTGTTTTTGATGTCCACTCAAACAAACAAGTGCTGCTGGAATAATAATTAAAAATAAACCTATAAATATAAGCTCCTTTTTTAACCTAATCTTTGGACTATTTATTAACTTTTTGGATTGAATAATAATCATTAGTAATAAAAATATATTAAATACATCTTTTAATGAAAAAATTAAACTGCCTCTAATATTTGTAAACCAATTAACTCCAGGGAACCCGGCAATAATTTGGATGATAAGTGCTTTAAAAAATAAACTTAAATCATCTAAGTGGAGATTTGACCCAGGATAAGTTCCCTCAGGATTTACGTCAGTTTTAATTACAAACAACTTTAAATAAAACATGAACATTATAAATAAAAGACTAACTAATAAATAAGGTAATGTTTTAACAAAAGAGCTTCTAAGATCGTTATTTTTTAAGTAAGCCATTAAGAAAAAAATAACAAATAACGGATACGCTAATTCATAAATAGAAAGAGCGCATGTATAAATAAATAATGACAAAAAACTTAATAATTTATTAGGTTTTTCAATTATTTTTAAAAAAATTAAAAGAGATATCTGTATTAGTAAAAATTGAAATGGTATAAAAAAGGCATAGGCCAAAACTGGATCGTTTGCAAAATGATATTGAATAATTAATGGAAAAACCATAATTGATAAAAGTGCAAAATTTGAAGATTTTGTTAGGTTTTTATTTATAAAATAAAAAAGGATAAAGTTAATATGGAGAACTATTAAACCTATAGCTTTAACGGCTAGAGTGCTGGTAAAGAAATAAAATAAGGAATAGATCCATATCCAATTTAAAATAAATATTCGACCTGCTCCAGATATCCAACCATTTATTTCTGCAATCGTTCTATCAAAAAGACTTGTGTTCGAAAACATTAATGAGCCCCTTATTTGACTATTATAGGCATCATCAGCTAAGTGACCTGTGGATAATATTGAAGAGAAAAATAATAGGGATAATCCTGTAAAAATTAATAATTTTAGATACTCATAGTCATTTTTAAAGAGAATGAACATATTAATTTATATTTAAAAGATTAAAGTTTGATATACCAAAAGTAAGCCTTCTAAGATCTCCATTACCCGCTCTTCTTGGCCAACGATTTGATTTTATTCTTATGTAATTTTTTCCTGGAAGAACATCAATATCAACTGGCCCAAATTCAACCCTCTCTCCAACAGGTATATTTAATGTTTTAAGTAATTGATTATTGTTATAAATTTTAACCTCACTTTCTACTAATGAAAAAATTTCAAAAGAAATAGTCTTTTTTATAACATTTTTATTAAAACTTGTTATAGCTATATCTGCCATACTTTTCCTTGCCCACCTATGCGTTATTTCATCTGTTGACCAAGATGAACTAACATTATTTTTTGTAAATGAAATGATTGGCTCACTATCCTCGTAGGACGGCTTAAGCTGAAAGGCCATAAAGTCTTCAGATTCAGCGAAAATATTACTATATTCTTCAAGTCCAGATATCAGTAAATCACCTTTATCCTCATAACCCTTTCGATTTATAACTATCGCATCAAATCCATATATTTGAAGTTTCTTAACCATTTCCTCTGGGCTTAAACTTTCAATATCTAATTGCCATTCAGAGTCTCCACGACCCTTATTTGATCCATAGCTGTAGTGAAGATTATTTGAATTTATATATAGTCGTAATGGTTCATAATCTCCCATTTTATTGATAGGCCCAACCTCGGGGAACTGCATGACGGGTAACATAAAAATCTTGCCATTAGGATTTGAAGCTTCTATTTCTTTTACAAATTTCTTGTCAGAAATTATCATCTTTTCGATAGCGTTGGGTACAGGTGGATTAGCTTTGATTCTTGGGGCAAGTTGTTCGAACCAGACGGCATAAGAAATAATAATTGCAATAATAATTGCTGTACGGTTTGATATATGTTTTGTTAAATATCTTAGTGTAAATATAGTTATGATTGCTAGTATAAATATGCTGAGTCGATTTGTTGCTCGTAAAAATGTAAATCCAGCAGTTCCGAAGAGAAGATTCACGCCACCAACAATAGAAAATAAAAGCACCCAAATTGCATGCCAGTAATGAACTGAAACATTAACAAATTTACCCCTTAATGCCTCAAATGAATTGATTGATATAAATACAAATAAAGAAAACAAACCAAAAAAACCTAGGTAAGGACTCCAATACTCCCCTTTTACATATGCTCTATCATAGTATACCCATTTACTAAATTCGGTAAACCAAGTTCCCCCACCTGGTGCAAATAACATGTCAGGTATTTTTAAGGCGTACAATTCTAAAGATGCAAGATTTCTTCCTGAAAATGCCTGATTGGATCCATTAATATATGCATATAAAAGAGTGTCAGAATTAGCTAGCAAAAACCCTAAAGCTGTTAAGGAAATGAGGGTAATAGGAAATCGTATATAGATAAATTTTTTATTAACGCAAAAATAAATAATGGCAAATAATAAAAACTGACAATACATAATTGAATAGTATGGATTTAACATACCGGCAGTTAAGGAAATAAGACCAGCCAAGTAGAATTTTGATGAAAGTAATTGTGTAACTTTTTTGTTATATACCCACTCTAAAATCATTAGTAATAAGGGAATATGCCAACAAAAACCAACAACGATATGTCCCAATCCTCTTATAAATATAAAGTGTGAAAAAGCAAAAGCAAGTGCTCCACTAAATGCTAGAAAGGCATTTACTCCATAATATTTACATACTAGCCAAAAGGATATTCCAGCCAGCAAATGAGACATTAATAACAAAAAATTTGTAGCTGCGTACAACCCAATTAATTTCGCTATTTGACCAGTGCCGTAAAAAATTAAGTCTTCTGTGATTGGATAATCATTCCAATTAGCTATGGCAGGAGCATTAAGAAGGGAGACGAATTTAAAGCCAAAAAGGGGTATATCCCCTATCATATAAGCTTTTATTATTGTTAATACGAGCCAAAGATCTCCACCGTAACCAAGTGGAACATTCCAAGCATTAAAATTAGTAAGGTGATAAGAGAGGCAAAAAAGCAAAACTATTGAGGTAATTAAAGTTATAAATTGCCCAAAATAACTTAAATTAGAATTTTGTTTCCCTTTTATTTGCATATTTTTATTGATTTTTTATTAATCACTTATCCATATTTCAACGTTAGATGGTTTCCATTCTGGATGATACCATGCAAAACCAATAGACTTTTTTGCAATTCGTTTATATTTTAAACTTAGTAAATATTCAAAATGCTTGTAATTATCACCACCAGATAAGTCTGCATTTTTTAAAAAATATGTTTCATCAATTATGATCGCCCTCACAGAGGTTGATTTAATCATATTATAAATATTATCCCACCTTTTAAAATGTGAGACATGATGCCAATTAACCATATTTACCGGATTAGACTTCTTTAAAGCCATGTAAAGGAGGTGATCAGCTTCCGAAGCAATAAAAATTTTATCGGATGGATTAATCTCATTTTTATCAAGAACCTGTTCTATCCACTTAGCTTTTTTTCTCCACGGAGGATCTATAAGGTTATTACCAACTAATTGGGATACTTTTATCATTTTTGTACCTCCAGATTCTAAATCCTTCTCGTACCAAAGTCCCTTATTATTAGTTTTTGAAGGATTAATTATTTCAAAGAAAGTGGGTATAGATTTTATCCCACTGTGTGTTTTAGAGTTAAATACAAACAAAATGAATAATAAGGAAAGTAAAAATAGTATGCATAAATTATTTATAGAAAATTTATTCTTCTTATTATTAATAATTTGTAAAATTAAAAGTACAGGCAATAAATATGAACTAAGAGCAGCGGTATGCGGATTTTGTGAGCCATAGGTGATTAGCCCTAAAAGCAATAATGAAACAAATAAAATAGGTCTATAGTGGCGATCAGATTTATTTATAAATATATTATGAAATGACTTTAAAAAATAAAATGAAGATAAAAATATTGTAACAATAATTGGCTGGGGAAATTTTTCACTAAATAACTCCGTTCCACGCCATACAATAAATGGTTCAACTAAACTTTTAAAAGATATAATTTCTCCAGTAATTAGATACAAGAACCAAAAAAATAAAAACCAAACAATTATAAATATAATTATTGTAAGAGAAACTAACTTTAAAATCTTTAAAAATCTTTTTAAAATATTTAGTTCTGGATTTTGAAAAAAAGAAATTATTAAACCTGAAGCAAAAAAAGCAAGGACCGTTGGAAAACCAGAATCAAAATTCCAAATCGTTAAAATAGAAAGGACTATAATCGATAAGAAATATCTATGTAAACTTGAATTGCCATCATAATAAATAAATAAAAGAAGAGCTATGCATGGTGAGAGCATTCTTATAGGGCGATACTGTAAATATAAATCGCCTGGCCAAACATTAGCAAACGATGTTACAAGGAAAAAAGAAGACAAGAGAACTATAAATGATAATAAATGTTTTTTGGAATAATGGTATGTAAAAATATATATTGAAATGAGGCATAAGATAAAAATGAAAGAAAATATTAAAGAAATACTAGTAAGATTTAATTCTAATATACTAAAAAATGGTAATAAAAAATATGGGTAATACCCATAGAAGGATTGTGTATCTATTGGTGCATAAGAACCATAAAAAAGATTAATTATTGGAAGGAAAACGGAACTTAAATTTTGAAAATTTTCATTTATGTAAGTGGAGTAATCTGTGAAAGTCATAAAACCTAAAATTATAAAAGTTAGGTAAAAAGTCCCAAAAAAAATCAATAAAAGCTCAAGTTTTTTGTTTAAAAATCTATATTTAATATACAAAAATAAGAATATCGTAAAAATTAAAGATAAAATAATCTCCCTTATTTCAACTGAAGGAAAGAAAGTAAAAGAATTACTTATTGTTAGATAACCTAGTCCAAGGCACATAAATAATAAATAAAAAAGTAAAACCAAGGATTTTGAAATTTTATATTTTTTAAACTTTATTGTGATAAGGAAAAAAGCTATGGTAAGAAAATAATAAGTAAGTAGATCAGAAAATGGTAAAAATTTAATGTATTTGATTAATTCTAATTTAATAACTAAAACTGTAGTTAATACTGATAACAAAATTGGAAAAAGGTAAATTTGAGATAAACTTATCATCTTATGAAATCCATATATAAAATTTTTAGCAATTTAATTAGTTATTTAATTGCGCAAAATAAATTTAACATTAATCCAATCTCTTATCCAATTATTATTATTGGTTGGGTTATTGCATATTTTTTTATCTTACTGAATAGCGGATTTTCTGGAGATGATATTTGGAATGCCCAAATTAAAGGGCAGCTAATTGAAGAGGATATAAGTCTACTTAACCGTATAAATAATGAATGGAAAGGTTGGTTTTTTGGAAATGGAAGTATTAGAATATTATATTATTTTATAATTTATCCAGCGTTTTATATTACTCAAGACCCATTATTTTATAAATACCTCACCCTATTCTTCTTAATAACCTCATCTCTTTTATTTTATTATTATTTATCTTACCAATCAGAAAATAAGTATTTTGCTTTAATTGTAAGTTTATTTTTACCTACTTTTTTTCAATTTAGGGAGTGGAACGATCCTATATTAGGTTTTCCATCTTTCATGATGCCTTTCACAGTTTCAATCATATTACTATCAATAATTTTTTATATAAAATATATTGAAACTTTAAAAAATAAATTTAACTATATATCAAGTTTTTTAATGTTGATTAATATTTTAATTTATGAAATTGCGGTTCCTTTTTTTATTACTTATATAGTTATTTCAAAGATTAAATTAAAAAAATTGAAAATGGCTTTAATTCAATCAAAACTTCAAATCATCATTACAAGTTTATATTTATCTACAGTTTTTTTTATTAATAATATATATATGCCTTTAATCTCTAAAAGTGAGGTTTCATATACGGCAGTTAAATTTCATCATTCTAGTCTTAGCAAATTAACTGAGGCTTTTTTAATTCAAATTACAGGTGGTATGCCACTATCATATTTATTATTTAGTAATGGTAATATTAATTTAAATTTGATAAATGTCTATGAATTTATATTACTGTTAACTCTATCATTTATAATTTACGTTTTTTCTTATAAATTCATCAATTCTAAAGTGAAGTTAAAATTTGACGCTATCGTTAAAATTTCACTAATATTTATTTTAGCCCCAACTTTTTTAACTGCACTTTCGGGTCATCAAGGAGATTTAAGGTTTCTTGGTTTTGGGAATGCTTATATTCCAGTATATATTCAATATTTTGGGACTTGTGCTTTATTAATAAGTCTTATATTTATTAGTTTCAATAAATTAAATTTAAGTATTAATTTCAAAAGTATCCTTATCGCACTTATTTTTTTAATTATTAGTTCATTCAATTATGCGTCAAATAAAGAAATATTAAATAAGCTAAATAGAAGTGAATTTTTAGCAGCAAATATTGTTACTTCAAGTCTGATAGATGGAATTATGGATAATGTTAAGGAAAATAGTTTAATATTCCGAAAAATGATTACCCCATCAGATTACTACAGAAATTATATTTCTATTACCGGAAAAAAATATAAAACATGTGAGCTTGGCAATATCGATCAGAGGACAATAGATGGTACTGATAATTATAAAAACTGTGTAAATACTATTATGAAAAGATTAGGAGGAATTGGTATAGATGAAAATATAAATTCCTTATTCTACGAGGCAGAATTTGATTTTGATGTAAAAAATAAAGATATTTGGATATCAAAAATATTTTATAGCGACAGTATTGATAAGAAAGGATACGTGGTAATGGGAAAAATAAAACAATTAAGAAAATCATCAAATACAGATTTTTTTACAAATATTATTGTTGATGAGTTAAATGTGTATAAATATAAAGATCGAACCATTAAAAATTATAAAAAAAATAATTTGAATTTTATAGATATTCTTGAAATTGATACTCTTGAATATCAGAAAATAAGTAATTATTTAGCTAATAAATCATAATGAAAATTCTTATTCTAGGTATTTCAGGTTTCATTGGAGGTCATATATTCAGACATTTAGTAAAATTTGGCCGAGATAATATTTTTGGTCTCAGTAGATACAAATCTACTCATGAATCATTACTTATAAACAATATAGATAATAAATCAAAGAATTTATCAAAAAATATATTATCTAATAATATGAAAACTCTAGAAGAATACTTTAAAAAAAATAAATTTGATATTGTTATCAATGCAATATCCTATGGAGTTAATTATGCAGATAGAAATGGAGAAATAGCCAAAAAAATTAATAATGATTTGGTTTTGGATTATTATTATCTTTCCTCACTCTCAGAAGTAAAAAAATATATTCATTTTGGATCAAGTGATGAATATGGAAAAATGACTGGATTAATAAATGAAGAAACAGTATTTAAACCAAATTCAATTTACGGGCAATCAAAACATCAAGGAGTTGAAAATTTGTTAAACAAATACAATGAAAATAACTTAAATAATGTCCTTATTTTAAGATTATTTAGTATTTATGGGCCTTTTGAAAGCAAAAATAAACTTATACCCTACTTATTGAATACAATAAAAAATAATTCTCAGGCGTTGATGACAGAGGGATTACAGCAAAGGAATTATCTTTTTATTGACGATTTATTAGAGGTCATAAATTATTTTATAGTTAATATCAATATGCATCATGAGTTAATCTATAATGTGGCTAGTAAACAATCGATGACCATCAGAGATATAGCAACAAGAATATCGATAATTATTGATTCAAAAATAAATTTATCGTGGGGTGAAATTCCCTATAGAGACGGAGAATCCTTTGATTATATTGTAAGTACTGATAAATTAAGAAAACTTATTAATTATGAATACGAAAAAAATTCATTTGAAACTGGTGTGCTTAAAATTATAAATGAAGAAAATAATACAAAGTAGAAAAAAAATTGGAATTTGTTGTCCGATCTTTAATGAGGAAGATAATATTAAGGATTTTTATAATTCCTATAAAAAAATAGGGAATGAACTAAAGAAAAATTACAAATTTGAATTTTTATTTGCTGATAACTGTAGCACTGATAATAGTTTTAAAATAATTAAAGATATAGCAGCCACTGATGATGCGGTATATGCAATTAAATATTCTAAAAATTTCGGGGTAATGAAATCTATATATACTTCAATTATTAAATCCCCAAAAGATTGGGATCTTCTTTGTGTATTCGACTGTGATATGCAAGATCCACCCTCTTTAATAAAACTATTACTCAATGAGCAAACTAAAGGATATCGTATTGTTTATGGTTCCAGAAAAGAGAGAGATGAATCAAAATATATATCAATTTTAAGAAATTTCTATGTCAAATTAGAGGGTTTACTTCACAGTAAAACTAACAAACCCGAATCAGGAGCCTTTTTAATTGATAAAAGAGTAACTCAGGAAATAAAAAAACAGAATTATTATAAAGAGCATATACCATCATTAATTGCTGATCTTGGATTCTCATCATCTTCAATACCCTATTCAAGACTTCAAAGAAAAAAGGGTCTTACGAAATTTAACCTTATTTCATATATCTCTTATGCAATTGATGGAATAATGGGTAGTTCAATAGTACCCTTAAGAATTTCAATTATAGTTAGTATCTTTTTTGGTTTCCTTTCTATATCACTTAGTATTTATTTCATAATTGCTAAATTTATCCTTGGCATTGAGTTTCAGGAAGGTATAGCTGCTTTAATTGTTTTGCTTCTACTTAATTTTTCAATAAATTTTTTCTTCTTGGGAGTAATGGGTGAATATATAGGAAGAACCTTCAAGAAGGAAGAGATATCAATGCCAGCAATAATTGATGAAACAATTGGTTTAGAAGATTAGATTCTATTTAATTTATCTAGAAGCATATCCAGGGAAGATTTCCATGAAAAATTGTTAGCTGGTTTTATTTTTTTTTCTTTTTTTAAGTCCATTAAAATATTATTATTAAGATCTTCAGATTTTAAAGTATTAAAAAAGATAACATTTCCAGAAAATATTTCCCTATAAACAGGTATATCAGAACAAAAAACTTTTAATTCCATACTAAGAGCCTCCGCTATACCAAGCCCATAACCTTCATAGTGTGATGCGTTAATTAGGGCATAAGAACTCTTATATAAATATAACAGCTCACGATCATTTACATCATCAAAAATATATATATTTTTATTAAAGTACCTTGAAGACTTTATTTGTTGAATCAAATCATCTTGTTTCCAAGAATTGTTATAAATAAAAATAAGATTTAATCTTTTAATTAATGATGGATTATTTGTTAAAAGATTTTCAAATGAGTCAAAAATATATTGATTATTTTTTCTGGGTTCAATAGAGCCGACAACAAGATAATTAAGTTTATTATTTGAAGATTTAGCTTCTAATGGAAGATTTAGCTTATCAAGTGAAATATGATCATTTCCTAAATAAAAATAATCTATTTTAGGAATAATTACATTGTTAAAAAGGTTATCAACATTTTTATCAATTAAATCTATTAGTTCATCACGAACAGTTTTTGATATGCATAAAATTAAATCTGATTTTATAAGGCATTTTTTCCAATATTTTTTGAAAATAATTACTAAATCTGGATAAAAGTATTCTGGATAAATATATGGACCGTTATCATAATAAATTGAAATTACTTTTCCACCATTTTTTTTAAATTTATCAATAAAGTGTAAATTAGCAGGGCCCCAGTTTGCATCAATATTTAAAAAATAAGACTCATTTACATCTGTAGTCCGAAAAAATTTATAGCAGGATATTTTAAATAAAATAAGACTATAAAATTCGAATAAACCTATTTTATTTAAAAAAATATTAAAGGTATTTTTTACTACACTAGGAACTCTTATTAAGGTTTTTTTTTCAGATGTTTTATTAATATCGTTTAAATTTATTATGTGTGATTTGAAATGATTATTGTTATTTGATTCTTCAATTAGCCTTCTTACTGTCCTTTGTATGCCAGTATTAAATGGACTTTTTAAAGTAATTGTATGGTCAATAAATAGAGATTTCATTTGTTGAAAATTTTTTTAATTTTTTGAATCATTATTGATATTTTGATAATTGGCATCAATAATCTTTTTAAATAATCAATCTCAACTTGATAATAATTGGATCTTTCATTTAAGGTACTTAAGTTTTGATTAATTTTTGTTACGTGACTATTAATTTTATTTAAATGTGAATTAAATCTATTGTGATTTGCCTTTTCGTACTTATCAGTAATCGACATCATTGAGCTACCATTAATTGGTAATTTTACACTTTTAAATAACTTTAAAATCTTTTGATCTCCATCTTTTTGGCAAATAATTGAAAAATCACGACTAACCTTTGAAAAAATATCCCATAAATTAGGGTTATCTATATTACTTTCTCCCAATAATATAGTTTTTGAATTTTTAAATCCTGAAAAATCAGCTAAAAAATTTAAGTAATCAGAAACTACTGGTTTATTATGGGTAGGATCAAGGTAAAAGGTTGAACTAGAAACAGTCAAATTATCTACATTAGGTGTTTCAATAATCATAATTCCACCAGGGCTAAGAACCCTATGAGCCTCAATCATAAAGATAACCTGCTCTTGCTCATTAATATGTTCAATGAAATGATATGCACTTATTAAATGAATTGAATTAGAAGGAAGATTTTTTAAATAGATTAACGCATCATCCTCAATAACTTCATATTTTTTCTTTAAGTCCTCGTAGCAATTGGAATCGATACCCGTTACTTTTATTTTATTTTTTCCCAACAACTCAAGCCATTCACCTCTTCCACATCCAATATCAATTATTTTAGCGTTATCAAAATAATTTTCTATCATTTCCACTAAGGGAAGATATAAGCTTAGTCTTTTTTTTATTTCCTTCTTACTACCCCTAAATCGATCCTCAAGAGCAAGATAGAAATCTTTTAATTTATCCTCATTACTCAACAATCTCTCCATGGGATAACTCAATTTTTTTATTGCATAAATTATCAATTAAGGGTTTGTCATGAGTTGAAATAATAAAAATAGATGAACTTGCAATCATTTCATGAAGTTTTTTATTAGCTTTTTCCCTAAAACTATCGTCACCAACACTTAACCACTCGTCTAATAATACAATATCAGATTGTATTGAACACATAATAGAAAAACTTAATCTCATTAGCATACCCGATGAGTATGTCTTAATAGGCATATATGCATATTTACCTAACTCAGAAAATTCAAGTATTTCTTCAACTTTTGAATCTAAATATTTAAAGGAAATGCCTAAAAAAATACACCTAATTTTTATATTTTCAATGCCAGTTGCTTCCATATTCATTCCATAATGAACATCAATAAAAGCATTAATTGAACCATCAACCTCAATTGAACCATTAGTTGGTACCAAAACCCCTGTTAATACTCTTAGGAGAGTTGTTTTGCCTGAACCATTGTTACCAATAATCCCAAGCCTATCTCCTTTATTTAACTTCAAAGAAATATTTTTTAAAGCTTCAACAAAAAATACACCGTCCTTTGAAGTTATATTACCACCTGTAATTTTGTCAAATAAATGTTTTTTTAAGGACCTTGTTACGTTTGAATATATTGGGTAATTTAGGTTAATATTTTGTAATTGTATGGATGGCATAATTTATAACCAATAAATTAATCTATTTTTATATTTACCAGTCATATAAAAAGAAATTATAAATAAAATTATTGTAGAAATTGTTATTATTATTAGTGAGTTATTGTGTATATCTAAGCCTAGTATTGGTTGCCTAATGATGTCTACCCAATAATACATAAGGTTCATTTCAACAATTGATACATGCTTATCTAATATATCAGGGTGCCACAAAACTGGTGTTAAAAAAAATAAAATTTGTAAAACAAAAAATATTAGATTTCCTATGTCACGATATCGAAGTGACAACAATGCAAGTATTATTCCAAGAGAATTCATTGAAAAAAATATTAAAACTATTCCTGGTAATGAAAATACAATAAATTCTAAAAATAATACATCTAAATTGAAAAAAGGGATAACCAATAATATCAACGCGCCATTGTGAAGAAAAATAATAAAGTTTCTTATAGAAACTCTTAACAAATGTGATGAAAGTGGGATATTTACTTGTTTTATTAATCCTTCAACTTCAACCAAACACTTTGACATATCAATAAGTGTAGAAGAAAACCAACTCCAGACAATGAAACCAATTGTAAAATAGGGGATAAAAAAATTAATATCAATTTTAAGTAAGTTTGCCCATATAGAGCTCAATACAGAAATAATAAGTACTATACCTAATGTATTCCACCAAGGACCAAGAATTGTTCTTTTATATTTAAGAAAAACGTCCATAAAACCAATATAAAGCCAAGACATTGGTTTTTTTATTGAATTGATATGATCATTAATTCCAATTGATAAATATTTCTTCAAAAAAAAATAAACTCCAGTTTATTTAAAAAATAAACATAAACATTAATAAAATTACTATAACTAGAAACCAGCATATTCTATCATCATTAGATAAAAAAAATATTAGTTAGTTTTATACAAAAAAACTCACAAAACTAAATTTTTGTACCAAATAATTTTTTTATAAAAAAAGGCAATTTACTGATCTGATCACTCAACATATTTACAACAAAATTTGGAATTATTAATATCGGTAAAATGGCAACGTAAAAAAGTAGATAAGTTTTATAATATTTAAATAAAAACATTAGAGATCCTTTTTGACAAAACTTATTAATCCTCAAATTAATGGTTTGAGGAATAACATAATCGACCAAGACTCTTATATGTGCTTTTCTAACTGATGATGCTGCAAAACCCTTTTCTTTAAGTCCAGATAAAATTGCCCATGAGCCCGTCACATAAATTTTGTGCCATGACGAACCATGAATATCTTTGAAATTTTTTTCATCATTATTACCAGACCTATTCATAACAATGGTATTAGATAATAACATTGCATTACAATTATTTAATTGTGATAAATACAAAGGGAAAGTACAAGGCACAGTAAAACCAAAATATTTCTTCCGCTCAATTTTGGGTATTTTTACAAAATTATCTTTTTTTGTAATAACGCATGATATGTATGACATATTAAATGCAATCTCTTCAAGTAGTTTATTATGGTCGTTGAAATATATATTCTTATTTCTAGCTAAGCCATTTTTATTTATCATGAAATCAAAATTTTTTGACCAAATAGAATAATTACAATAAATTAGCCCTATACCTTTATCGATATATTTTAGAATTTCTTTAATTGCATTGGGAGCAATCTTATCGTCATCACCAATCAACCAAAAGTAATCTGAATTAACTTCTTCAATAATCTTAGTAAAATGTATATCAGTAAATTCATTTTTCTTACGTTTTATAAATTTAACTTTTTTAAAATTATTATTAATAATTGACTTAACAACCTTTTCTGTTTCATCAGTACTTGCGTGATCTGAAACAACAATTTTAATTCTATTTTCAAATTTCTTAATAGAAACAATGATACTTAATAAGCAATCTTTAAGACAGGACGCCCTATTATAGGTTGGTATGATAATAGTAAGTTTTTTCATTTTCAGTCAATCCAATTAAGCTGCATACTCTTAACCTTTAAGCCATGGGGTCTTGAATCATTATGTAAATTTAAATCTTTTGGAGACTCTGCATCATTAAGGACTAAGTTAATAAGGATATCATTGTTAATTTTAGATAATACTGATGCTGGAATTTCTATATTTTTTTGTGAAAAATCATGATCATTTGTAAATCTAACTGATCCAACAAAAAAATCATTGATATAAACCATCACATCCTGGCTACCAATAATTTCAGGGCTAAATATTTTAGCCTCTATCTGTAAATTAATATTTTTTTTGTCATTATTAACTAATTTTAGATAAATATATGCTTCTTTATCGATAGTCCACGAACCATCTCTTTGGGGGACATCCCAACCATAAATTTTATAGGGATTTTTTTTAGAGTTACTTGTAAAATCAATACTTTCCATATTATATTCAAATAATGAATTGCTATTATCAGATAGTATTTGTTCAGTAGGTTTTTTACATTGAAGGCAATTTAAATAATATGGTGCAAAAAATTTAAATCCGTCCAAGGATCCAACTAAATCATTCTCAGCTGCTCTTACTTTTGTAACATTCCATAACAAATCATCTTGAAAAATATATAATGATTTATCATCAAAATTATTATTTATAACTAATTTTTCAAGCTTTTTATTATACAATCCCATCCTTTTGGGATCACTTCGGCCATAGTGGGCAGCATTTGTACCCATATTATTTTTTGAAGCATAATCACCAATTGGCATCCAGCCAACATAACCTGATCTTGGAAGAGCAACCCAAATAACTTGATCGTATAATTTTGAAAATTCATTCCATAGTTCAGATTTCATTGGTGACTCAATATTAAGTAATCTAGTAAATTTATCTTGATGATGTTGAAACATATTATTTGTATCATAGACTTGGAGCGTTACTGCAAAAATTAAAGAGGGAATAGCTATTGAGGGTTTAACAAAACGAAAAATTAATGCAAAAATTGCAATGTAAACACCATAATAAACAGGCCAAATAAATCGACCCCCAATTCTTACCTTGCCAACAAGATACTCCAAAAAATTTGGTAATTGAAGATTAATAATTTCATAATTTCCTACAGCGATATTATTTGAGATGGCAAAAATAAATAATAAAATTAATACATAAATAATATACTTATTGGAGATTATAGTTTTCTTTAGAACAACAAAATTCTTATAAAATTGAACAAAACTAAGAATCAGTAAAAAAATCATGCCAATTCCTAGGAAGGCCATTCCCTCATAATCTCCATTACCGTTTGCTATATCAGGTATGATTTGGGACCAATTATTTTCTGAAGAAATTTTTGGATCGAAAAAAGTTAATAAATTAGCTTTAAAAAAACCGTATCCACTCCCACCCGTTCCACTTTCCAACATAAAAAAACCTGTACTTAGTAGAGTTATGTAAATAACTACAGATAAAATTCCTAAGCTTTTAAAGAGATAAAAATTGTTAATCAACTTTAATTTTTTAATTTTAATTTGATGAGCAATATAAACTGGAATAATCATTGCAAAAATATAAGGCATTATAAGTAGAGAAATTACATGAAGAAGTAACCACTGCTTAAACATATTTTTATTTTGAATATATAAATAAAATGCATATAGGAAAAGCCAATGTGCTGATAAAGCAAAATGAAATTGCAGTCTAAATAAAAATGTTGGGGCAATTATAAAAAAAATTGACCCTATAATTGGTAATATTTTGTTATTAGTAAATGTAGATAAAATTTTCCAGGAAAAAAAACCTTGTAATATAAAACACAATAAAAGCCACAAACCATTATATTGAAAATTATCTGGTAACACGCTGTTAAAAAATTTTAAAATTATCGCAACTAAGGGTATTGTCTCTATATACACTATAGAACTTCCAACATAATCTAAACCATAATTAAGATTTGTCCCAATTGGCCATTGAAATAAAGGAGTATGTCGAAAAAATTGCCAAGCAAAAAAACCCGTTCCATAATCACCGTCCATCAACCAGTTAATTCTAGTAGGGTTAATAATTCTAATGTCTGTAACTAAAGCAAAGAAAATTAAAGACAATAAAAAAATCATAAAATAACTTAAAAGATTTATTTTATTTATTTTCATACAATTATTTGTATAATTTATTAAAGGTAATAAAAGATAAAATTTTCTTTAAAATTATAATAAGCCTCCAAGAACGTGAATTGTATATTTTTTCTATTTCCTTATTCTTTTCGTTAATTATAATTTTTTTTGAATTATTTTTAGATACAAGCTCATCAATTCTTTTAAATGCTTTATCAAGATCATACGATAATGGTTTAAAAATATAATTACCTGAATTATTCCGACTAATATCAATTTTTTCTAATTTTGTGTCATTAAAATCAAAAGATGCGACAATCAATCCATCACCAGAAAAGGATTCAGAAATAGTATGCGAAACAATAATATGTGCATTATGTTTATTTAAAAAATCTAAGCATTTATCATGAATTAATGGATCATGAGAAATTGAGTGATGATGGGTAGAAAGGAATATAAATCTAATTCTTTTTTCTATTATGCTATTGACCATACCTTCAAGCATCTTTAATTCGTATCCTTGTATATCTACAAGAAGCATTTCTAGAAAATCTATTTTATTTTTTCGTAAAAAGTCATCTACATTCACTGCGGGGATTTTTCTTATAATATTATCGCTTTCACATTCAAAATCTAGATCTTCGGATGATTTGTTTGAAATAAATGCATTTAGGAACGAGCCTTTTGCATTATTAATCTTAAAATTTAACTTTCCAACCTCTAAGTTGCTTGGGTCTGGTTCTATTAAATAATTTACCGCTCCTTGAACCTCCTTATTAAACCATAATGAGTAATAAGCCCAATGCGATCCAAGCTCAAGAACTTTTGAGTTATTTCTAACATGCTTTAATAATTCATAAAAAACTTTTTCCTCTTGTGGCTCATGATGGCCCTTTAAAAGAAATATTATCTCCCTTATACCTCTGCCATGATAACCGTCAAGAATGACCTTAATTCCATTATGCATTGATTGGTAAGGAATTTTTTCATTGGGAAATATTTCTCCAGCATTTTTTACCTTTTCTATATATTCACAATCATCACAACTTGTTGTAATAGTAATTCTATTTTTTAAATTAACATCTAAGGGAAGTTTTTTAATGTATTCTTTAGTATTCATATAATCGATAAAAATCTATAACTAATGAAAAAAACATACTACAAAGGAAATAAAAATTAGAAATTTTTTCAATTATAAAGTAATTCTTAGGAAATATGGTTTTAAAATTTTTTTAAGAAAAATTGGAATTTTAGAGCAAAAAAAAATACTTTATCTTTCGTGCCATTCGGCATTAGAATATGATGAAGTCACTCTTTTACGAGAACTGGGACATTATGTCTTCTCCCCTGGGGACTTTGTAGAAAAAAAATATCCTGGAAAGCCCTGGCTTAGACCATTTCCAAAGCAAAGCAGACGCGAACAAATAGATACTGAATATCTTTTTTCATATGGTAAAAGAAACCAACAAAATAAATATGCATTAAAGAAAAATTTTGTTGATAGATTTGATATTGTAATAATTATGCATCATCCAAAATTTATTATAGATAATTGGGAAGCAATGAAACATAAAAGCGTTGTATGGCGTACTATTGGACAATCAACCCACTTAATAGAAAAAAAACTGACAAAATATAGGCATCAAGGATTAAAAGTAATAAGGTATTCACCATGTGAAAAGAACCTTCATCACTTCATAGGATCCGATGAGGTTATTAGATTTTATAAAGACCCTAAAGAATTTAAAGGCTGGCGAAATACTAAAAATAGAATACTCACAATAGCACAGAATATGGAGGAAAGATCTGATGTGTGTCACTTTGATATATATAAAGAGGTAGTTAAAGATATTCCATCAACTCTATATGGAAGTGGAAATAATGATAAATTCAATAGTGAATTAAGTTATAAACAAATTAAACATGCACTAAAAGATTTTCGTTGTTACTTTTATACAGGTACATATCCAGCCAGTTATACATTATCCTTTATAGAAGCATGGATGACAGGCATACCTATTATTGCGATTGGTAATAAAATAATGCATGATAGGTTTGTTGATTACAAACTATATGAAGTACCAAAACTAATAAAAAATGGTATTGATGGATATTATGCAGACGATATTTCTTCACTTAGAAGGATAATATTTTTACTTATAAAAGATGATAAAAAATTAGAGGAAATTTCAAAAAATGGAAGAAATAGTGCAATGAAATTTTTTGGGAAAAAAAATATTAAGCGACAATGGGAGGTTTACCTAGATACCTTATAAATAAAATTAAATTTATAAGCTTTAACTAGTAAATATATACATCAGTTATGAAAATACATTTTTGTAAATTAGATGAGTTAGAAGTTGGGCCAGTTACAAAATATATTGATAAAATTAAAGATGAATTAATTGTTTTTAAAGATTTAATATCTGGAGATATAAAAGCTTTTTCATCTATATGCCCTCATCATGGAGGCCCTATTAAATACTCCAAAAAAAAACTTGTATGTTATTGGCATAACTTTCAATTTGATTGTAGAACAGCTGAATGTATTAACCATAATACTAACCTCAAACTCAGAGAACAAAAAATATTAATTGAAAATGGATCTATATTTATAATATGAACTCAGAAGACGTACTTGAAATTACTATAAAGAAAAAAATTAATGTCTCTAAGGATGCAATAAAATGGAATTATTGGGATCATGATCATTTGGATGAAGTACATGGTGGCTATCAAGAATCAAATGTTCTTTTTGAAAAAAACAATGTTGTTTTTAGAGTAGATACTCTCAAAATACCTTATATACCATTTTTCAAACCAATTACACCAATTTTTATGGTTCAAAAAAATGAAGATGTTATGCATACTTTTGCAATTCAATATGGTGTTTTATCCAAGACAACAATAATAACAAAAGAGCTAAATACAAATAAATCTGAAGTAACTATGAATTATAAATTTTATCTAAATGGTTGGAGGAAGCTTCTTCGGCCATTACTAAAAAGACTAATCCCTGTTTGGAATGAAAAAGTATGGATTGAAGATCTTGAATTGAAACTTCGAAGGCAATTTGTTCTTAATTTGGGATTTAAAGATTTTTATGGATTACCAAAAAATATAAAAGACAGGAAAATAGACTCAAATAGGAAAGTTGTTCTTCCTGTGCCACGTGTTAAAAGCTCAAAAAGAGATATGCACCCATTAAAAGATAAATAGTATTCTTACCTACCATATTTATCATCAAATCTTTCAATATCATCCTCCTCCAAATAATTGCCTGATTGAACCTCAATTATCCTAAGGATACTATCAGTTGGATTTTCTAGTCGATGTTTGGTGTTGATAGGAATATATGTTGATTGATCCTTCTCAATATTAAAAATATTTTTTCCATTAGTAACTTTGGCTATTCCTTCAGTAACAACCCAATGTTCGGATCTTTTTTTATGTAATTGTAGGCTTAATTTTTGATTGGGATTAACTTCAATACGTTTAATCTTATAACCCGCACCTTGCTCAATTACTGTATAAGAACCCCAAGGTCTGTGAACCTTTACATGTGTTTCCTGAACTATCTTTTTCTTTATTTGTATTTCTTTTACAAGTTCTTTAACACGTTCCGAGTCTTCTCTTTTACATACAAGAGTTGCGTCAGGCGTATTTATAACGACTAACCCCTCAACGTCTGATACAGCAACAATACCTTGTTCATTTAAAATAATATTATTTTTACTATCAAGAGATACTACATCGCCAAGAAGAACATTTTTATCCTTATTTTTTTGGATAAAATTATAAATAGAGTCCCAATTTCCTAAATCACTCCATCCAAAATTTCCAGGAACAACAGCAATATTTTTTGCATATTCAAGCAAACCATTATCAATCGATTCAGATTTTAGTGTTGAATAAACATAAGTTAAATCTATTGAGGGATCATGTGGTATAAATTTAAAAAATAATTCATTTTGATGTTCTTCTAGAAGGTGTGAAAATACTTTGAATTTAAAAATAAACATTCCAGCATTCCACAAGAAACCATCATTTATGTATTGATTTGCCAATTTAAATTTAGGTTTTTCAGTAAATTTCTTTACTAGATAAGACATATTCTTAGAGTTTGAAAAAATTTGTTTCTTTAGAGGTTCTATATAACCGTAAGCTTCTGATGGAAAAGTAGGAGTAATTCCTATAAGAGTAAAATAATCTTTACAAGCAGTATCAATGGCATCACTCCAAATAGTTAAGAATTGTTTTTCATTGCTTATTTTATGATCGGAAGGAAATACAGAAATTATTGCATCTTTATTTCTACTCGATATGACTGAACAAGCTAAAGTAATTGCAGGGAGAGTATTTTTTGATTCCGGTTCCAAAATTAGTTTAGTGTTATTGTTAAGACCCATCTCTAATAACTGATCTTGTATTATGAATTTATGTGTATTATTTGCGATAAGATATATATTATTGGGATCAATCTTTTTTGAAATTCTTAGAATTGTTTCTTGCAATAAAGAGATTTTAGACTCAAATTTTAATAATTGTTTAGGTCTATTGGTGCTGGAAATCGGCCATAATCTAGTACCAGATCCTCCACACAAGATAATTGCGTAATGATTACTTGTCAAAATATTTTAATCTGTAAATAGTAAATCATAAGTTATTTCAACCCTTTACATTAGAATGATTAGGCAAGGCAAAATAAAAGCTTAAGTAAATAATAACAAGAAAAATTATACATATGATAATCAGTATTGGATCTGTAAAAACCCATGGAATTATCATTGGGGGTATAAGCCATAATGCTGATAAAAACGGAGTGACTAACCCGTTGCTTCTTAATTGTCTGTTGGTTGCGGTTTTAAATACATAATAAACTTTCATATGAAGATGATTTGCATCTGGCTCAAAAGGACTTTTTGAGGCAAGTTTTTTTCTTATAAAAGAAAATATAATTTCAAATGATGGATAAAACAAAATAAGTGCGGCGCCCCAGGTTGGGATGTCACTATGCCGTCCGAAAAAAATAATTACTGTCAATCCAGTTATCCATCCATAAAAATATGCACCTGTATCTCCAAGAAAAATTTTTCCCCACGGGTAATTAAATAACAAAAAAGGAATAAGAAACGTTGAAAAAAACATAGTAAGGTACATAATTTCGTAATCATTAACCATATATGAAATGAAGGCAACAGATGCTAATGATGAAATAATAGAAGCAACAGCAAGTCCATTTGTACCATCAATCATATTTACTCCATTTGTGTAGGCTGATAAAGCTAATACAAAAAATAATATTGCTGTAAACGAGTTAAAGTGAATAATATTTCCCAAAAAAGGTATATCAACATAAGGAAGCTTTTGGTTCGTTAAATAAAAAAAGAAGAAAGAGCTAATTATTATGGCAAGTAATCTATGTATTGGTCTTGTAGATCCAATTGCATCCTCAATAAAGCCAAAAATAATAATAGGTATTGAAGTTAAAAAGATTAAATCATATATATCACTATGATCCATAAAAAATATGTAGTGTATTACAGTTGAAAAAATTACAACTATTCCGCCTACTCTTGGAACCACTTTTTTACCATGAATGTTTTGAACTTGCCTTCTTTCTTTAAAAAAATATTTATTTTTAAAAGAGCCAAATACAAAAAATGATATTATGCAGGTTAAAATCAATAAAGAATAAATAAAATTATTTATTAAAAAATATTCTAGAAAAAAAGTCATTTTAAAATAGTTGTATTTGTTAACAAAGATTATACCTATAAATAAATATGATAATAACCTAAAGATCTATTTAATATTGAGGATCTATAGTTAAACTAAAAATATTAATTCCTGAGAAAGTATTTATAAATAATTATTCTTAATTTACCTGGAAGTATGAATGAAAAAAATCTAAGTGATCCATAGAAAAATACTTCTACCAGATTACTTATGTCACTTTGTAATAAAAATTTCTGTAATTTATATTCAGACTTAGCATAATTAAAGCCCCCTCTTCTGACAATAGAAGCCATATCAAATCTTGCTAAAACTAATACCTTATTAATATTACACATTTTTATATTTGCAGCTATAAGTTTTAACCAAAGATGATAATCCTCTTTGTACAATAAATCTGTAGAATAACCGCCATGATTTAAAATAACCTTTTTTTTATAAGCTACAGACATATGATTAAATGGATTTCTAAACTTACAAAATTTTTTAATCTGTTTAAATCTCTGAGGAACTTTCTTTATTGCCCCAATTTTATTATCTGAAAACTCTTGAACGTAAGAACCGATTAAGTCATAACCCTCATCCAATAAGTTAATATTCTCTTGAAAACGATTATTTAAGTTAATATCATCAGAATCAACTCTTACAACATATTCAAACATACAATGACTAAGGCCTATATTTAAAGCATTTCCTAATCCCTCACTTTTATTAATATGTGCGCTTACTATTTTTAACCTAGCTCTAAAATCATCAATTACCTTGTATAAATCTTTGTTTAAGGGTCCATCCTCAACAATAACAACTTCCGATGGTTGTAAAGATTGATCTGTGATACTTACAAGACAATCGTGCAAATATTCGGGTTTTTCTTGGGAATATACACTCATCAAAACAGAAAAATTATTCATATATTTTTTTGATAACAAAAAAGAGAAGGTAAATAAAATAAAAAAACGTTAAAGTAAAAAAAGCTATAGAGACGATATATGCGTTTACTATAAAAAACTTGTAAAGAACTATTATTAAAACAATATGAAATAAAGCAAATAATCTTGAAATTTTATTAAAAAAATCATAATTATATAATTCCCCAATTAAGGGGTAACCAATAATTTTGATAATTGCTATCATTGCAAGTGAAAGTAATGATAATTTTAAAATAGGAATAGCATCTATAAATTTTTCACTAAAAAGAAATTTAACTATAAATTCTAAAGAAAGGAAAAGACAAAAAGATATAAAAATTATAGCTAAAATTGTTGAAATAAAGGTCCTATTTAAATTCTGAATTGTGTGCTTATTTGTAATTAATACCTCTGGGAGAAGAGTACTAAAAGCATTACCTGATCTTACAAATTGATCAACTAAATTAAACAATGCAATTTGAATAGGGTTACCCATAAGAATTAACAATAATCCCCATAGACTATGGATCTGATTTTGAAATAAGGTGGTAATAAAAATATTAGAATTACTAGTTATTTTCTTAAAAGATTCTAAAAAACCAAACTGGTAACGAAAACCTAACTTATTAAATGCATACGTATATCCAAAGATTGTTGGTATTGCAAACGAGATTGCCTGACTAAGCGGAACAAGAAATATATCATCAGCATCATCTAGAAATAAGTATATTGTGCCTAAAGCAAAAATTCTTCCAATAAGAGTTGGAAGTATTAAGATATTAGTCTTATTTAAAGCCTGATAAAACCATAAATTATTAAATGTTGCAAAAAATATAGCCAACAAAGTTGCAATATATAGGTTACTATTTTGATTAATATCTACAGTCTGATTAAAGATTGAAAAGAGTAAAAAACAAATCAAAAAACCTATAAATAAAATAATTTTACAATTTGTAATCAGATTAAAAAATTTTGGATAATATATTTTTTTTTGGCCTTCGAAATTTTTTATACTATCAATTGAAAAGCCCCATTCAGTAATAATGTAAGCAATTTGTATTATTATCAATGAGGTAGATAAAATACCAAAAGAATATAAGTCCAGTCTCCAAGCACACATAATCAACAAAGCTAACATCGAAATTTGGCTTATTAGTATTAGAGCTACTCTTGATGATAGGTTATGTATAAAAATTATTAATCACTTTTTTATTAAATTCTTATCTAATGAATAATTTGTTGGGTAAAAATTATTAACCGCTAAATCGTGCCTTATACCCAAATAAATTAAAACTTTTTTTCGTACCAAATTTTCTACAAACTTATCATTTAATATCTGTAAGTCTGAAGAAATATGTTGGCTATCGGCTGAATTAAAATGACTATACTTCATAAATGTTTCAAAATTATCAGACAACTTATTTCTAATTTTTAAAAATTCTCTACTAAGTATTCTTTTTCTCTCTAATTGGAGATCTTTTTTTAGGGTTATACAGTTTTTTGCATCAACTTGCCCTACAGCAACTATATTATGAGTTAAAAATGAAAAACCAAACTTATTAAAAAAAGCTTCGTTCAGTCTCGAAAAGGAAAATTGAGTATAAATCTTAATTAGAATATTTTTAGTTGTGTCTGAATAAAATAATAGATCATTATTGATATGCTTACTGTGTGAAAGTGGTCGAAATTCAATAAGCGATGAATAATTTTTTTGATTTGGAATATGTAATAACTTTCCTCTATAAATAAATGGTCCAAATTTCTTTATAAAACCCATATCTAATGCCTCTTTTAATGCAATCTCTCCAAATGAAAACCATTCCTGATCAGAAAAAAAATAATTATTTAGTTTTTTTTGAGTAATTTGTCTCAGAAGCTTAATATTTTCAATGGACCCAGAGGATAATACTAATTTCTCACAAAAATAGTAGGATGATCTTTTTTTATTCCTAACTTTTATCTTAAAAAAATTATTTATATATTGAATCTGCTCAACATGGCCAATGATATTGTTTGATGGAATTTTATTTCTACCTACAAATAATGGAACATGTTTTTTTATTATATTATTTTTAGTTGTGAGATAAGCTCCATGCCAATATTTAGATAAACCTGTGTATTTAAATCCCAGAATTGTATTAACAAATCCTCTTTTGTTGATCTTAAAATCCTCGGCATTTGAGGCTATAACTAAATGCTTAAAATTATTTTTTTTATAGTATGAAGAACCAATTGCACCATATCCAACTTGAATTTTTTTATGAAAAAAACATAAAGTATCAGCAGTATATCCATAACTGGGTGATTTAAAAATATACTTTATAATCGATTCAATAATTACTCGAATGATATGTACATTAAAAAAATTTCTTGAAATTTTATTAAGAGTTTCAACTAATAGATTTTTTTCTTTTGTGGTATTTACCATACGATATAAATCAATCACAAGATCTTCATTACCACTCCAATTATTTAGAAGATTAACCATAGAGATATTTGATGTATATGGAATAACACCATAATGTTTATTTTTATTAAAAATACCTAAACGAACAATATGTGATTTATTTTTCTCAACTATTTTCTCAATTTCATTTTTGTTAATGACATATTTATTCCATTGATCTCTTAAGCTCAATGAATACATAGCAACTGTAGAAATAAACACTAATTTTTTCTTTGGTATTTTTTTGATTATTTTTTTATTATCATTAAGAGATATTTTTGACCATGAAAATAAAAAAATCCATCTATATTGTTGTAAATTTGTCTTATTTATATCTTGATGAGAAATACAATCAAAATCTTTAAGGTTTTTAAATATGCCTTTTATAATTGACGAATTCTTTCCAATAATAAGTTTTTTTATCTTCATTAAATAAATTTAGTTCGATATCTTTGCCATTTCCAGGAATGCATCACCATATCCTCTAAAGATTTTTTAACTTTCCATTTAAATAATTGTTGGGCGAGACTGGCATCTGCATAAATTTCCTCTGCGTCACCCTTACGACGTCCGTCAATCTCATGTTGTATTTTAATTTTATTAGTTTTTTCAAAACTTAAAATAAGATCTTTTACTGAATATCCTCGTCCTGTACCAAGATTAACTGCGCAATATCCTTTATCAGTATCAAGATATTTAAGTGCTGCAATATGGCCCTCAACTAGATCCTGAACATGAATATAATCCCTAATACATGTCCCATCTTTCGTGTTGTAATCATCACCATATATATATAACTTTGAATTTATTTTTGAAGCCACATTACAGATTATTGGCATTATATTATTTGGTTTACCATTTGGTTCTTCACCTATTAATCCTGATGGATGAGCCCCTATTGGATTAAAATAACGAAGAGCAATACAAGAAAAATCTGGATTTTGTATTGTTAATTTACGACATAATTTCTCGATTTCTTTTTTATTATCTCCATAAGGATTTATAGGATTTAAAATATGATTTTCGTCAATAGGTAAATATTTT
>MDTC01010284.1_pt1 | contig 28198 bp, 26 predicted proteins | sample 811181 | NCBI WGS metagenome assembly MDTC01 (sample SAMN05326644, study PRJNA326480) | marine metagenome | isolation source: seawater | place: Pacific Ocean: North | collected 2011 | reverse complement strand
CAGCTCCAGCACCTACACCAGTACCTGTTGTTGTGCCTTCGCCATCGCCAGTACCAGTACCTACACCAGTGCCAGTTGTAGTTCCTAATCCAACACCTTCACCAGCACCGACACCAGCGCCTGTAGCGGACTTACCACCATCGCCAACACCTAGTCCTACTCCGTCACCTACGCCAGCACCCGTGGTAATTCCAACGCCTAGTCCTACGCCTAGTCCTACGCCTGCGCCAGCGCCTACACCTACACCAACACCAGCGCCAGCAAGCCCAACAGCATTTAGGTTAAACCCATGTAACCCGTTTGGTAGTTATGGTAAGAAAATAGCATTTGACTCTGGTCTGTATGTCGGAGCTGTGGTTACAATAGAAGATGGAAACTGTTATGCGGTTAGTGCTGCTATCACTGATACTGCTAATTCTACGGTATCTCAGATTTTCTTAAATTGTTATAATTGTACTAATGGAATATTTTAAATGAGTAATACAGGAACAAAAATAGTGACAAGATTAAGACTGTTTAAAGACGGTTTAGCAACTAGCAAGACAAAAGCAAATGTTGAGGGAGATAAATATTATGTTGCTCCATTTGAAGACTTGGTAGATTGCAACCCTCTTGGACCACCTGCACCTGTACCTACTCCTACTCCTGCGCCAGTTGCTGTACCAGCTACACCACCTGCACCTACACCTATTCCAATAGCAGTGCCTACGCCTTCGCCTACGCCTACGCCTAGTCCATCGCCTATTCCTGCGCCTGTACCTAATCCATCACCAAGTCCAACACCTGCACCTGCACCAATTCCTGTAGCTACTACACCGACACCAACTCCAGCACCAGTGCCAAGCCCTGTGCCTACACCAGCGCCAGCTGTAGCACCAACTCCTGCACCAGTTATGCCTACTCCTGCACCTGTGCCTGCTGCACCGACTCCTACACCAACACCAGCTCCAGCTCCAACAACTAATACTGAAAGTGTTTGGTCGGCAAATGCATTAAGCATTAATCAAGGAGTCTATAATGGAGATGTTTCCATAAGTGATGCGGAACAAACAATATTTGGTCCTGTGAACAGTGGATATGATACAGTAACAGCTTTATATTTTAGTGACGATTCTGGATTTTTAAATACCGCTCAGTCTATTATAGAATCAAGTAATGCTGGCGGAACTATAACTGCTTACTTAAATCAAAATCAACAGGTTCCAATACAAGTAAATCAGGCAGCTCCTTACTTTGCTATAAACGATGTAGGTGGAGGCTCACAAGCGCCAATAAGAAGTGCACAACTTGTAGTTAAAATAGGAGCAGATAGCACCTTACAGATTATAAGTGGTTCTGATTTATTCCATGAAATAAGTCCTCTTAACCCTGTACCTTCTCCAGTTGCAGCGCCAGTAGCAGCAGATGTGTGTTTAACTAATCCTGCTGCTGTAACAATACAAAGTATTGGAGGCAGTAATAAATATGTATTTGGAGGCACACATGGTCACTATAAAACATCAGTAGGAACCTTCGTATTAACAAACGTCCCTAGCGGTCACCCTATTGCAATTCTAAATAGTGGCAAAGAAACCCTTATAAGTTATACTGGTACTTATAATGCTGGTTCAAAAGGTATAAATAATGTTTATCATGATTATTATTATGGAGACGTTACTATTACTGTAAACGGAGATTACGGAACAGTTAGCTATGATTGCTTAAATCATGGATATATGGGAGGTGAAAACAACTTAACATACGATAATGTCACTTGTTCAGCGCCTACACCAGTGCCAGCAGCACCTACACCAATACCTGTAGGAGCTCCTATAGCAGCTCCACAAGCTGTAACTCCTGTTCCACAGCCTACACCTGCACCTACACCAGCTCCTGTGCCTACACCTGCTCCAGTTAATCCAACTTATGCCTTATCGCAAAGCTCAACGATTAACGTACAGGGCATGTATATGAACGGAACACTTTGGTATTATTTCGGCACTTACGGTAGCGATAGTTATAGGTTTAGCGCAACTACAGGAACATATACATTCAACATTCCTCAAGCACACCCTATTGCTTTCTATACAGCAGGAACAACAAACAGTTACAGTGGAGGTACTGTACAAGGAACTAAAAACGGATTAGATGGAAACAGCTATGATTATAGATATGGAACAGTAACATTAACAATAAATGATACAAGCGCAACACCAGTGACTTATGAGTGCTTCTTCCATGGTTACATGGGAGGATTAAACAATCTCATATTAGTATAACAATTATCTTTGTATGATATAAAATGGCAAATACAGGAAAAAAAATATTCACAACGATACGTCAATATATAAATGGCGTATTTACTGGTAATGAGAAGTTCAATAGCACTGACGACCCTGATTACCAACATCCTGTATATGATGATATTGAGTGCCCACTACCAGCTCCTCCTGTACCTAGCCCAATACCAACACCTAGCCCGATACCAACACCCAGCCCAGTGCCTGTTCCAGTACCAGCAGTAGTGGAAGTAGCTCCTAATCCAGCTCCTAATCCAGCGCCTGCTCCAACACCTGCGCCTGTGCCTGTTGTTATTCCTACACCAGCACCAGTTCCAAACCCAGCACCAGCACCACAACCAGCACCAACACCCGCTCCTACGCCAGTTCCTGCACCTGCACCTGCCGCTACTCAAATGCAGTATATTATTTTAGGACACGGAAACACTCCAGAGGCTGCTTGTACAGATACAGGTGCTGACTTGTTTTATATTGATGGAGGACAGCTTGCTACATCAATGAACGTATATTACGATGAATGGGGATTAACTTTTGCTCAACCACAGTATTATGCTGAAGGTAATGTTGTTAGATACTGGAATGGTCAACAATTTACGAGTTATGCAGATTGCAATACTCCAACACCAACTCCTAACGCTCCAACACCTATACCTGTAGCGGCACCAACGGCTAGCTGTGGAACCAATATGTATTATATAAGCACAGGCAAGTTCTACGAAAGTGAGTTCTGCGCAGGCGTTTTTGGACAAACACAGAATTATCCAATAAGTATGGCGGTTACCTCAAATTACCCTGGCAGTGTAAACGCACAACTAGGAGCTCAGCTTTGTTATAATGGACAGCCATTTAGCGGAAATGGATTTGCATACTTAATGAGTAGCTTCCCTAGCAGTTTTAATGGAAACGGAAGCCATTCTACTGTAAGAATTAATGATGATGGTATAGTTACCGCAGTTAAATTTATGACTTGTTAATATGGCAAATACAGGAAGTAAAATATACACAACACTGAGGCTCATAAAAAATGGAGTAAGGACTGTACACGTTAAACCAAACGTGCCAGAAGACCCTAATTTTATACCTCCTTTTACAGATTTAGCAGATTGCTTTACTAATGCTCCTGCACCTGCGCCAGTTCCTGTACCTACACCTGCGCCTGTACCTAACCCCGTTCCAGCTCCAGGACCAGCGCCTACACCAGTACCTGCTCCAAGCACAATAGTACCAACACCAAGCCCAACCCCAGCGCCAGTTTCAGGCGTTGTGCCGACACCTAGTCCTTCGCCAGTTCCTGCCCCAACAGTTCCTTCGCCAGTTGGAGGTGGTTCGACTTACTACTTAAGTGCGCCTAGACAAACTGCTGGAGAGTTATGTACAGCTGCATTCTCAATAGTTATGAGAGTACAAGTTACAGCTTCATCAGTTTCAACATCGTTAGGTGCGCAAGTAACTAAAGATGGAACTAGATTTGCTGGTAATAATAAATATTATGCAATGGATAGATACAATCTTGACACAACACAATCAGGAACAACATGGTTGGCTGTGCAAATTGACAATGATGGTATTATACAAGACATAATTAAAATAGACTGTGGGGACTTTGCTTTCTATGACGGTTCAGGAGGATGGGATGCTCCAGACCCATACAATACACAACCACAAGATGATGGAGACCTTGTATATTATTATAAAAATGTAATGCAAGGAGGTGGACAAAATTTATAAATATGAGCTATACAGGAAAAAAATATTATACAAAATTAAGAAAGTTCGTAAACGGAAAACCAACACAGCAAGTGAAGGAAAATTTGATTACGGACCCAGATTATATAAAACCTTATGATGATATAAATGGATGCCCAAAAGGCACGTCTTCGCCTGCACCAGTTGCAGCGCCAACGACATATTAATTAACTATGGGAGAGAAGTACAGTAAAATAAGAAAATACGTAAATGGCTTTCCAAAGCAAGACCAAGCCATCAATAGCCCTAACGAGCCAGGGTACATACCGCCTGTTTATGATGCAGGTCCATGTACTACATGTGAGCCAGAGGACGATGGTGATGTTATTGAATGGAGAGGTCATGCTTTTTACTGTGAGCAAGAAGACGCTCCTACGCCTACTCCTAGTCCTACGCCTAGTCCTACGCCTAGTCCAACTCCTAGCCCTACACCTACGCCGACACCCACTCCAACACCCACTCCGACACCTAGTCCGAGTCCAGTTCCTGCGCCAAATCCTAGTCCAATACCAACTCCAGCACCTACGCCAGCTCCTTCTGTAGGATATGTGTATTATACTGTTAATGATTGTGCAAACACTTTTAATGATGTTGTAAGAAGCACTTTTTCTTTAGATACAGGAAGTGTTGTGAAGGCTACAGGAGTGACTGGTTGTTTAGAAATAGGAAGTTTAACACAGCCATCAGGCACAAACACTGTATATGAAACTTACACTGATTGTACTGATTGTGGCGGAACAACTCCTACTCCAACGCCAAGTCCAACACCTAGCCCAATTCCAAATCCAACACCAAGTCCAACGCCTGCGCCTATTCCAAACCCAGCACCTATTCCTACGCCAGCGCCTTCTGTAACGCCTGTAGTGCCTACACCTGTCCCACAACCTACGCCTACACCTATTCCAGGACCAGCGCCTACGCCTTCGCCTACCCCAACGCCAGCGCCTATTCCAATTCCTAATCCATCTCCAACACCAGCACCAGCATCAATACCGTGCTATGAGTTTGACATTGCAAATAATTCAAACCCATTATTAGATGACTCATACACATACACGCAATGTGGTGGAGGAACAACTTCAGGAGCAGTATTCTATGGAGATGCAATAACTGTTTGTGGTACATCCTTCACTCATGTAGGTGCAGGATTAACTGTAACAAACACACTTGTTCCTTGTAGTGGAAGCCCTACTCCTAGCCCAACACCAGCGCCTACTCCTAGCCCAACGCCAGCACCAACACCTGCGCCAGTCGCAAATCTTAACTATGTTGGATTAGGTAATGCAAACAGCGCTTCGGCTGCTTGTAGCGACAACTTAAATGACATGTTCTATATAGATGGTGGACAGTTAGCTACTGCAACAGGAATTTATTATGATGCTGCGGGACAAAATCCTGCACAAGATACGCACTACACAGATGGAAATGGATTCTATGTTGTTTGGAACGGCTCATCTATTACAAGCCTATCGTCTTGTCCTTCAGGACCTGCGCCAACATCTCCTAGTCCAATATATATACCACCTACACCGAACCCTACGCCTGTAGCACCTACTCCTAATCCTACGCCAGCACCAACACCAGTAGCGCCTACACCAAATCCAACGCCCGCTCCTGCACCGCAGCCGACACCAGCTCCTGCACCGCAGCCGACACCAGCTCCTGCGCCCACGCCTACGCCTGCACCGCAGCCAGCGCCTACGCCTTCGCCTACTCCAGCTCCAGCTGCTGTAGCTTCTTATAGAGTTGAGGTTCAAAAACAATCAGGAGTTAGCTACATGATATTTACATACACCAATTCTTATGGACAGGCTCAATACAAAAATAGTTCAAACTCCTATGAGTATGTGTGTGCGCAAGGAGGTACAGTTCAGGCAATGTCAGGAGTACAGTCCCAGCAGAACCTATACACAAGTTGCGTTGGTAATTAAAAAATGATTAACTTAGTATGATATTTAAATATAATACAATCAAATGTTCACAGAAATACCAAATTTTCTCACTCATGATGAGTGCGATTTATTTATACAATTAATAGAAAAACAAAACACCCGTTCACAAGTTGCTGGAAGTGGAAGTGATAATTCTAAAATAGAAGATAGTAGAACTTCTTACACTTCTAATTTTGGCGATAATATGTTACTTCCAAAAGCTCTAAAAGACAGGATTGCAGCTCATTTAGACATAGATGTTGCAAGGGGCGAAACATTACAAGGTCAAAAATACGAAGTAGGTCAATATTTTAGACCACATTTAGATTGGTTTCAAGGTGATGCATATAACAATCATTGTTTGCATTCTGGAAACAGAACTCACACTTTTATGTTGTATCTAAATGATGGTTTTGAAGGTGGAGGAACTGATTTTCCAAACTTAGGTAAAACTGTAAAACCAGAAAAAGGAAAAGCTGTAGTTTGGCGCAACATGGATGATAATGGTAATGGTATTTCTGACGTTATGCATGAGGGTATGGATGTAACTAAAGGAACTAAATACATAGTTACAAGTTGGTGGAGAGAAAAAGAATTTAATGGTGCTGAAAACGAAAGACTTGCAAGAGAATTTCATGAAGCACAAAAGAAAGAACAAGAATCTAAGATTGTAAATATAAATCCAAATATAAAAACATTTAAAACTGTAGATGAAATACCTAGGTTTACAGATAATGGATTTATGAAGGCTAAAGTGCCTCAAGATGTGTGGGGTATAATTCAAGACTCATATCACATGTTAAAAGATAAAGAGGTTGCAGAACATTTTTCAGGAAAAGAAGGTATTATAGATACAATAGTTACTGATGCGGAAAGCAGCACACTTTTAAGTTTTGAACATATACCAAACATTAGAACTCAAATACATAAAATGCTCATGCCGTTACATGAAGAGTGGGCAAAAACAAGACTAGAACCATCTTTCGTATATGGTATAAGGTCTTATCAAAGGGGAGCTACGTTAGCAAAACACGTTGATAGAATAGCTACTCATCATATATCTACTATTATTATTGTAGACAAAGACTTAAAGTGCGGTTGTCAAACTAAAGAGTTTGGTGATGATTGGGCTTTAGATATACAGGGTCATGACGGTCAGTGGTATGAAGTTTTTGCTGAGCCAGGAGAGATGATATTGTACGAATCTGCTGTTTGTGAACACGGTAGAGACAAACCTTTTCAGGGAACAAGCTTTAAAAACTTTTACACACACTACAAGTTAGTGGATTACCAGTATGCGGGACAATAAATACATTTCTTTTGACCCGTGGTGGGGTGGTTTTTCTAACATAAGAATGACGTATGAATTAGTAGGAGCTTTATCTGTTATAACTGGTAGGACAATAATTTTACCTCACAAAATATATTGTTTATTCTTATCAGAATGGCAAGATAAAAAAACATGGTTTGACATGTTTGATGCTTTAGATAAAAAAAAATTTAGAAAGCATTTTGATTGTATAGAATATTATGACATTCCAGAATATGAAAATCTTGAAAACGATACGCAATATTTCGAAAATATTTCGTCTGTTGCGAAAGTTATTACTTTTGGCGACAAAGACGGACAACTAGGTCCTATGAAAGGTCCTGGTAACGATTATGTCTTAACATGTGGCATAGAGGACCATAGCGAGTTTAACATTTTTAAAGACGACAGACAAGTCATAGACTTAGAGTGTGATGATAAGTTCATGCACTTTCCAAGAAACTTGTTCGGTCATTTTTATTATCATGTATATGGCAAAACACCTGTTATTAGAAACAGGATAAAAGAAAAAGTAAACTTAGGGATACAGTATAGACCTGATATTTTTGAGAAAGCTAAAAAGATTACAGACAAACTAGGTGAATTTAATGCTATTCATGTTAGAAGAAATGACTTTTTGCAGGTAAGAAAAGATATTGCAGAGCGTCAAACAGTAAATCTTCTAGATGATATTTCTAACAGAATACCTAACGACAAGCCTTTATTTATAGCTACAGACGAAAAAGACAAGTCTGTATTTTTGCCATTAAAAAAGAAATACAACGTATTATATCTAACTGATTTTCCACAATCAGGAGTAAACGATACTGACGATTTGCTTTTAGACCAAGTTGTATGCTCTCAAGCAGATATTTTTTTAGGTAGTCATCTATCGACTTTTTCTGACTACGTAAACATTATTAGAGGTCAGCAAAATAAAAAAGATTTTCACAGAGAAGGAACTAACTTTAACAGACCTAAAATAACATATAACAGATTTCCATGGGAAGTAGAAGAGTATGGATGGGATAAAACGTGGAGTTTTCATTGGGAATATGAACAATCATACTTTAACATAGCCGTATATGGGTCTCACAACGCTTCTGTTGCATTATCCCACAAAGCTGATGTTCTTGAGGTGGTAGAGTTAGAAAGGTTTGTAAACAAGAAAAACGCAGCTTTTTATTTTCATTTTCCAGAAGAAAATCCAGACGATTTGACTTTGCAAATACATAATTATTTTGTTAAAAAATATGGTAGTTATGTGTATGATAATTGCTTATACAATAGCTGTCTAACTAATATAAACGTTTTGCCTGCTAAAAACTTTGAGTGGGTAGGACATCATCTTGCTCATGTAAACAATGTTATATTCCAATCGCCAGCGAAAAAAAGTTTAAATATATCTTTTGATGGGGGCTCTGATGAAGGGCATTTTAATATATATAGAACTGAAGAAGATAAGGTGCCAGAAAAAATATTTTCTACAAAACAAGATATATGCGTTCCCTATGCTGCTGTAGCCCACTATCTGTCTCCAATAAAACAAGAAGAAAATTGGTGGTGGGGTAACTTGGTATATGCAGGTAAGCTTATGGGACTGTCTGCATACGGGACAGTAAATCAAGATGACTATGATAAAATGTATCGCTACTTTAAGATGCAACAAACAGATAATGTAAATACAGCGCATGAAAACTTCCAAAGAATATTTAATGTAAGTCCTGAAAAAAGATTTGATGAAGAAAAATCTTACGACTTAGCCGCTGCTACACAAAAAGTTTTTGAGGATATATTTAAAGAAACTATAGACCCTTTTGTTGAGACGCATAAAGATTATGAGTTACAGTTTAGTGGAGGTGGTGCCTTAAATGTTATAAACAACGCTAAATGGGATGCTTTTGTTAGTCCTAATCCTGACGATAGAGGATTATCTGTAGGGATGTTGTTTCATAAAATAAAACCTGGTCATGTTGTTGACACAAAATATTTAGGCTCAGAAATGTTTGGTATGTATACACAACACAAACCATACAGCATTGACGAGATGTGTGAGGATTTAGTAGAAGGCAAAATAATTGGTTTATGTCAAGGGCGTGGAGAGCACGGAGCAAGAGCTTTGTGTAATAGAAGCATACTATGTCTGCCTAAAAAAGGTTTCAAAGAAAAACTTAATGACCAAGTAAAACATAGAGAGGCTTTCCGACCTTTCGCACCTGTATGTAGAAAGGAGGATGCTAACACGTGGTTTGATTTTGGAAAACACACTGAATATATGAGCCACAACGCAACAGTTAAAAATGTAAATAAAAGTATACAATCTATAATACACAAAGACTATACCGCTAGGTTACAAACAGTCACCTCGTCATCAAATCCTTTTGTTTATTTACTTTTAACTAGAATGAAAGAATTAGGTCATGAGCCAATATTAATAAACACATCGTTTAATGTAATGGGAAAACCTATAATAAATCAGTGGCAGGAAGCTATAAGTATGCTGAATGATACTGGATTAGATATATTAACTGACGGCAAAAGTAAAATTTATGGATAGAATATTTTTAAGTATAGCATCATATAGAGACCCAGACTTAATAAACACAATAAAAGACGCACACAAAAGGGCTGACAGACCTGATAGAATAACATTTGGAGTGTTGTTTCAGGGCACTAAAGAAGAGATGAACACTTTTCTTTCAGAAGCCGTAGGAAAAATGAATGTTAAATATGTGCACCATAACGATACAAAAGGAACAGGATGGGCAAGAAATATTCTTACAAGAGACATGCTTGAGGATGAAGAGTATTGGTTGCAAATAGATTCACACACAAGATTTATTGAAGGATGGGACACAAAGCTTATTAATTTATATAATAAAATAGGAGAAGATTGTCTTATATCAGCATACCCTCCACACTTCGGAATGAACGAACCCTATGATGTATATACAACTAAAACCCTAAATAACAAAGCTTTAGTAGAGGGCTTTACCGATGTGTTCAGTTTTGAAAACACTGTAGGAAAAATTCCTGAGCAAGAATATGAAGAGTCAATAACGGCTGCGGGGGCTTTTCAGTTTACAAAAAGACATGTAGCAAAGTCTATGACGTTCGATGCATATTTTAATCCATGGATGGACCAAGAAATTTCTTCTTGTTTGGCATGGATGAATGGATTTAACATTTATGCGCCTAGAGATGCTATATTGTGGCACTGTTATGAAGATAATCATATAGGGTCTAATGAAAAATGGAGAGGTTTGGTAGCTGACGAAGTTAAAGTTACTGGTTACGAAGACAAGCCCTTTGATATTATAAAACACTGGCATACAAAGAGAAACTGGAATCAGTGGAAAGATAGGGTTCTTGTAGATATTAATGATTTAAAAAAAGAAAAATGAAAACAGCTTTAGTTTTAGGTGGTGGAGGCTTTATAGGCTCACACCTTGTTAAAAGGTTAAAAGAGGAAGGATATTTTGTTAGAGCAGTAGACCTAAAAAAACCTGAATTTTGGGACACAGCAGCGGATGACTTTATTATAGGAGATTTGAGGTGGAGTCATATATGCTCTGCCGCATTCAGACCTCTAGAAGAGCTTAGAAAGTTTGACGAAGTATATCAGCTTGCTGCGGACATGGGTGGCGCTGGTTATTTATTTACTGGTGATAGTGATGCTGATATTATGCATAATTCTGCTTTGATTAACATGAATGTATTAAGAGAGTGTGTTGTTGAAGAGCACGCTCCTGGTAAAATATTTTACGCAAGTAGCGCTTGTGTGTATCCAGAGTACAATCAGTTAGACCCAGAAAGCCCAAAATGTACAGAAGACAGTGTATATCCTGCTGAACCTGACTCTGAATATGGATGGGAAAAATTATTTAGTGAAAGAATGTATATGGCTTTTGCAAGAAATAAAAACTTAAATGTAAGGATAGGGAGGTTTCATGGAATCTTTGGACCATACGGAACATGGACTGACGGAAAAGAAAAGGCTCCTGCTGCAATATGTAGAAAAGTTGCAGAATCAAACGATAGCATAGAAATATGGGGAGATGGAGAACAAACTAGGTCGTTTATGTATATAGACGATGCTATTGATACAGTGCGTAGGTTCATGGAGAATGAAGGATTTCAAGGACCAATGAATATAGGTTCTGAAGAAATGGTGTCTATAAATAACTATGCACGCATAGTAATGGATGTTGCTAAAAAAGATTTAGATATTGTACACATAGATGGACCTCAGGGAGTCAGAGGAAGGAACTCAGATAACACGCTGATGGAGCAAGAATTAAACTGGACTCCAGGGGGTAGTCTCAAAGATGGCGTAGAAAAAACCTACCAATGGATTGAAGAGCAGGTGCAAAAACTGTCTTAGATAAATTAGTAAATTTGTGCTATGGCAAACTACGAGAACAAAACAGTTGGGTTTAGTGAAATAAATAACGGCTGGACGTCATTTTATTCTTACATTCCTGAAGATATGGTCTACATGAAGTCAGACTTTTACACTTTTAAGGGCGGTAATATATACAAACATAACATTGATGACGCTTCTCGTAACAAATTTTACGATAAATATTATCCTAGCAAGGTTGAAACTATCATAAATGATGACCCAGAAGCTGTGAAAAACTTTAGAACTCTTAATATGGAAGGCTCTTCTGCTTTCTGGAGAGTAGAAATAAACACAGACTTAGATAAAGGCGGAGCAACTTATGATGATTTTGAAGAGAGAGAGCGATTATTTAAAGCTCACATCAGAACTGACAGAGACGACAATCTTAACTTAGAAAGACTTACTGTGCAAGGGCTAGGTACACTAATATCTACAAATGGCACATCTATGTATTTTAGATTTATAGACAACGCCATTGAGTATGGTGACTTCGTTTATAAAATATATGGTAAATCGTATACGTATTTAGGTAAAATTATTGCTGTATTTGAAGATTATATTATGTTAGACTCTATAGCTGACCCAGTAGACCCTGGTCAATTTTGTTTTGCTACAAAAGACCCAGTGATAGAAAGCTATGGATTGAAAGGATATTTTGGCAGCTTTACGTGTACAAGTTATGAATCAACTCCAATAGAATTGTTTGCAGTTGGTACAGAAGTAACGCAAAGCAGTAAATAATTTAATGAAATTCAAATTAAGAAGGCTAGTAGAATCAGATTACGATACTCTAGTAAAATGGTGGAAAGATTGGAAGTGGGAGCCAATACCTCAAGACTTTCTACCTGAAAACGGAACAGGTGGCTTTATGGTCACTAAAGATAAAAAAGAGATATGTGCAGGTTTTATATACCTCACCAACTCTAAAGTTGCTTGGATTGAGTTTGTAATATCAAACAAGCAGTATAAAGGAAAGGATAGAAAAGATGCTATCCAATTTTTAATAAACAGCTTATCTGCTGTAGCTCAAGAAACAGGGGCTAAATACGGATACGCTGTATTAAAACATAAAGGACTGAAGTTTTATTATGAAAACTCAGGGTTTTTTGAAAGTGACAGAAATATAACAGAAATGATAACAATATGGCAATCGCAACAGGAACAGCAATAGCAATAGCAGCAGGTACAGCATTAGCAGCAGGTGGTGCACAAGCCGTCAGTGGAGCAGTACGAGCGAAAAGAGCAAAAAGAGATTTAGAAAACTTTGAAAGGCAAGAGGTTACAGACTTAGCTAATGAGATGAGAGTATCAGACCTCGGCGAGCAAAGGAACGTGGAAAACATAATGCAAAGTGAAGCTAATCAGACAGAAGCAATACAAATGGGTGGTTCCAGAGCAGTAATAGGAGCTACATCAGGTGTTCAAGCCAATACTGCAAATGCTTTAGCGGGGTCTGCTGTTCGAACTGACGAGAAGCTTGCTAATTTACAAAACGTAAAATATCAAGATAAAGTGCGTCAGTTTAACACCGTAGAGGCAAGACAGAACCAAACGATAGCTGGAATGGCTAATGAGATGCAAGCTGGAAGACAAGCAGTTCAACAAGGATTTCAAACAATGGCTGGTGTGCCCATGAAAGCTCTTGAGTCAGCATCCAACGTCCAAGGAGCTTTAACATAAAAAATATATTATGAGCAAAGGAGCATATTACGCAGGAATGGCAACGGCGCCACAGGTAAAGCCAGCAGACTTTTATACGCCATTTGCAAACATGGCAGACAGGATTAGTCAGCGTGAAATAGATAGAAGGAAAGAAGAGCAAGCTAAGCAAGCGGCTGACGAAAAGTTTGCTTTAAGTAGCCAAGAAAAACTACAAGACACTATAAACTCTTCAGGCTACAAAGGGATTGGTATAAACAATCTTGACATGGCTGTCAACGAATATATGTCATACCTACAATCTGACTTTGAAAAAGCTAACGAAGAGTTTAATGTTACAAAAGATAAAAAAGCCTTAAGCGCAAAAACATCTGCCTTACAGTATAGCGCTAGACAAGTGCAAAACTTAGGAAATAGAATATCTACCTTTGTAAAGAATGATGGCACTCTAGAAGCAAACGGAAAAGCTTCCATGTATAATGACGTTGTTATGGCTATGATACAGGATTTAGGTGATAACATAGGTTTTGAAACAGAGTCTAGCGGGGTGCAAAGAATATATACAGTAGGAGAAGATGGTAACAGGAAAACAATAAACGCAAAAACTTGGGACACTTTGTTTACTGCAAAACAATCTACTGACTTGAATGGAGTGCTTGAAGATATTGTAGAAATGACGCAACCAAGGCAAATAAAAGGTGAAAACAATACTTTCACACGTTATCTAGATTACAGCAAAGACGCCAACGGAACGCTGACACAATCTCAAGCAGACATATTAACTAGAAGACTACAGAACTTTGAACCACATCAAGTTTATGATGCTGCTGTAAGAGCTGGTCTTGTAGGCGATGGAGAAAACCAAATTCCTCTGAGAACAGATTTTAGTGACGAAGGAGTTATAGCTAACATAGACCAGATGAGAGAAGCTCTGGCTATAAAATCTATTGGCGACTTACAAAATATGTACAGAAATAAAGAAGGAAGTAAGCCTAACACTGGTGGTTCAAGGACTACAACAAGCAGCTTTGTCAACTACGACCCTGAAACATTATTATATTCTTATAAAAAAGGTTCTGCTACTTCAGTAATGATGAGAGCTACCTTTACAGGTAAAGATATGGTAGATGATGCTCCTGTTGGTAAATCAGAAACGGTCCCTTCAGGCGCTTATATCTCTGACGTAAGACTGACTCCTTATGGTCTTGAAGTTTTTGGCACTATGGCTGTCAATGAAAAGACTGGAGACATCATGGATATAATGAATTTCAATTCTATGTCTGATGTAGAAGTTAAAAATAAAGGTTTAAAAAGGGTAAACTTTAGAAAAATAGTTGACCCAGGAACAAACCAAATGGCTATTCGACAATTACAAGCTGTGTTTGAATTTGATATTGATGAATACAACCAAATATTAAAATTAAACAACTCAACAGAAAATCAAGGACCAGATTATAGCAATAAATAATATGGATAAAGAAGTATTAGAAGATTTATATAAGAGAGCTGTATCTAAAGGATACAATAAGACGTTAGAAGATTTTACGTTGCTGATAAATTCTGATGAAGAAGTTTTGTTGGACAACTATAACTACGTCAAAGAAAAAGGATATAACAAACCAATAGAAGATTTTCAAACTCTTCTCACTGAAAAAAAAAATCCAGAAGTCTCTTCAATCAGACCGACAGAAAACATTCCAATCGCTTTTTCGGACTCAAATTTTTCATTGGACGATACCAAGTTGTCTTCGGATTTATTCGAACCAGAAAAAGCCGATGAATACAGAACGTTTTTCAATTATAATGGATTTGGTATACCTACCATAGGTGTAGAAAAAGACACAGACGGTCAGTATTTAAAAGGAGGGTTTGGTGATTTCATAAATCAGTTGCCGTTTGGCGACTTTATAGATGACCAAGCTAGAGCCTGGGCTAGTGGAAAAGAAGATGCAGATGCGGCTGAAGCTGCTGCCGAATTAATGAATGAGATAGGCACATTTAAAAAAGGCAATCCTACGGTAGAGCAAGCAAATACAATGCTTAAAGAAATGTTTGAATCACAGACAACTCCTATGTCTGATGAGATGAAACAGTTCCAAAAAGATTTACAAGAAAACGGTAACGATGCTTACGCAGCTGTAAAAGCGGCAGCCAACAACCCTAGTGCTGCTACAGAGTACGTTATGAGAAGCATGCGTTCTATGTTTAATGATGACGCTATAGCTACAGGGCTCGCTACGCTAGGAACAAATACCGCATTAGGAGCTGCTGCTGGAGGACCATTAGGTGCTTTAGGTGGTTTTATGAGAGGTATTCCTGCTGCAATGACAGCAATGGGAGCTCAAACTGATATGGCATTATCTTTTGGAGAGTTTTTTTTAGAGGAATTAGGTGATGGTTTTACAAGAGAAGATGTTGCTAACCTTTTACAGGACCCTGAAAAACTACAAGAAGTACAGAATAGAGCTTTAGCTAGAGGTGTATCTATTGCCGCTGTCAATGCATTCACTGCTGGACTAGGAATTAGAGTAGCATCAAACGTATTTAGAGCAGGAAGAAAAGGATTAAGAGCAGGCTTAGAATCGTTTGCTAAAGTCACCCCTTTAGATATGGCTGGTGGCTCTCTTGGTGAATTTGCAGCGCAAGGAACATCAGGACAAGAATTTAACACAGCTGAAATAGCTTTAGAAGGTCTCCTTGACCCTATGTCTAGCATTGCAACAACAGTAGGTGGTACTGTTATTGATGCAGGAAGTGCTCCATCATATAAAATTAATGGAGGTAAAACTACTAAAGCGGACTTTATAAGACGTTTAGGCGCAATGTCTGACGAACAATTAGAGCAAGCAAATTTCACTGTAAACAATGACGATGAAACTTGGCGTCAGGTTGATGATAGGCTTAAAGATATTCAGTTTGGAAAAGAAATAAAAGAGATTTATGGAGACATAGATGATGAGCAAACAAGAAGATTAACTGATTTAGAAAAAGAAAAAAGAACTTTAGAGAAGAAGAAATCTACCACTGCACAAAAAAGATTAGCTGATGTTAACAAAGAAATAGATGAGGTATTAGAAATCTACAAAACTAAACGTGAAGCTATTGGTATTTTGTCTGCACCATATTACGACAGAAATGTATCAAGTGTAGAGGACGCACAAAAGAAAAGAAAAAGTAAAGAATACAAGCAGTATAAAACAAAAGCTAAAAAACTTGCTGAAACTATGGGCTTGACAGTCAGTGGCATGAACGATGGCATTGGCGGTTATTTTTTAGATGACGGTACTTATCTGCAAGAGTTGTCTTCTGAGGTTTACTTAGAAGGTGCTACATACGAACAGGCGATAGAATATGCTTCTGTGTTGGGCGCTATCACTCCTGAAACACAAGAAAGTACAATCGCTGGTATGATTGTAGGTGAAGGTGAGGGTGATGCCTCAAAATTTAACTTTATTATTGAAGATAATAATAACTTAGAAGGCGTAAGAACTGCCTTAGATGAGCTAGGAATTGAGTATTCTATGAATACAGATACTGGCGAGATAGGAATTATTGACTTCGCAGATGGAAATAATGTAGAACTTAACGAAAAAATTGGTATATTTGTACAGGTACTAAATGAAAACAATATAAATCATGAGCAAAGACTTGAGAGAATCCGTTCGAAATATATCGGCGCAGAAGACAGGGCTGGAAACTTACGAAACATTAAAGAAAATTCCTCTAAGTTTGGAAAGAATGGGGAAAGCGTTCGTTACATCGCTGAACAAGCCGAAAAAAGGAACAAAAAATACTTAGACGAAAAAAAGAAAGCACCTAAAACGGTGGAGGAAGAGTCGCAAGAACCTATAGTTGTAAAACCTCTTCCTGAAAACTCTGAAAGACTACAACCTGTAGACAGAGTTAAAAAAATTGCAAGAACAATACGCAGAGCCTTTAGGAGAACTTTTCTCCGAGACGCAGGTTTACCTAAAAATATAGGAGATGCTATAAGAGCTTACAGAAGAAAAGGAACTGCAATCCAAAATTACTTATCAGACCAACAAGTCGTGTTTCTCGACATGTACGATGCTGCTACAAAGTCAATGACCAAGAAACAAGAGCGACAGTTTGGAGCTTACGTAAATGAAGCGCTAGCTGGAAATGTTGTTGATGGTATTTTTACGCCTGAGCAACAAAACGTCATTGAGTCAATGCGACTGGAGATAGATAAAAAAACTGATGAGCTTGTAGCGATGCTTGAAAAGCATGGCAAAAATGATGAAAGAACGCAAGAATTAATTAAAACATTACAAGACAACAAAGGAACATACATTCATAGAACCTATTCTGCATTTAAAGATTTAAATTATTTGCAAGAAATGATTGGTGACCCTGCGTTAGCACGTTCTTCAATCAATGAATCTTATGATTTGTTAGTGGCAGAAACTGCAATGGACCAAGGCATAAGTATTGTAGAAGCAAAAAAGCTTGTTGATGACTATATAGCTCAAGCGTTTGATGCTCCTGATAGGTCAACTTACATTGCCTCTTTAGCTGACGGAAAAATATCATCACCTTTTCTAAAGAAAAGAAATAAAAATTTATCTGAAGCATTTAAAAATTACTTAGGAGAAATAAAAGACCCTTTATATAATTATGTAAACACGTTAGAAAAAGTTTCTTCTTATATAGCTGCTGTAGAATATCAGCAGAATCTTTCAAATAGTCTCTTGCGAATGGGTCTAGCCACTACAGAGGGAGGTCCAGGAAAAAAACGATTAGAGTCTGGGCAACAGTCTTTTAATATATTAAGTAAATTATACGTTCCAGACGATGTATATGAAGCATATCAAGACATACAAAGATTAGCACCAATACAAAATGACTTTTTAAGATACATTGTAACGGCACAAGGAAGTGTTAAATATGGTAAAACTATATTGTCTCCTATGACTACTGCCAGAAACTTTATATCTGGAGCGCTGATTACAATGTTAAATGGAGAAAATATTTTAAACCCAGGTAATTGGCAAAACGCATCTAAATCTATGAGATTAGCTTGGGATACAAAAAAATCTCCAAAAGAAATAAAAGCTGAGGTCCAAAAGCTTATTGAGTTGGGTGTTATGAAAGATGGTGGTCGTGCCCAAGAGATTATGGAGATAATTAACGACATATATGCGTTAGAAGGATTAAGAAGAAAGTCAGGAACTTTAGGAAAAAATGTAGATAAATTTAACAACCTTGTTACAAAAGTTTATCAGTTCGGTGATGACTATTACAAAACATTTGCTTTTTATCAAAAAAGAGATGCTTTCGTTGAGACGGGAATGTCTGTAGAGGAAGCAACTCAAAAAGCCGCAGACAGAGTAAGAAACGGACAACCAACATATTCGCAATTACCTAGAACAATTAGACAGCTAAGAAGGTTTCCTCTAACGGGTACTTTTGTTTCTTTCCCATATCTTATAACACAAGCACACTTTAATAATTTAAAATTTATTGCAGAAGACTTCAAGGAAGGTAGAAATAAAATGGCGCTAAAGCACGCTTTAAATTATAGCATGGCAATAGCAATTCCTTATGGTATTTCTATGGGCTCAAGAGCGATGTTTGACATTACTGACGATGAGGACAATGCATTAAAAGATATGATGCCTGAGTATTATAGAGATGCTTCTTTTGTTTATACAGGAAAAGACCCTGAGTCAGGAGAGTTACAATACTTTGACATAAACACTATAGCGCCAAGCGCTCAGATAAAAAAGGGATTAGATATATTAATGAAAGACAGGAATGGTAGAAACCTTCCTGATAAAATAAAACTAGCGGCTTGGGAACAGCTAGAGCCATATCTTTCTTTAGACTTAACAGCAAACACTGGTATAGCAATAGTAACAGGTGTTGACCCTACAACAGGAAATGTTTTAAGTGATGACATATACGAGAGAGTAAAGTGGGGTGTAAACAACATTTCTCCTGGAGCTATTAGAAATGCTGCAAACATAGCTCGTTCACAGGGTTGGTTTGGATTAGATGAAATAAACCCTTATACTGGTAGAAGATATACTGTAGAAGATGAGCTTTTAGCGCTTCTTGGATTCAGAGTTCAAACTACTAGCTGGGATTTACAGTTAAAAAATTACGCAAGAAAAAACAGTATACAATCTTCTGATGCTGTAAAACAGAAAATAAAAAATGTAAAAGGTCAACAATCTAAATCACTTGGAGAAGTAGAGGGTATTGTTACAGACTACAGAGAAGACATGTTAGAGTTTTCGGAAAACCTATTATATCAAATAGACGCAGCAAGAAAACAAGGCATGGAAGAAGGAGAAATAGTAAATGCACTCTCAGGTGGAGGTTTTAATAGTAAAAACGTAAACGCATTGATGAAAGGAGAAATGCTAGAACTACAAGGTATATCTAAAACACAATACGATAGAGAAATAGAAATGTTAAAAGATAGACCTGATTTAGCTGCTAACATGGCTAAAAATTTAGATATGTATAATTTCTTCGTCAATGAAAAAAATTATGATTCTAGGGTAAGAAAAGACCTATATAGAATGATGAGGGAAAATGCTTCAGATGAAGATATTTTAGCATTAATTAAAAAATCTAGCGTAGATATTTACAAAAGAACACTGCAAAGCCCAGTAAGTAAAGACTTAAAATACAATCAGGAAGATGTGAGAAAAGCGGAGGTTAAGTCTTTTATGAGATATAAAGACATATATCAAGGCTACAAGGCTTTACATAACAACCCTAATTATCAAGGGACTGCTTTAGATAGTAAATCTGTTGTTGATATGCTGTATGAGACTGACACTGAAATGAAGTCTTTACTTCTATTTAAGTATTTAGATGGCAACCACGACAACAACTCTATAAACAAACTTAATAATCTACACTCTTCTATAACTGGTAAGAATATATCAAAAGGTGTTTTAGAGATGCTACAGTACAGAATACTTTATTATAGTAAATAAAAAAAGCGCCTGGGTGTTACAACAGACGCTTCTTATTTACACTAAAAATAAAGGTTGAGAACCTTTAACAAGTTAATCAGTACAAAGCTACAAAATTTCTTTCAATAATTCACCCACCCTTTCACAATCTTTTTGATTTCGTGGCATAAACAACTTGGCGGTAATATCACTATCATTCAAAAACTTTTTAAACAACTTCCATCTTATGGGAAATGCTTCGTTAGGATTACCTTTACATTCTATAATAAACCGTGGAGGATATTCTTTATCGACAAAATCAGGAGTGTATTTTATTGGCAGTATTTTTTTCTGACCTCTGTTGTGTAGTTGTTTTTTTGCTTTTGTTTTTTCAAACGAATCGTTACTAGAATGAAAGCCATCTACAATGACATACGTTTGACCTTCGTAAGTGAATGGTACTTTTATCTTTTTAAGAATCCTGTACATGTGTAATTCTAACTTACTTGCAAACTGTATATTATCTTCTTTTACTTTTTTTGAGCGGGTAATTTGTTTTTTTGCTCTTCTTCTTCTATTCATCTACATTTATTATCTCAGTCACAACAAAACCCTGAGACACTAATTCTTGCTCTGCTTCCTCAATAGACTTAGAATAAACAACAGTTTCATTTAAAATCTGTTCTTCGTGTTTATTAAAATGCATTGTTGTGACATTGTATTTATTTATTCCATTTAAATCATTCCAATAAAGTATTTCTTTTAAGTCTTTTAAAAATCCTGGGTGATTAGCAAAACAATATAAGGCTTCTAAATGAGAACACTGTAATTCTTCGCTTAAAAATTCTACGGAAGCTGTTGGAAAGGTTGTAATTTCTATACCTTGATTTGAGTCTAAATCTATAAAGAAGTAAAGCTTATCCATAGGAACCTTTTTTTTACGCATCTCATCCACGTACTCTGATAATACTTGTGCTTCGTAAATGTCAGGGTTCCTATTAAAAAGTATTCTTCGCATATACAAATATACGAAGACTATAGGCTCTCTTTTAGCTTGGTAATTTCGTATGTATTGGCAAGTGTCATTAAAAAGTCACGAACAGGAGCTTCGTGTTTGTGTATTACAGCATCTCTATAAACATACTTTACGTAACAGTTTTCCATGTCTATAATATCTGTTGTTTCTGTATTGTGAAAACAGTAAACAACCCATGCGGGTCCATTTGTTTTTTCCCAACAGTCTGCTAGTCTTTCGAATAAAAGTTTTTGTCCTATCGGAACTTTCATCCCTTCTTTTTTTACTTCGAATATTATAAGGTATTTTTCATCAAACTCTAGTATAGCATCTATATCAGTAGGGTGTATCTTACTGTTACCAATGCCTTTAAAGTTTAAAACTTGTTTGATTCTCTCAGGAAACTTAATCATAGTGTAAATATATTGACTAAGATAAGAATAAAAATGTTTTCTAGGCAAAAATATGTGTTAATCTTGCTATCTGTCCGTGCTGTGTGTGATGAAGAAAGCCTTCTATAGCTCTGACAGCATGTTGATAGCCATTTCTATGGTGCCAAGAGTCTGAACCACTAGGAGACCTTAAGCTTTCTACGGTAACTCCAGGAAAATCTTTTGATATTTTATGATGGACATGGTGTGTGTAGTAATATCTGTGTATTGTTTCAGACCATAGTTTTTTAGCTTCTTGAGCCATTAGCAATGGTAGGTCCTGTGACTTTGCTCCATCTCCATGCGTTGTACCTATCAAATTGTTGTGATATTTAAAATATTTTCTGTGAGCTATGCTAACATCAAATGTTATGTTTTTGCATTCAGAAAAACAAGCAAGGATAACTTGAGCCAAAAAGAAACCATTTGTATAATCATGATTGCTGGGGTTAAACATAAAATGTACATCAGCTGTTTGTAAAAGCCTGTCAATTACAGTTACATACATGTCCCTTGCTTTAAGAAAATTTTCATACCACATGCCATCAGTATCTTGTGGCGTTCCAGATGTAGTTAATCTTTTTGGTGTGTCAATGTGAAGAACATCGTTTCCAGCTATAAACAATATCTTTTCTATTTTAAATCCTTCTGCTTTTTTTAATATACCAGCTACTCCTTCATGGACTCTTTTGATAGCAATATCGCTATTGTATTCCTCGCCAGTCTCATAAGCACGTGCAAGTTTTCCGATGTGAATATCAGCAGGGTCAACAACAAGAAGATATTTATCGTCTTTAACACGTATAGGTTTACGGTTGATTTTATATTTAATAGGATATTTTTTTATTGCATCTACGTGGTCTCTAAGCATTTGTTCAAAAGATGGTCCTTCTGAACTTGGTCTGAATTGTATTGACCAGTGTTTACCTTTATACCACGCTTGTCTTACTGTTGATGGGTCTATACCTACCTTTTCTGTTTCTTGTACTAAAGCAGGGTTTTCTTGTTTGATGGCATGCCTGTGTAGATACTGAGAAAACATTCTCCTACCTTTCTCTATAGTCATATCCATCTCTAAAGCTTCTATGGCTACTTCGGCAATTCTTGTCTTATTGTTTGTAACGCCTTTATCCCAAAGCTCTAGGCATTTATCAAGAAATATTTGATTTTCAGATTTCCGTTTCATCGTCTTCCTTTATTAAGTTTTGGAGGATGTCAACGGCGCCAACTAATCTTCTTACTGAAGATTTTGCCTGCTGTTTGTCTATGTCAAGTAGAGAGTCGCATGTATCTGCCACATCATCGTGTAGCTCCTCACATACTTTTATTATAAATTTCTCTCTAGGTGTAAACATTCTTAAACATCATCTTGATGTCGAAGAAATACGTTTCCTAAATTAGTGTCAATTTTCTTGATTCCTCTGTAGATAATTCTAGACTTGCTGATTACAGCTTTTTTGTCTTTTTTTAAATTCGTGCAATCAAGATGCCCGTGTAATGTATGGTCGTAAAATAATAGTTTATCAATTTTGGCTCTATCACTCCACGAAACTCTCGACAAAACTTTAGAAACTAATTCCTCCAACTGAACCTTTTCAGATTCTAATTCTAAGGCATTCCTCTCTCTTTTGTTTAATTCGTATTTCATGGATTTGATTAAATTTTTTTACAAATCTAAACTAAGTTAAACACTTTTTTTGTATTTATCGTATAGTTTTATGTACAAATCCCACATTTCTTGTTGCATTTCGCATTGTGTATAGTCTTTTGGAGACACTGTTATGCGATTTTTTGCTAGTGGATTTTCTATTTCTACATAGAGTTTTTTCTTTTTCCAAACTGGATATGTCTTGATGCCAAGCCTGTGACACCAAAGCATTTTTTCATAATGTTCGGGCGTTACCCTCACATCACAAGGCTTTATTTTTTTTGGTTTTTTATACATTAAAACAAGTCATCATCGTTTTGATGTATTTTTTCTCTATCTATTCCTGCCCATGGATTGTCAGGTTTCATTTTAGGTTCAATGTAATACTTGTCACTTATCATGCTATTAGTGTTTGGTTCTACATTAACAGCATTATATCTACCACTAGGTAAATCATACCTAAAGACTTGTTCCTCCAGGGTTTCTCCCTGAAACTTCATTTTCTGTTTTAAAGATTTTACAACAACGTCATCTTTTCTGTAGTCATTATAATCTCTAAAATATCTATAAACAAGCATTCCATCATGACAGATATTTTTAAAGTCAGCACTTCCACTTACGCTATAAAGGTCAGGTTGTTTGTAATACCCTAAATCATCCTTTTGCATTTTAGTTGGATGAGCTACAAGAAATATCATAACATCGTATTGCTGTGCAAAATTTGTAAGCTTAGTAAGTGTAGTTCTAATCTGAGACAGCTCATTATTTTTACCACTCATTTCCACCTTGTTAAAAGCATCAATAACAAAAACATCTACACCATAAGAGTAAACTTGTTCTTTGAATCTTTCAAGCAACCATGCCCATGTAGGTCTTTCGTTTTCAGGATATGTTATATAAACCTTTTCTTTTGACCATTTAATATATGATTCAATATCTTGTTCTGATACTTTTTCCCTATCAGGGTTTGTCATAAAAAAGTTTTTAGCAAACACCTTTTCTATAAAAGTTGATTGATGCAATGCCATTGGATGGTGTTCAGGAGAATAAAATGAAGCTTTCATGTTATAATCCTTAACCAAATTAAGAACATACCACTCTACAAAATTAGATTTACCATGTGAGGGTATTCCAGTAACAACAGTTAGGTGACCCCTCATTGTTGTGAACGCATCCTTCAGTCCGCCAAAACTATAGCATTTAGGATATATGGTCCTTGGTTTTCCGTGTTTGTGTAAAGTATAAATGTCATCAGAAATATCTTCAGCGGTGAACGTTCCGCTTGCTGGATATTTTTGGCTTGATGATAGTGAATTTTGTAGACCAATTTTTCCCCCGTCTATCAGGTCTCCGTTGGCATCTTTGTTTTGAAATAAAATTCTTTCGCATCTGTATCTTCCTAGTCTGTGTGCTATTCTATCGGCAAGAGCTTCTCCCTTGTCGTCATTGTCGGTGCAAATATAAAATTTCTTTACATCTGAGAGGTATTTTTCTGAATGCTTCCAGTAGTTATCATTATCGTTAGCCCCATTAGGAACAGAGATAGCATTTTTTATTCCTACCTCCCACATTGCTAATACATCAAACTCCCCTTCCATGATATAAACCTCATCCTTTCCTATAATGTTATTTATATTATAAAAGATTGGCTTTCCATCTTTTGATTGAGTAAAATTTTTAGATGAATCTCTAAATTTTTTATTTACGATTTTATCTCCCTCAAAATAATTAAAGACAAAACAATTCATCTCTTTATTTTTTTGTGGAATGTAATATTTTTCTTGAGTAATTTTTAAATCAATAAGCGTCTGCTGGGATATTCTTCTTGCCTCTGCAAACTTAACAAACTGGTCGCTAAACTTGGTGTGATTTTCCCACTGCTGTGGAGGTAAAGTAAACTCAATTTTTTCGTCTTCTTTTATTGATATAGCTTCACAATAATGGCATTTAGCAACACCTTTAGCTACATTGACGCTCAGACTTCTGTCTGATTTGTTTGTTCGCCTATCTATACAGGAGGGACATTTAACTTTTACTTGTCCTGATTTACCGCTGATTAACTGGCTAATTTGTTCCCAATCTATTTTATCCATACTTACATTGTTATGTTGTCGTGTCTATTTTGCTCGCTCTTCCTGAGAAAACCTGCAAACGTCTTTTTAAAACTTTGCAAAGTTATCTGATATTGTCCTTTGCCGTGCAGGAAATCTCTAAAAGTTTCCATCCTTCTTTTTACTATGTATGGTTTTTTATTGTTTTTCATACACAAATGCTCTATGTAAAGGGTATCCTTAGAAACCTTTTTAATAATAATGCTGACGTCTTCTGCAACATTATTTACATTATTTACATTATTAACATTATTAGTAGTGGTTAACGGCTGGTTAACGGCTGGTTGTTGGTTGGTTAGAGGTTGGTTATCTCCTTCCTTGATTTGGTACTCATCGTACTTATTTACAGTGATTAACGTGTGCATAGGGTTGGTTGAAATCTTAATCTCTTTTGTTTCAGTCAGGTGCCTAAGTGCTGTTCGTATTTTCTGTCTACTCAACCCCAGCTCAAGCGCTAATTTATCTGCACTTGTGACGAAAGTGCCACGTTTTATTTTTATTCCTTCCCACTCTTTGTCTTTAAAATTAGCTTTGAGTAGGATATGAATAAACAAACGGAAAGTGTTTGGTCTTTTATACCACTTCCAGTCTTTAATCTTTCTGTTGAGAGATATAAAATTAGATTTCATTTACATCAAACTTCTTAAGTTTCTCTTCTAGTTTTTTTGTGTAGTCACGATAGAATTTTATTTTCACTTTAGCTTGATGAAATTTTCTTATATACTTTTTTTGTATCTGATTCAACGTAACACCTTCCTCGACTGGAGTTTCTCTGTCTTTTAGTTTTGATAAAAGAAACGGAAACATGTCAAGTATTTCTTGTTCAGCCCTGAGATAACATCTGTAGGCTTTTTTATTGTTCAGAACAAAGACTTCAAAGTTTTTCTTGTAATGACATATTGTACTATGGTCTCTGCCCATATACTGAGCTATTTTTTCAAAGCTTTCTTCTGCATAATCAAGGCATAACTTTACAAAGAATGCTCTAACATCAACTGTACTTCTTTTTCTGTTGTTTGCTAAATAATCTATGTCAGTGTACCTTCTGTAGATTGAATCTATATCTGATAAAGTTGGATATAGTCCAAGGGAAGTTTCTTCCATACCTGTTCTGTATTGTTTCATTAAAATAAAATTAAAGTTCAAAAAAAAGGGGAGGGGTTACCTCCCCCTAACAACTAATTACTAACCAAATAAATCATCGTCATCCGATGAAGTGCTTTTTGCAGTAGTCCCTGCTGGCTCACATCCAAACGTATCCACCTTCATATAACCTTCAGGCTTATCAGGAGTACCATTTAGATTGCTAATGTTAACATCAAGCCTTACTTGTGGTTCCCCTTTATACAAGCTGTGTCTTGTAGGGTCATCTAAAGCTTGCTGTAGCCAGTCTATAAAATACTTGTTAACTACCACTTTTCCTTTTGCCCAGTCGGGCTGTGTTGGTCTAGACGGAAAAAATATCATTCCGTCAGGTCTCATTGGGTCTTTTTTCTTTTCTTCTTGTTGTTGCATTATATTAAAAATTTAATTACGTGTTGTGAAGCATCTTCCCCTGCTCCTTTAGGGTCCACATATTTGTAGTATTGTTCTTCTGCTTGTTGAACAAGCTCTTGACCTTTTTCAATAGCATATTCTGATATTTCAGGCATTGCTATCTGAAAAGTGTTTTTATCAATAACTATAAGCTGATAATTAGCATCAAATAGCTGAGAATAAATGTAGGCTTGACTATGGTAGTTGTAGGACCAAAAGCTGTTTTTAAAGTTTTTCATGCTTGCTGTAGTTTTTAAATCAACAACAAGATTTGTTTTTCTATTAAATATATCTGCTTTTCCCTTCCAGAGGTATCTGCTACCATCCAGAACCATACCTACCTCAGGAACCTCTTTATCTGATTGAGTTATGTCTATTAAATCAAAAACCTCTTGAACATTCATAAGTCTGTCTGCCATTCTTTTTGCCTGCTCTACCTCCACATCAAGGAGGAACTCAGAGTTAGCTTCAGCTTTTTTTGTTTGATAGGCTTTTGTGTTTCTACTTTTAACATCAATAGTTTCCCATTCTGATGTCTTTTCAGGCTCTAAAATTTCTTGATGAAAATACCTTCCAAAAAGCATTTCAGGGCTAGGCATTTCTTTTTCTCCTAGCTCTCTCTGAATTTTAAACTTTTGTGGATTTTTCATCAGTTCCAGTATGTCTGAATTTGACAAATAATTTTGTCCCAGCTCTCCATAATAATTATTATCATCCTGGAGTTGTTTAATTAGTTTTGGCTTATCCATTTACTTCTTTTGTTAAGGTTTTTAAATCCTCCTTAGAGAGCCTGTGTGTTTTTAATAAACCATCTATACTACCCTTACCACTTTTAATGCCTTGTACAGCCTTCTTAAATAGCTCTGTGCCTGCCTTAATTTCTTTTCTAGAGTCTACCTCTGCGGATTGTTTTTCAGTTTCAGGCAAATCTTCTCCAGCATAGATGTATAAACCTAAGCCAAACATTGCAAGATTTTTAGTTAAACACCTCATCAAAGTTGAATTAATTTCGAACATAGTTGCGGCTTGAACATTCAGTTTTTTACCCCATGAAGTTACATAGGTATAAGGCTCAAGTTTCATGGCTGTGTTGTTGTTGTCCATCACAGGAAGCCACATTGTTTTTTTTGGTTCATCAGGGGAAGTACGAACCCATGTTTCACACATTAGCCCAGCTGATGATAGTGAATAGGGTT
>MDTC01107601.1_pt1 | contig 28200 bp, 25 predicted proteins | sample 811181 | NCBI WGS metagenome assembly MDTC01 (sample SAMN05326644, study PRJNA326480) | marine metagenome | isolation source: seawater | place: Pacific Ocean: North | collected 2011 | reverse complement strand
CTAAAAGAAAAAGGAATTCTCGAAGAGAATTACAAGGAAATGTAAATGACTGTTGTAAAACACTTTGTAACCGTTGAATGATAGATAAAAACAAAATATTAAATTCTTCAGGCCCGCAAAAGATTTCAAAGTATTTAACTGCTAATAATTTAGATATAAATTTGGTAGTTTTAGATACAACTGCCAGAACGGCCGTAGATGCCGCCAAATCAATTGGAGTTCAAGTAGGAGCTATAGTGAAATCACTGGTTTTTAATCTTAAACAAGATTTAACAGGAGATGATCATATGATATTAGCGTTGATTTCAGGAGATAGAAAATGTGATACTCAAGCTTTAGAAAAATTGACTGGATATGATGGTAAATTATTGAGACCCGATGCTGATTTTGTTAAACATAAAACTGGTTATAGTATAGGTGGTGTCTCTCCATTAGGGTTACCATCTGATGCTAAAATTTATATTGATAAATCTTTAAATAGATTTGAAGAAATTTGGGCGGCGGCAGGACATCCTTTTTGTGTTTATAAAAGTACATATAATGAATTGATTTCTCATAGTAAAGGTATAGAATCTGACGTGATATCTGTATAATTATTCTCTCAATTTATGATGATAATTTTTCACATATAATGTAGAATCTTTCTCAGCAAATACCAATACCATGAGGAATTATTATAAAAGAAAAATCACGTTCTAATTTATCGAACTTTTTACCTAAGGCTTTTGAATCTAGAAACTATGTATTTTATTTTTTAGGTAGCCTTGCGTCTGTTAATGGTTTTCAAATTTTTATGTTTGCAGAAAGTTGGATTACACATGAGTTAAATGAATCCCCAGAAGCATTGGGATTTTTAGGTTTATCCACAGCTTTGCCAACCATATTACTTAACTTGTTTGGCGGAGCTTTAGCTGACAGACTAAATAAGAAAATATTAATTACTTTATGTCAGTTCTTAACTTTGATTGGAGTTGGAATATTTGCTGTAATGTACCAGGGAGACTTTATGCAATACTGGCATGTTTATATTTTTGCTGCACTTGGTGGCGCTATAGGAGCCTTTGAATTACCTGCCAGAATGTCATATTATCCGTTATTAATCACTAAAGAAGCTATGCCAAGTGCTGTGGCTATGAATTCTTTAACTTGGCAAGGTACACGAGTTATAGCTCCTGCAATAGCAGGGGTGCTAATAGCAGTTTTTGGAGCTACGCCAACATTGTTTGTGTGTTGTGTGGGATTTTTATTAATGATAGTTTTTTTGAATATGACTCGAGTTGATATTCCCAGCAATAATAATGGTGGAAATCCACTACGGGATATTATTAATGGATTGAAGTTTATTTATAATAATAAATTATTTTTAACATTAATAGGGTATTCATTTTTTCTAGGATTTTTTGGTTGGATTTATATGATAATGATGCCTTATATGGCAGTACAAGTATTAAATGTTAATTCTTCAGGTACAGGCATATTGCTAACCTCAGCGGGATGTGGAGCTGTAATCCCAACTATTATGTTTGCAAGAGCTGGTATAAAAAATAGAAGAATGGGAATATGTATAGGCTCATTTATGGCTGGATTTGCAATAATAGGTTTTGCATTTACATCTTATCAATTTCAAAGCTTTAGTTTAGCTATGGTTTTTGTTTTTCTTATTGGGTTATCTAGTTCTATATATATGTTATCTGCGATTAGTTCAATTCAATTAAATGTCCCCCATGAATTTAGGGGAAGAATTATGGGAATTTATACTATAACCTATAGTATAGTTTCATTGGGCGGTCTTTATTCTGGATTGGTAGGCGGATATGTGGATAGATTATTAGATATAGAACATATAGGAGTCCCTATATCGATAGGTTTGGGTGGTGTTATAGTAGCCATCGGTTCTGTATTTCTTTATTTGTATAATAAATCTTTGAAAACAGAAGCATAATTAATTTATTCTATGCGAAACTACTAATTCTTTATTTATTTTTTCAAACCAATCAAGAACTTCATTGTGAACTGGTATTCCATTTTTTGTTCTTTCAATTTGAGTTATATACTCAGGTAAACCAGGATAAATAACTTTATCTTTTCCTGGAATTGTCTTGCTATTTTCTAACATATCTAACCATTCATCCATAGTTTTGGTATATTCGTCATAATCTGTAAAAGAATCGATATTGTATGCGGTTACCATATGCCCAAAATTAGGTCTCCCAGGATTTGCCCCATAACCTCCTCCACTGAGAATGCCACCTAAGATATCAACCATTCCTGCAAGGCCAAAACCCTTGTGAGATCCTAATTCTCTTGTACTACCTAAAGGTAAAAGGTAATTTTCGCCGTTTACTTTATACTCTTCAGGATTGAACTCTTCCATTATTGGAGCTCCATCATTATCTGATATCCATCCGGGTAGTAGATTGTTTCCAAGTCTTCTTGATATAGATACTTTGTTTGCAGCTATTGTACTCATGGCAGCATCAAATACATAAGGGGGTTTTTTACCTGCCGGGGCTGCAATTGCTATTGGGTTAGTTCCTAACAAAGGTTCTGCACCAAATGTAGGTAATACTTGTGGAGGACAAGAAGTTACGCACATTCCTATCATTTTATGTTTCATAGCTTGTATAGCATGATATGAGGCCATTCCAAGATGCCTGGAGTTTTTAATTGTAACCATTGATATACCATAAGTTTTAGCTTTTTCTATAGCTATATCCATTGCTTTGGGTGTAGTTATAATTCCTAATCCACGATCCCCATCTACGGAGCAAGTTGCAAGGTTGTCTTTAATTGTTGATAATTTGGCTTGAGGTTTTATTTCTTCATTTCTATATCCTTCGATATATATTCTTAGCATATTTGAAATGCCATGGCTTTCTACACCTCTTAAATCAGCTAATACTAAAGCATCAGCAGCTATTTTAGAATCCGATTCATTCTCACCCATAATTTGAAAAATTTCTTCTACATTTTTTTTTAGAGTTTCAGAATTAATATTTTGAGAATTATCCTCGTTGCTTATAAAACTTTCTAACATTACAACCTCATTTAAGCAAAAGATTTAATTTGAAATAGTATAACACTTAACAAAAAATTAAATATTCGATATGTTTTTTTCAGTTTTCCTTTTTTACGAAAATTACAATAATTTTGAAAGTGAAATATATCACTAATACATCTGTTTCTTGTAAAAATTTATAATAAATACGTAAAATATATTTATTTTTATAGATTAATAATTTAAGTTAATATATATTAAGTTGCGATATTAGTTCGTATAAATAAATGGAGAAGTTATGAAAAAATTATACCAAATTTCTAAATCTATACTGTTTGCAACTATATTATCTGGTTTGTTAATTTCTTGTTCTACTGAGACAAAAGCTGTTGAAATCATTAAAGAAGTCCCTGTAGAAATAGTTAAAGAAGTAGGAAAATCTAAAGGTGATTTAGTTATATATTCAGGAAGAAAAGAAAGCTTGATTGGTCCAGTCGTTGATCAATTTAAATCAATAAGTGGTATAAATGTTAAAGTTAAATATGGCACTAGCACTGAAATTGCTGCTCAATTATTATTAGAAGGTTCAAAAACTCCTGCTGATATATTTTATGCTCAAGATCCCGGAGCTTTAGGAAGTGTTATAAATATGCTGACACAGCTTTCACCTGATTCATTACAAAAAATACCAGAGTGGGCTAAATCTGATAAAGGTAAATGGATAGGAATATCTGGTCGAGCTAGAACTTTAGTTTATAACATTGATAATGTTAAATCTTCAGATTTACCAAAAACTTTATATGATCTTTGTGATGCGAAATGGAAAGGACGGATAGGTTGGGCTCCAACAAACTCTTCCTTTCAAACTATGATAACTGCTATGAGAAACATATGGGGAGAAAATAAAACAAAAACTTGGATTAAGTGTATGATGGCTAATGATGTAAAAATTTACCCTAAAAATACTCCACAGGTAGAAGCTGTAGGGAAAGCTGAAATTGATATTGGATTAGTGAATCATTATTACTTGTATAAATTTATATTGGATGCGGGTGAAGGAGACAAGTTTAAAGCTAGAAATCTTCATTTAGAATCAGAAGGCCCAGGATCATTGGTTATGGTTTCTCCAATAGGTATTTTAAGTACCGCAAAAAATAAAGACAATGCTCAGCAATTTATTGATTTTATGATTTCGAAACTTGCTCAGAATTATTTTGTAAATTCAACAAGAGAATATCCTTTAATAGAAGATGTTAAAATACATCCTTTATTAACACCCCTGAATGAAATAACAAAAGCAAATATTAATTTATCTGATCTTGCGGACATACAAGGTTCAGCAAAATTATTACAAGAAGTTGGGGCACTTCCAAAATAACACAATTAAAATAGATAATAATAATTAAATTATTTGAATATAGGAAATAAGCATGATTGTTATAAAATTACTTATTTATTTAATAATTTTTTTATTTTGTATTCCTTTTATATATTTATTTCAATTTGGAATATCTAATTTATTTTCTTCAATAAATAATTTATTTAGTATTTATTATTTTCAATTAATTTTTAATACTATTGCTTTGGTTTTATCTGTAACTCTTACAACTATTATTATTTCACTATTTTTATCTTGGGCAACAGAAATATGCAAGCTTAAATTTGTTAAGTTATGGCGAATATTATTAATTGTTCCATTGGTTATCCCAAGTTATTTGGCAGGATATTTATTTATCTTATTTTATGGTCCTAAAGGAGAAATTTATCAATTATTAAGTAATTTTGGAATTAATGTTGATATACCTGACGTATATGGTTTTTTGGGAGCTTGGTTGTGTTTATCTTTAATTTGCTTTCCATATGTATATATAAATTTATCTACTGGTTTAAAATTAGTGGATAGAAAATTAGAGGATGCTTCCAGAGTTTTAGGACATAATCATTTTCAAACTTTTTATAAAATAATATTTCCTAATATAAAGAACTCTATATTTGCAGGAAGCATTTTAGTAGCTCTATATACTTTAAGTGATTTTGGTGCAGTTGCTGCTTTGCAATTCAATACTTTTACATTGGCAATATATACAAAGTACAGATCTTTTGATTTTCCCGGAGCTGCTTCTTCTGCACTGATATTAATACTGATATCAATGCCAATAATTTTTTATTCTATTAAGATGTCTATTTTAAATTCTTATAAGATTTCTCAAAACCCTTCTAATTTATCAAATTTAAAATTGTTTGATCTGAAACACTATGAAATTTTGGTTCAATTGATCATTTTCTTCATTGTATTAACTAGTATTTTCATACCATTTTTAATGATATTTAATTTGATATTTAGAACAAATGTAGGATTTATAGAAACTTTAAATTTAATAAAATGGTCAGTAGTATTTAATACTTTTGGTGTGGCGGCAATAAATTCTGTTTTGTGTGTTTTCATTAGCCTCTTTATAGTATTAAATATTTCAAAAAAGAATAATAAATTACAATTAGTTTTTGAGAATTTAATGTATTTTGGTTACACTTTACCCGGATTAGTAATTGCTTTAGCTTTTGTATACTTTTCAATCAATTATTTTTTCTCAATATATCAAACATGGATAATTTTAATTTTAGGTTATACAGTATTGTTTTTGTCTGCAGGATATGGCCCAGTAAGTACAAACGTGCAATTAGTTGGTGAAAAATATACAATAGCTTCAAAATCTTTGGGTAAAAGTACAAGAAGTACTTTTACTAATATTTTGCTTCCTCTTTATATGCCAGGAATTATGAAAGGCTTTTTAAATGTATTCATACTAACTGCAAAAGAATTACCTGTTACACTGATTTTAGCCCCTTTAAATTTTTATACTTTATCTACAGTAATTTGGGATAATTTAGAGGAAGCTAATTTTTCTACAGCAGGTGTAGGTAGTTTTTTGTTAATTCTGATAATATCTATTCCTACTTATTTGTCTGTACATGTAGAAAATATAAAGATAAAATTTAGCCACACTAATAAATAAGTTGTTTTTATTATGAAAAATAATATAAAAGATTTAATAGTTAATAATTTATCTTTGAATTTTGGTTCAAATACAATTATTGATAATATTTCTTTTGAATTAGAAAAGTCTGAGATATTAGCTTTGGTAGGACCTAGTGGTTCAGGTAAAACATCATTGATCAGATGCATTACTGGGCTAGAAGATCCAGATAAAGGACAAGTTATTATTTCTGATTCCACAGTGTTTTCAGATACCATTAATATCCCTATAGAGAAAAGAGATATAGGAATAGTTTTTCAAGATTTTGCTTTATTTCCCCATATGACAGTTACAGAAAATATATCTTACGGAATAAAAAATGATAAAGATTCTAAAACTTTATCACAAATTTCATCTTTAACAGATTTAATGCTAATGTGTGGGATTTATCATTTACGTGATAGGTATCCTGATGAACTTTCAGGAGGAGAACAGCAAAGAGTTGCTTTGGCTCGATCTTTGGCTCCCAAACCAAAAATATTACTAATGGATGAACCTTTTTCAAATCTCGATCCTGGATTTAGAATGCAGTTAAGAATGGAAGTTAGGCGAATTTTAAAATATTTAAACATAACATGTTTGTTTGTAACTCATGATCAACAGGAAGCATTATATATGGGTGATAGAATTTTGGTTTTGAGTGAAAGTAAAATACAACAAATTGATAGTAATACAAATGTATTCCAAAATCCAAAAAATGAATTTGTTGCAGAATTTATAGGTTTGGCAGATTTTCTTGATGGAAAAGTTTTAAATAATTATGCAGAAACTGAAATTGGGAAAGTAGAAATTAAAACTAATGCTAAAAATGGCGAATCGGTTAATATAATGATTCGACCTGATGATGTTCATATTAATAAAACAAAAAAAGGAAATGGATTTGTTGTATCTAGAGAATATAGAGGGATGTATTATATCTATAATATAAAATTGAACTCTGGCAAGTTAGTTAAAAGCCTTTCATCTCATATTAATGATTATAATATTGGTACAAAAGTTGATGTCGAATTAAAACCTGGACATCCACTAATTTGTTTCAAAGATAAAGTGATTATTTAGATTTATTGTCCATTGGTTGGATAAAATACATTCCCGGTATACTTACGCTTGATATGAGAGCTAATATTAAGAATGGTTGTCTATAATTTCCTAGTACATCATATCCCCATCCTACAGCAACTGGAGAAATGATTCCAAATATAGATCCCACTGTCATAATGAGGGACAGAATAGTACCATAATTTGTTCTACCGAAATAATCTCCAGTAATTGCCAATCTGGTCGGGACTGATAATCCAAAACCTAAGCCCCAAAAAAACATAAAAAATATTAGTTCGAATATAGTTGTACTATATGAAAAAATTATTAATCCTAAGCATTGGCAAAAAAATGCGAATGTTAAGATGTGTTTTTTGTTTAATCGGTCTCCAAATAAGCCAGATAAAATTCTTCCACTAAAATTAGTTATATTTACCCCAATTCCGATAATGAATCCTGCTACTTGTCTTGTAAAACCAAAACTTGTTAATGCAGGAATCAAATGAACATTTGCTGACATCATTAATTGTGATATCCCAAGTACAGTTGCAAAAGTCCAAAAAGTTGGAGATTTCAATGCTTCTTTTGTCCCATAGTTTTTTTCTATAGAACTCTTAGGATTTTTGCTTTCTTTCGGATCTATATTATCTGGAAACATTCCGTAATCTTCAGGTTTACTTCTCATAACCAATGCACAGGGGATACCTATAATTAAGAATGCTATACCTATTAGTTCCAGTGAATTTCTCCATCCTTGTATTGAAATAAGCCATATAAGTGCAGGGACTAAAAAGCCACCAAAACCTGAACCTGTTGAAGCTGCAGATAATGCTAAAGCTCTTTTTTGGATGAACCAATTTGCAACTGAAGTACTTACAACTAAAAATGTTCCAAAAGTTAATCCAAGAGTTAATATACTTGTTGAAATAAAAAACCATAGCAATGAATTTGTATGACTTAAGGTAATGAATCCAATTCCACATAAAATTATTCCAAATAGCATTACATTTCTTGGTCCAAATTTATTAATGGCTATACCAACAAAAGGACCAAAAGCAGCTCCTTCAGATCTTTGTAATGCAGGAGCAACTGAAGTTAATGCGCGACTCCATTTGAATTCATTTACTATTGGATCAAAAAAGGCTCCAAATCCATGCCAATAAGTTCCTGTTGCAACAGCATTGACTATTGTGCCTGCTAAAACTATCCACCATCCATAGAAAATTTTTTTTGATTTCCTAAGTTGATTGGTCATTATTTAAACTTGAAGAAAATCTAGTAATATTTTTGAAAACTCGATAGGATTATCTCCTGGTACAAGGTGCCCGGCTTCTTCAACAGTTACAGACTTAGCATCTACCATGACATCAGACATCTTTTTGAGAGTTGATTCAGCGAGTATATCGCTTTTTCCACCTTTTACAATTAGTGTCGGTGTTTTGACTTTTTTTAGGATTTCCCATTGATCTTCATCTTTTTGATGAGCATTTCTGTTGTTAAAACCAGATCTTAAAAAAGAGTCATATTTCCATGTCCATTTGCCATTTTCTAATTGTTTTATATTGTTAAGAATATTTCCTCTTATGTGTTCTTCAGTTCTATGTGGATTATATTTTTTAATTCTTTCAACAAATTCTTCTATTGAATCTAATTCATCATTCATTTGTACAAAATTCCTTATATTTGAAGATCCTTTTTTTATAGTTTCAGGCCCTGTATCAACAATTACTAATTTGTTTATCATGTTGTAATTTTTTGATGCATAATAATAACTATTTCTTCCACCCATAGATAACCCGATTAAATGGAAATTCTTTAAATTTTGAGTTTTAACTAAATTGTTAATATCTTTTACAAAATATTCTGTTGAGTACCTTTTTTCTTTATCCCAATCACTATCTCCGTGTCCTCTTTGATCAAGAACTATAACTCTGTATTTATGAGATATGGACAATGATATGAAATCCCATGAATGAGCGGTTTGAGCAAATCCGTGTAATAAAATACATATAGGATCATTTTTATTTCCCCAATCTAAGGCGTGTAATTTTAATCCATCAGATTCAAACCATATATCTTTTGGTGGGTTGTTATTAGAAAAATTTATACCAGCTTTAGTAGCGTTCGCAAGCATATTATTATGCGGATTATTGTTCAATTTATCTCCTGTTTTACCAAGGCTTTGGCATAGGCCCGACCGGAACTTCTATAAAGGATGGTTGGTTAATTTTGAAAGATTTTTTGATGCTTTCATTTAATTGGTCAGCTGATTTTGCCTTATAGAAATTTATTCCATAAGCATCGGCTAGTTTTTGAAAATCAGGATTTTCTAATTTTGATGCATATTCCCTTCCATTAAAATTTAATTTCTGATCTCTCATCACATTACCATAAGCATTATCATTAAAAACAACAACAGTAGCATTTATATTAAATTGTTTAGCAGTGGCCATTTCTTGTGAATTAAATAAAAATCCTCCATCGCCTGATACCGCTAATACTGGCAAATCAGGCCTACCAACTTTAGCTCCTAATGCAGTGGGATATGCATAGCCAAGATTGCCATAATAAGATGAGGTTATATATGTTCTTGATTCATTAACAGGATAGCCCGTCCTGCTATAGTATCCAATTTGAGTCATTCCTGATACAAAGACACTTTTTTCAGGCATAGCATCTCTTATAGCTTCTGTGAATGAAGCTTGAGGCTCTAATTTAGTTAATGCATTTTTTCTAAATTGCAATAATTCTCTTAGATTAGGATTTATTTTTTTTGCTTGTGAGTGAATTTGAAGATTTTTAATTAATTTTTGTAATGAAACTTTAGCATCTCCAATTAAGGGAATAGAATCTGGATAATTTATTCCAACTTCTTTTTCATCAACATCTATATGTAAAACTTTGTGATTTATATGAGATGTGGCTGCCACTCCCATTCTTGTCCCAATTGCTATGCTTAAATCATGTTCTTTTAATTTTTCTATATATGGTTCATTTCTGTGCAATGATCCTAGGCACAATTCATGATCTTCTGGAAATGCACCTTTTCCTTGATTTGAAAGAATAACTGGGCATTGTAAAAATTCTGCCAATTCAATTAATTCTTTATTAGCATCTGAAGATATTACTCCTCCCCCAACCCAAAGAAGTGGGTTTTTACTTTTTAAGAGTTCTTTTGTTAGCATTTTTAAATCATTTTCGTTTATTCCTTTTGGAGAAATGATTTCTGGTTCTATTAGTTCTGCATTTGTTTGCTCAGCCAAAGTTTCAGGAGGTATTTCTATTTCAACAGGTCGTGGTCTGCCTGTGTTTAATTGATTGAAAGCCTCATTTACTGCATCAGGTATATCTGAGGCATTTAATATTCTTTTTCTCCATTTTGTTACTGGTGCGATACTATCCATCTGATCATTAACTTCATGTAATTTTCCTTCATTTAACCCAATAGAATCTTTTTCAATTTGTCCAGAAATTACTAATATTGGAGATGATGCAGAATAGGCAGTCCCTATGCCAGCACTGGCATTTTGTAGTCCAGGGCCTGGAACGACCATAGCAACTCCGATTTTACCAGATGATCTACTGTATCCATCGGCCATGTAAGTAGTTGCCTGCTCATGACGGGTTGTAATGAATCGAATCTGTTTTTCTTTAGCAAGGCCATCAAGGGCATGATAAAGTTGTACACCCGGTAATCCAAATATAACTTCGACTTTATTTAAAATTAAAGATTTTGCTAAAGCTTCACCACCAGTCATCTTGCTCATTGTGTACCTCTTTTTAGATTCAATTTTTTTATTTTATGGTTTTAAATAATATTTATCTAGTACATAATTCTTATCAAATGAAATATTGACTCATTTTATTTTAATCGAGATAATTTTAATGGTATATTAAAAAAGGAGTACTTATGAAATATAGGTTAGAAAAAGATTCTTTAGGCGAAATGAAAGTTCCCCAAAATGCATATTACGGTGCTCAAACTCAAAGAGCAGTAGAAAATTTTCAAATTAGTAATTTGAGATTTTCTAATCAATTTATCCAATCTTTAGCTTTAATTAAAAAATCATGTGCCAAAGTGAATACTGAGCTTGGATTGTTAGATAAAGATATAGCAGAAGTAATTATTTCTGTTGCTGAAGAGATTATTAATGGTAATTATTTATCTGAATTTGTCATAGACATATTTCAAACCGGATCTGGTACATCTACCAATATGAATATGAATGAAGTTATCTCTAATATTGCAATTGAAAAAATTGGAGGAAAGAAAGGGGATAAAAATTCTGTTCATCCTAATGATCATGTTAATTTGGGTCAATCAAGTAATGATGTTATTCCTACTGCAATTCATATTGCTTTAATTAAGTCTATAACTTTTGATTTAATTCCTTCATTAGAAATATTAGCAAAAGCATTAAAAAAGAAATCAATTGAATTCGATAAAACTATAAAAACAGGCCGAACTCATTTACAAGATGCCACACCAATTACCTTGGGACAAGAATTTTTAGGTTATTATGGCCAAGTGCAAAATGGGATTGAAAAATTAACTGATTCTTTAAAATGGTTATCTAAAGTAGCATTGGGTGGAACTGCCGTAGGAACTGGAATTAATACTCATAAAGATTTTGCAAGATTAGTATGTAAAGATATTTCTGATTTAACTAATTTAGAAATAATAGAAACTGACAATCATTTTCAAGCTCAGAGTACGATAGATGGTATTTCAGGTACAGCGGGTGTAATAAAATCTTTATCTTTATCTATAATGAAAATTTGTAATGATATTAGATGGATGGGATCGGGGCCAAGAGGAGGATTGGGTGAGATTAACTTACCTGCGGTTGCTCCTGGAAGCTCTATTATGCCAGGAAAAGTAAACCCTGTAATTGCTGAGTCATTTTTACAGGTATGTGCTCAAATTTATGGTAATTGCTCCTCAGTAGAACTTTCTGCTCAAACAGGAAATTTTGAATTAAATGTTATGCTCCCTGTGGTTGCTCATAACATATTAGAGAGTGTTGAAATCATGGCAAAATCAGCTGTTAATTTTTCTGAAAAATGTATTACTGATTTAGACGCCACTGAACAGGGTCCAAATTCTGTGCATAGAGGTTTATCTATGGTAACTGCGCTGGTACCAGAAATTGGTTATGATCTCTCAGCTAAAATTGCTCAAGAAGCAGAAAAAACTGGGAAAACGGTAGAAGAAATTGCTATAGAAAAAACTGATTTAAGTCCATCTAAAATAAAGGAAATATTAGATCCATTTAAAATGATTAATCCAGGTTTGTAATTATTTTTTTATGAATTATTGAGCTTTGTTACAAATTCTCTTTGTTCTTCTTCACTTGAGTCTGGATAGTCGATAGCAAACATTTCAAGTTCTTTTTTGATTTTTCCTAATATTGGCCCTTCTAATATGCCAATGGAAAAGAGATCATTAGTGTTTAATTTGGGTTTTATAAGTCTAATTTTATTCCAATAATTAATTATCCTTATACTTTTAGATTTGCCATACCATTGAGTGAGACCTAAACAAATACTTTTAGTACTTTTATTTAATATTGAATGAAGTTTGCTGTTTTGATCTTTTCTAAAATTAAATTTATCTAAATCATTTTTCATTTTAACTATATTTATCCAATTATTAACTATTGATTTTTCAAAACCAAAATTCTTTGATATTTTATGAATAGATTCATTGGATGAATCACATAAGAAAGTTGATAAAAATAATAAAATCTTATCTTTTGATGATTCATGTTGAGTAAATATTAAATTTCTTTCATTAATTTCCATTTTCTCCCAGGATGGAAGATGTGGAGGTAATATTAAATCGATGTTTAAATGTTTAAATAATTTGAATTTTTCACATTCAATTAAAGTATCGATTGGCTGATTTTCTTCTAAAATTTTAAAAATTTCATTTCTTATCCTTATTCCTGACAAATTTGCGATGTTATCTTTGGAAATGTGAATTTCATTAAGAGTTGAACTATCAATTTGAAAATTTAATCTCTTTGAATACCTAATTGCTCTAAATATTCTTGTTGGGTCATCTGAAAATGAGTTTGAATGGATATTTTTTATTTTCTTTGCTTTTATATCAAGTATTCCATTGAATGGATCAATAAATTTTTTGTGTGAGAAATCATCAGTTTTAATGGCAATTGAATTAATACTGAAATCTCTTCTTTGCTGATCTTCGAGTAAGTTTCCTTCATTAATCTCAGGTAATGAAGCAGGATTATTATATTTTTCCTTTCTGCACATAGCAAAATCTATATCAAATGTTTTGTATTTGAATTTATATGTATTAAATTGAGAAGAGTGAATTTCTTTTGGGTCAAAGATTTCTTTAATGAATTTTTCTACAGATTGTTTTTGTCCAATAAAATTAAAGTCTAAATCAGTAGGGTTATTTCCGATTAATAAATCTCTTACAGCACCACCTATCAGGTAAAATTCCAGATTATATTTACCTTTATTAATATTTATTAATTCAATTATATTATTTAAATTCAATTTATTAATTAATTTTATCTAATAATGATGAAATTCCACTTTTGATAAATTGGGAAGTGTCAAAAAGCAAAAGATCTACTCCTATTTTTAAATGATGATCAATTTTATCAGGATTACTTAAAGTACCTGCTTTTTTGCCGGCTTTTTTAATTTTTTTAATTGAATCTGATATTGTTATATCAAGTTCATCATTAGGATTTTTATTTGGAATCCCCATTGATTGAGCTAAATCATTTGGAGCTATAAAAAATACGTCTATGTTATCGACTGTTAAAATTTCATCTAAATTATTTAATCCTTCAACATCTTCTATTATTACTATTAATAATGAATTGTTATTTGCAAAATCCATATATTTTTCCTTAGGTATATTTAATCCTCTTCTAGAAGTAAACATGCCCCTTTCACCTAAAGGAAAATACTTTGCAGATTTTACAATATGTAATGCTTGTTCTTTATTACTAACATGAGGGATAACCAATCCTTGCGCTCCTAAATCTAAATACCTGTAAATTAGGCCGTACTCATGTGATGTGATTCTAAATATTGATGAAACGCCATATAAATCACATGCTCTAGACAAATTCGGGATATTACTGAAATCTATTGGGCCATGTTCACCTTCGAGCCATACCCCATCAACATTCAATGAACTTATATATTCGACTATATTTGGAGAATCGAAATATCCGCTGACAACTAATGCAGGTTTATTGGAATTCAATTTTTCTTTAATTTTATTTGATATTTCCATTATTTATTCCTTAATTATTCTTAGTTTATTTTATTTGTATATTGAAAGCGTTCGAGTATGCGAATATGATAATAATATTAACTATATATATAAACTATCTGGAAGGCTATACTAATGGAAAATTTTGAAAGTGCAATTGTAAATTATATTCAATCCACAAAATTTGAAAAATTATCTAGAGAAGTTATAGATTCTGTTCAAGATAGAATTTTAGATAGTATCGGAGTAGCTATAGCTGCATTTGATGATGATGCCCCAATTTCTGTAAGAAAATATGCACTTACTAAACAACAATCAAATGGAAGCACTATTTGGGGCACTGATATTATGACAGATTCTGAAACAGCTGCGTTTGCGAATGGCACTTCAGTGAGATATTTGGATTATAATGACACATATTTGTCTTTGGAGCCCTTGCATCCAAGTGACATGATACCTGGATTAGTTGCTTTAGCTCAAGAAAATAATTTGCCTGGAAAAGAATTGGTATTAGCGATAGCTACAGGATACGAACTGGCAGTTAATTTATGTGATGTTGCAAGTTTACGGAGTTTTGGATGGGATCATGTTAGTTACACCGGATTAGGAGCTTCAGCAGGAGCTAGCAAATTATTTAATTTTTCTGATGAAGAGACACGTTCAACTCTAGCTATTTATTCAGTCCCACATGCTTCAATGAGACAGACTAGGGTAGGTGAGTTATCAATGTGGAAAGGAGCAGCTGCAGCAAATGCAGTTAGAAATGCAATATTTGCTGCTAATGTAGTTAAATCCGGTTTCACTGGCCCATATGATTTTTTTAATGGTGAAATGGGGTATGTTAATCAATTATTAGGAGGAAAATTAATTAATCCTGATATTTTATTAAATATGAAATCAGATGACACAAATAGAATTTTAGATACATACATAAAAAAATGGCCAGTAGAATATCATGCCCAAAGCGCTATTGATGCTTGCATTGAATTAAGAGAAAATTTTCAAGATCCTAATCTTATAAATAATGTTGAAATTGAGACGTTTAAAGTTGCATATGAAATAATAGCTAAAGATCCAGAAAAATGGGATCCTAAAACCAGAGAAACTGCTGATCATTCTTTACCTTATACTGTTGCAGCTGCGCTTGTAGATAACAATATTACACAAAATTCTTTTGATCAGGAGAAAATTCAGGATAAGCTTATTAAAAAAATATTGGGATTAACTTCACTCAATGAAAATGATGATCTTAGTGAAGGATATCCAGATGGCATTCCAAATAGAATTACTGTAACTTTAAATAATGGTCATGAATATGTATCAGAAGTAAAATATCCAAGAGGGCACGCTAATAATAAAATGTCTAGATTAGAAATAAAAGCAAAATTTTCTGAAAATGTTAAAAATGTATATTCAGCTGAAAAAATAGAATTAATATCAGATAATATCTTTGATATAGATAATTGCAATGACTTAAATTCAATTTTTACTGGTATTAAAATATGAATAAACAATTTGACAATTCGGGAAAACGTTTAAAAAGCCTTATAGATAATAATGAATATGTTTTAACTCCTGGTGTTTTTTCTCCTTTAATCGCAATGATGGCAGAAAAGAAAGGTTTTAAATCGCTGTATTTTTCAGGTGCAGCCTTTTCAGCTATGAAAGGAATTCCTGATATAGGGATATTTACATTTCAAGAATTATTTGATGCTGTAATTGAAATTACTAAAATGTCAAACTTACCCCTAATAGTCGATGTTGATACTGGATTTGGAGAAGTTATAAATGTTACTAGAACTGTATCTGATTTGGAAAGTATTGGTGTGGCTGCTATACAAATAGAGGATCAACTATTTCCTAAAAGATGTGGACATTTGGAAGGCAAGGAAATTATTGAATCTAATGAATTTGCAAAAAAAATTTATGCTGCCAAAACTGTATCAAAAGATATGTTAGTTATAGCTCGGACAGATGCTAAAGCAGTCGAAGGAATTGATTCAGCTATTGAGCGTGCCAAATTATATAAAAATGCTGGTGCAGATATTATATTTCCTGAAGCTTTAGAAACGGAAGAAGAATTTAAATTTTTTGCAGAAAATGTGAATGGAGATATGTTAGCAAATATGACAGAATTTGGAAAAACGCCTTATTACTCAGCTGAAAAATTTGCTGATATGGGATATAAAATTATTATTTATCCTGTTAGTGCCCTTAGAACAGCATTAAATGCTATAAGTGATTTGTTTGATGAAATTATGAAAACTGGAACTCAGGTTAAATTTGTTGAAGATATGTTAACGAGGAAAGATTTATATAATCTTATAAATTATGATAGTTATGTTAAAATGGACGAATCTCTAGGCGGAGATGATCTTATAAGTAAATAAATTATGGGAGATAAAATGGAAGATTTCAAACCAGGATTAGAAGGAATTATAGCTACAGATACGAATGTAAGTTTTTTAGATGTTGATCAGGAAGAAATAGTGATCAGAGGATATGATCTTATTGAACTAGCAGATAAAAAAACATTTCCTGAGGTTGCGTATTTAGTTATAAATGGAAAATTACCAAACATTAAAGAAATTCAGGATTTTGAAAAGATATTATTGGATGATTCAGCATTTCCTGAAGAGGCTTATAAAGTTTTAGAATTATGCCCTGACTCTTCTATGCTTATGGATGCTATTAGAACAGGAATATCTTTTCTTGCTGGTTACAATAGTGAATCAGATTTGATGGATACAAGTGAAAAATCTAACTTTACTAAAGGAATTAGATTAATAGCTGATGTGGCAGTTTTGACTGCAAATTCTCATCGTATATTAAACGGGTTAAAACCTGTCAGCCCAGATAGTAGCAAATCTTTTTCAGAAAATTTCATAACTATGATTACTGGTAAAACCCCTTCAGATAAAGAAGTGGAGATATTTGATAAAATATTAACTTGTTATATAGAACATGAAATGCCCAATTCTACATTTGCAGCTCGAATTATAGGATCGACATTATCTGATATATATGGTGCATTTGTTGGTGCTATTGCTTCTTTAAAAGGCCCGCTTCATGGTGGTGCTAACGAAGCAGCAATGCATATGCTTCTCGATATTAAATCAAAAGGGGGTCATGAAATCGCTGATGATTATGTGATGAACAGATTAAATAATAAAGAAAGAATTATGGGCTTTGGACACAGAGTATATATGAAAAAATATGATCCTAGAGCTTTCTTTTTAAAAGATTATATTGCTGAATTAGCTCCTAATATTCCTGATGGAGAAGAACTTCACAAAATATACAAAATTGTTGAAGAAGTGATGGCAAGAGAAAAAGGATTATATCCTAATACAGATTATCCAATAGCGTTGTTGTTTTATTTGTTGGAGATTCCAATTCCCTTATATACACCAATCTTTTTTGCGTCTCGAACAGCAGGTCTAGTCGCACATGTTATTGAACAACATAATAATAATAGATTGTTTAGACCAAGAGTGTTATACACTGGTCCCAGAGGATTGAAATTATAGTAAAGCAAAATCCATTACCATTTGATCTAATTGTTTTTGATATTGATGGTACTATAAAAGATCAAAATACTCCGGTCGCCAAAAACATTATTGATATAACAGAATATATCAAATCATTAGGATGTGCAGTAACTTATGCAACTGGAAGAATGACAAATTCAGCAAAAATTTATGCCGGATTAAAGCCTAATGTTCCTATGATTTCTTATCAAGGTGCAGAAATATTAAATCATTCTGATTATTCTATTTTGAATTCTGTGGAAATGGACAAAAAATATATTTCGGAAGTTTTAAATGTAATTAAATTTTTTCCTGTTAAAGCAATGATTCAATATTCAAATCAAATATATTACGATACTGATGATGGATGGATTCAAGATTATGCATTAAGAAATAATGTGGATCTGATTTTGGATAACAATTACATTGAAGCTCAACAAAGAGACCCCTTAAGAATGGTTATGGTAGGAGAGCCTGGAATTATAATTAATCTTGAAATTGCCTTAAAATCACAATTGTCTGATGATTTGTATATCACTAGATCTCTCCCGCATTTTTGTGAAGTTCTCAATAAATTTGCAGATAAAAGTTTTTCTATTGATTGGATATGTGAAAAGCTTGATATAAATATAGAAAAAACTTTGGCTTTTGGTGATAGTTATAATGATATAAAAATGTTGCAAAACGTTGGTTATGGAGTTGCAGTTTTTAATGCTGTTGAGGAATTAAAAAATGTAGCAGATCAAGTTTTGGATATTGATGGTAATTTTGGAATAATTGATTTTTTGAATAAAACTTTTACTTAATTTTCCTGTTGTTCAATAAGTTTTTCGTATTCTTCAACTTTTTCATAATTTTCTTTCGCAAGATATAAACATCTTTTAAAATATAGTTCCGCGATTTTAGATTTGTTTTTTATTTTTGTATATTCAACTATTTTATTTATTTTGTGATTCATTGGGTAAAAAGTAGCAAGGGATTCTATATCTTTTTCGCATTCAGAAATTAATGAATCTTGGGAATTTTCAATTGCAAATAATAATTTAGATAATAATTTTGACAATTCTGTCATTCTGTCATTTACATTCATAAATTCATACATTAAAGAATTTACATTTGTATCTTCTGGATCTTTTTCATCTCTTTCTTCAATTTGTTTTGAGTTGTTATTTAAATATAAATTTAAATATTGAGATAATATTTCATTGATTTTCATCATATTATTAGCGCTATCATTAATATCAATGCTACCGCCATCTATTAAATCTTCATCCCGTAATTCTGCTAAATCTTGCATATTTTCTATTGTACCTATTAATTCTGGGGATGGAGGAAATGCAAATGAATTGAAATCTGATGAATTTATAGCATTATTATCATTAACTAAAAATGGAGGCATATATTTTTTTATATCTACTTCTATAGGAAGTGTAATGATGTAAGTGCCCCATATTTCACTTGGATTATCCTTATTAGTGAAATAAAGTAGAGCGTGCCCTTTAGGGCTTTCTTTTGAGCCTTTTTGAAAAATTAAATCCAATTAGTTTTACCTTATATTAGATATCGAATTAATATAATATGATAAATATTCTAATCATGTATATTAATTTGTAAATGACTTTGTATAGATTTATATCAAATAATATTTTATTTAAATTTGATCCTGAATTTATTCATGATTGTATGCAAGTTATATTATCAAATAAATTTGCACCATATTTAACTTCTTTATATTCTACTAGCAATAAACATATTAGTAAAACTTACATAATGGGGAAAGAATTAAATTCTCCTTTAGCTTTGGCTGCTGGTTTTGATAAAAATTGTGCTATTTTAAAAGCTTTGGATAAACTTGGATTTGGATATATTGTTGGCGGAACTGTAACAATTAATCCTAGACCTGGAAATTTAAAACCTCGTATTACGAGATATGTAGATAATGAATCTATGGTTAATTCTTTAGGATTTCCTAATTTGGGAGTGGGAAAAATAATAGATAATTTAAGTAAATATGATTTAAAAACACCTTTAATTATGAGCATTTCTGGGGATTCAATTTCTGATATTACTGAATTATATAAACTTTTAAGTGATTATTGTTTTGGCTTTGAAATAAATATAAGTTCTCCTAATACTGAAAAATTGAAATATTTTCATGATTACAATAATTTTGAGAATTTAATTAAAAGTTTAAATGAGATAAAGAGTAACCCGTACATGATTAAACTACCCAGATTTGGAATTTCAAATTTAGATCGAAAAAGTAAAGTTATATACGAAAAATATTTTCAGATTTTATCTGATAATAATGTTGATGGATTGGTGCTTTCTAATACATTTCCTATAGAAGACAGTAACTTGAAAGTAGGGCAAGGAGGATTAAGTGGCAAACCTTTATATCAAAATACTAAGCATTTAATTTCTTTTGCAAATCAATTTTTTAATAATAATTTAGATATTGTTGCATCCGGTGGCATTAGTACATCAGATGAGGTTAGAGAATTATTAAAAGAAGGAGCTAGTGGAATTCAGTTATGGACTTCTTTAATTTATGAAGGTCCTGGTTTGATTAAAAGAATAAATAAAGAACTATTATGAGAATAAAAAAATTAGAAGACAATATAATAGCTAAAATTGCGGCAGGCGAAATTATTGAAAACCCTTCTTCTGTAATTAAAGAATTGATGGATAATTGTATAGATGCATTTGCAACAAATATTGAAATTGAATTTCATAATGGAGGAAAAGATTATATTAGAATCTCTGATAATGGGACAGGTATTATTTATGAAGATTTAAAAATAGCCTTTTCAAGGCATGCTACCAGTAAATTAAATTCTGTTAATAATATATCAACAATTCAATCTATGGGATTTCGAGGTGAAGCATTGCCAAGTATTGCTACTGTTTCAAATGTTGAATTAATATCAAACATTTCATCAGAAGGCCATGCTGGAAAAATTAATTTAGAATATGGTTCTGTGTTGAATGTGAAACCTGATGTAAGAACCAAAGGCACAACAGTTGTTGTAACAAATTTATTTGGGAATATTCCTGTAAGAAGAAATTTCCTTAAAACTACCAGGTCTGAGATTCGAAAAAATTATGATTTAATTAAAAAATATATCTTATGCTATCCTCAGATTAAATTTAAGGTTATTTCTGATGGAAGGCAATATATTGAAACATCTGGATCAGGATCTTTGGTTGAATTGTTCGCTAAGATTCATAGCAATGAATTAGCAAATTCTATGATTCCAGTAGAATATAATTCAAAAAACTTGGAAATAAATGGATACATCAGTAATGTAAATATTAAAAAATCAAGTAATGTAAATATTAATTGTTTTGTTAATAAAAGAGTTATTAAAAACAGAATTTTCAATTATGCAATTGAAAGGGCGTATGATACTTTGCTAGTAAAAGGGAATTACCCTGTTTGTGTTTTGAATTTGAAATTGGATCCTTCTTTTTTAGATATTAATGTACATCCTTCTAAGAATGAAATTAAAATTAGAGATGAAAGGGAAATTTTTAGTCAAGTAGAAAAAACAATTAGATTAAATTTAATTAATTACAATACTAATAAAAATGATATTTCTTCACATGGGATGCAATTTGATTTTAATGTAGCTGAAAAACAGACTCCCCATAATCTCATTATTCACAACGAACGAAAATCAGATTTCAAAGCATTTCCAAACAAGAATAATTCAAATATTCAAGAATTTATTTTGTCTGAAAATGATCCTAAAAATCTGATTTTTGAATTTAAATTATTAGGACAATTGAATAATTCATATATATTGGGAGAATATCAAAAAAATATTTGCATTATCGATCAACACGCAGCTCATGAAAGGGTAAATTATGAGAAATTACAATTTAATTCTGTAAATATAATAAACAAACAGGAATTATTGAATCCAATAATTTTGAATTTGAATATTAAAGAAAATGAATGGTTGGATAAAAACATAAAAATGATGAATAAGTTAGGATTTGATATTGAATCTTTTGGAATTTTAAATGAATGGAAAATAAACAGAGTACCTTCCTATTTAATAAATAAAAATATTCAATCTACAGTCGCGAGAATCATTACAGATTTTACTAATAATCATTCAGATAATCATAATACTGACAGTAGACTTAAGACCTTAGCATGTCACTCTTCCATAGAATTTGGAGATAAATTATCCAATATGGAAATGCTAAAATTGATTGAAGATATTTCCAAATGTAAAGAACCTTGGAAATGCCCTCATGGGAGACCAGTTTTAATTCAGATTAACGAACATGAATTAAGTAAATGGTTTAGCAGAACTTAAACAGATCCATCTATTTGAATATCTATAAGATTTGGTTTGTCTGAATTAAGACATTTTTTTAAAATAGATTGAATTTGAGAGGGGTTATCAATTTTATAAGAATTAATGTTAAATCCTTTTGAAATTTCGCTGAAATTAAAACTTTCCTCAAAATCCATCCCCTTATATTCACTAGATTTTGTATCACCTAATTGTTGTTTATATATATCCATATTTAATTTCAGTATTCTATATGCTCCGTTATTACACATGATGTAAGTTATGGGTATTTTATTTACAGAAGCAGTCCACAGTGCTTGAACAGACATCATACCAGTTCCATCACCCACAAAAGCTATTACAGGCTGGTCTGGAAATGCAAGTTTTATTCCTAATGCACCCCCCATTCCCCATCCTAATGATCCTCCTCTGCCTCCAAAAATAGAGTTAGGTTTGTTAAAATCAATAAAATTAAATATAGAATTACCAGATGTCACAGCATCGTTAACAATTATTGCATTTTCAGGTAAAACCTCCGATACTTCATGAACCATTCTGTCAGAAGTCATAGGAGTGTTAGAATAATTTGCATTTAAAGAAGTTATGATATTTTTTTTATTGATTTCCTGTTCTTCTTTTAATATTTTATTTTTTTCTTTTACTAATTCTATTGTTTTACCATCAAGTATAGATTCAACTTCTGTTGTTAAAACTTTCAATGCCTCACTTGGATCTGAAATTATTGCCACATCAGTTTTTTCTGTAGTGGCTACTTGATCAGGATCATTATCGATATGAATTAATTTTGATTTTGGATTAAATATCCTCATTCTTGGATTAGAAAACATATAACTTATTCTTGGTAATCCCCCAATAGCAAGTATAGTATCAAATTCATCAAATTCATCCGAAGAGTTGAAGCCAAGTTTAATATTTCCTTTATAACTTGGGTGCCCAGAAGGAAATATCATTTCCGAGTAATTTGAAGAATATACTTTTGCACCTAATATTTCGGCTAACTTAGTAGGTATATATGGATGATTAATTTGTACTAATCTATCTCCAATTAATATTCCAGGGTTTTTTGAGTGTGCTAAAATTTTCGCAGCTTCTTTTATTAAATTTTCATCAGGTTTAATAATTATTTCATCATTATAAGTTTTAGTAGGCTGAACATCGGTAGTGTCGTCTAAAGCATTGGTAGTAAATGCAACAAATGTAGGTCCTGTAGGAGGATTTAAAGCTATTCTAAATGCTTTTTGTATTGTTTGAGCTACTGCATCTGGATGATTTACCTCAACAGCCCATTTGGTAAATGGGGTAACCATTTCTACTAAATCAGTTTTTCCAGGTGCAATTTCTCTTGAATCTTTATTACCTGCTGTTAAAACTAATGGAGTCCCACCTGAATGAGCATTATGTAAAAGACTTAACCCATTTGCTAACCCCGTTTCTATATGAAGATTAACAAAAGCGGGTTTTTTTGTTGCCCTAGCATATGCGTCAGCCATTCCCATAGCAGCTGATTCTTGTACCGTTAAAATATATTCAAATTCAGGATATTTTTCCAAAGCATCCATTATTGCTGTTTCTGTTGTTCCAGGATTCCCAAAAATATATTTTATTCCCTGAGCTTTTAATGCTTCTAATAAAATATATTTACCAGCTAATTTTTTCATTTTTTCTTTTCTCCATTATTATTCTTTGTCTTAATTGTGAGTATAAATATTAATGATAATAGTATACATAAACCCAATGAAGATAAAGCAATTGGTTGCCCGAGATTAATTGTTGTAACTATAAATCCCCAGCTTGCAGTTCCCATAATACTCCCTAATCTTCCACTAAATCCATGAAGTCCAAAGTATTCACCTATAAATTCATCTGAAATTAATTGGTGCATAAATGGTCTGTCACAACTCCAGACACCTGAAATAAGAATTCCAGTAAAGCCGCTTATAAACCACCATATATTATTAGACATTTCAATAACTCCGGCAGATATAGAAATTATAAGATTTAAAATCCAAAGAATTAAAACTAAAGATAGAATATTTCTTGGTTTATACTTATCTACTAATTTCCCCCATATTAACGCACTGGGAATTGCAGTAACAATCCCAGTAAAAATTAGATATTGTATTTGTCTTTCTGATAAACCAATTGTTTCTAATATATATAATGAAGTGAAAGTTGACGCTGTATACATGGCCCATGAATACCAAAATCGAGCAATTAAAAATCTACCTAATCCTGGAAATTCTTTTATATCTTTTAATGTATGCTGTAATTGAATTGCAGAACGTTTTAAAATATTTTTTGATATTGCTATATACCTGTTTTGTTTTTTATATGGTTTTTCTTTTAGATAAATAAGTACAGGGAAGCCAAATATTATGATAAGTATTCCCATAATAATAAATCCAGATGTATATCCTTGGTCTTCAATTATAAATAAACCAATTAAAATAGCTATGATTGCACCTATGTACCCAACTCCAGCTCCTATTCCACCAATCAATCCAATATTTTTATTATTACTAACATCTTTAAGCATGGAATTATAAAAGATATCACCAATGTGAAGAGTTGTTACAGCAAAACCATAACTTAAAAGACTTAAAATAATTGTGGAATTCCCTATTAATGTAGTAGATATCCCACATAATATAGTAAAAATACCTAGAAAAATTTTTCTGGTTTCAACCTGATCTGATACTGCACCTATTATAGGTGAAATTATTAAGGTAGCTAACAAACTAATTGAAAGAGTATATCCGACAGTGGCATCAGTTCCGTTTAGTTTGGTTATTATCCATAAAGGAAAGAAAAGGCCTGTTACCCCAGCATTAAATAATGTATTGCCGATGTCGTATATTATCCATGAAATAATTGATAGATTCATATTAGCAAACTATTTGAAATTAATTCGGGAGTGAGAGGGAATCGAACCCAACGTTTCAATAAAAGAATCAAAGCCAACGGAGTTGAAGTCCGTGGGACCCACCAGAGCCCATTCACTCCCATGTTCATTTTTAAGATATAATTTTATCTAAACGTTCTGCAATGTGATTTTTAGGTACTGCGCCTACAATTTGATCTATAGCAGACCCATCTTTAAACATTAATAAAGTTGGAATTCCTCTGATCCCATAATTTGTAGCAGTTTGAGGATTGCTGTCTACATCTAATTTTGCTACTTTAACTTTTCCATTGTATTCATTAGATAACTCTTCAACTATAGGTGATACCATTTTACATGGGCCACACCATTCAGCCCAAAAGTCAACTAAAACTGGTAATTCTGAATTAAGAACCTCGTTTGAAAAACTATCATCTGTTACTTCTAATGCTGCCAAAATCTTACTCCATATTATATATATAGATTAGAATATCATAAGAAAAATCAATCTAAAACATTAAATTAGATGTTATTTAATTTATTTAGGGAGATCTATTACTATATCGTCTGATTCTCTCCACCAAATTGTAAGTGGTTTAATACTTCTGGGGATATCAAAAATCATCCATCCTTGTACTTCGAATCCTTTGTTCAATTCTATGTGCCCATTTAAGAATGGTGTGTATTTGTCTAATTCGGATTCTTCAGTTGCAATTATAACTGAATTAACATACGGATCTATATTCCATCCTCTTGAACCCCCTCTGTCACCTAATTCTGCAGCTTCAGTATCAATAAATACAGGGACATGAGTAACAGAATCATTTAGTATTTTTAATTTAACAATCACTAATTTATTATTGGCAGATATTGGTTTTACCAATCTTAATTTTCCTGCTGTATCTGTGAATGTTACTCTATCTCTAACTATAGGTGGGGTTGCTCCAATAGCAATTGTACGCCCTTTTCTAAGTAGAAATTCTGAATCATCATTTTCACAACCTAACATTGGTAATATTAATATAAATGTTAGGAAGATAGTTAAATGTTTAATATTATTCATTGAGCAGTGTTTTAACATCATTTTATTTTGAATTTTATTATTTTATATCTTTGAAATTATATTTCAACTGAAGTTTCATATTTTAATTTTGAGCTACGATTTAAAATAATTTTAAGTATTTTTAAGAATTCGCTTATTTCTTCTTTGGTATTGTAACGACCAAGACTGATTCTCACAGTGTTTATAGCTAAATTAGCTTGAACACCTATAGATTGTAATACATGTGAGGGCTCTAAGGAATTTGTAGTACAAGCACTGCCATTAGATATACAAATATCTTCTAAATCTAATGCTGATATTAAATCATCAGCTCTTATATTTTGAAAAGTTAAGTTAATTATGTTTGGTAAGCAGTTTTCAGGATGTCCATTTATAATCGTATCTGGAAAATTCTGATTAATAAAATCTATAATTAGATTTCTGTATTGGTTTAAATTTTTGGATAATTCTTTTTTTTCTTTATGGGCTAATTTCATTGCGGTTGCGGCACCTGCGATAAATGCTATATTTTCAGTGCCAGATCTTTTTTGTCTTTCTTGTCCTCCTCCTGACATTTGTGATTCAAATGGTGTTCCGTTTTTCATGTATAAAACTCCAATTCCTTTTGGTCCATTAAATTTATGTGCTGAAAGGCTCATAAGATCTACACCTAATTCCTCAACATCTAAATTTAAAAAAGGAGCAGCTTGAATGGCATCAGTGTGAAATAATGGAACTTTAGGTTCGGTTTTCTTTAGTTTAGCTAAACTTTGACCTATTTCTTTAATAGGGTTTAGAGATCCAATTTCATTGTTTCCATATATAATTGAAATTAAAATAGTATCTTCTTTGATAGCATTGAAAACAGATTCTTTTGATACTATACCGTGTTTATTAGTAGGTAAATATGTTATTTCGAACCCTTGTTTTTCAAGTGCATTGCAGGTATGTAATACCGCATGATGCTCTACTGCAGTTGTTATTATATGGCTGCCAAAATATTTTAATGATTCAGCGGGGCCTTTTATTGCAGCGTTGTCAGATTCAGTGCCTCCACTAGTAAAAATAATTTCATTTTCAGAACAATTTAATGTTTCTGCAAAAATTTTCCTTGAATTATCTATTGAAACTCGAGATTGCCTGGCAGGTTTATATGGGCTTGAAGGGTTGGCAAATGAATGTCTTAATTCATTTGAAATAATATTTAACACTTCTTCTCTTATTTGCGTTGATGCCGAATTATCTAAGTAAATCATATTTATTAATTGTTAATTTTTATATACTTATAAATTGTTATTATAATATTATAATTGAATATTTTTATAATAATATGATAATTGGAATATAAATATGACAAGAAAGAAACATACAATTTCAAAAAATAACTCTAAATTAATAGTTATGGCATTTGCTTTTATTGGATTTGTTATTGGAATAGCTTTAGGTGTTAATTTTATTTCGATATTACTAATTACAATAATGCTTTTTTTATTAATGATGTATGTCAGAACATCAGATAATTATGGCGAATATAATATTGGGAATAATTCTGTGAAATTTATATCATCCGTAACATTTTTATTGTTTTGGATAATAGGTTTTATGGTGAATTCTTTATTGTAAATATATGTTAATAATATGATTAAATCACTACTTTTATCAATATTAGAAATATTATCTCTAAAGAACGTTTTTAATAAGATTGATAATTGTCACAATACAGAAGATTTTCAAAAATTAGCCAGATCAAAATTACCCTCACCAATATTCCATTATATTGATGGAGGTGCTGATGATGAAATTACTTTAAGAAGAAATACAGAAGCATATGAACAATGTGATCTAGTTCCAAATGTATTGGCCGGAGTTGAGAATATAGATCTTTCAACAACTGTGATGGGGCAGAAAATTGATATGCCTTTATTTTGTTCCCCAACAGCTGCTCAACGCCTATTTCATCATGATGGAGAAAGAGCAGTTTCAAAAGCTGCGCAGAAATTTGGTACCATGTTTGGTATTTCTTCTTTGGGCACGGTTGGACTGGAAGAAATTGGAAGTACAATTAAAACGCCTAAAATGTT
>MDTC01260537.1_pt1 | contig 28210 bp, 30 predicted proteins | sample 811181 | NCBI WGS metagenome assembly MDTC01 (sample SAMN05326644, study PRJNA326480) | marine metagenome | isolation source: seawater | place: Pacific Ocean: North | collected 2011 | reverse complement strand
GCAGAAGAAGCTCCAGCTGAACCAGCAGCAGAAGAAGCTCCAGCTGAACCAGCAGCAGAAGAAGCTCCAGCTGAACCAGCAACTGAAAATTCTGAATCAAATAAAACTAATTAAGGTAACACTAATATGATGACTCGATACCCAAGAAGGAAGAAATACTGTCGCTTTACTGCAGAGAAAATCACTGAAATAGATTATAAGGATTTATCGTTATTAAAAGCCTATGTAACAGAAACTGGCAAAATTGTTCCCAGTAGGATAACGGGAACCAAAGCACGCTATCAGCGCCAATTAACTACCGCAGTAAAACGCGCTCGTTATCTTGCACTCTTACCTTATACAGATAGGCACTAAGAATAAACTTAATAAAATCATACGCTAATTGGTTATGCGCTAAACCTTATAATGCTGCAATTAGTCTAGCATTAACTTTAATAATGCCATTCTCAAATATCTTTGGTGGTGCTACTTTTGTGGCACTGTCACTTAATATAAGTAGGATAGATATAATAAAGCAAGTCTTCGTGGCATTATTTGGTTTATCTTTAATTGGTTTATTTTTAAATATCTCAATCAATGAGCTTTTGGTAGCTGCCTTAATGACATGGTTGCCAGCGCTGCTTCTAGTCATGTTAATAAAAAAGACGCGCTCACTTACTCTTACAGTTCAGTTATTAGCTGTTTTTTCAGTTTTTTTCTTGAGTCTATTTTTTTGGTTTATCAAGCAACCAGTATTATTCTGGAATGAAATATTAATTAATGTATCTGAAGTGTTAAATCAGGGTGGATTAGTTGAACAGGCTAATCTCCTTACAAAATCAATCACAACTATTGCTCAACAAATGACAATTATTGTAATTGCAATGACATGGTCTATTTATTCAATAATTTTGATATTAGGATGCGCAATTTATCGTGAATCTAATAATCAAGAATATATTTTTGGTAATTTTACTGATCTTAATTTTGGACGTTTTTTAGCTATTATGACTGCGATAAGTTCCTTATTTTTATTTATATTTGATGTTGATTGGCTGACTAATCTGGCATATTTATGCTTTTCTTTTTTTTGGCTGCAGGGCTTATCTTTCATTCATTGGTTACATCAACGAAGGATATTTCCCCGCATAGGATTGATTCTTACTTATGTAATGTTACCATTCTTAAATATATTACTAATTATGTTGCTCGCAGTAGTGGGTTATACAGATGCTTGGTTTAATTATCGAGATCGAATAAAAAATTAAAACAGATATACGATTATAAATTTACTTAATTTAGGACAAAAAATGAATGTTATTTTGTTAGATAAAGTTGAAAACCTTGGTGCCATAGGGGATTTAGTTTCTGTTAAATCTGGTTATGGCCGTAATTATTTGATCCCAACTGGAAAAGCAGCGCTAGCCACAGCAAAAAATATTAAAGATCTAGAGGCAAAGCGTTCTGATTTAGAGAAGAAGGCTGCAGAAGAATTGATGGCTGCAAAGTCTAGAGGTGACCTAATTGAGGGTATGCAATTAGTTATTCCAGCAAATGTGGGTAGCGAAGGGAAATTATTTGGCTCAGTTGGACCTGTTGATATTGCAGAAGCTTTTGATAAAGTTGGAGTAGCTGTAGAAAGAAGTGAAATCAGAATGGCCGATGGCCCAATTCATGAAGTTGGTGAGTCTGAGATAATTCTCCATTTGCATACTGATTTGGATATTAAGGTTAATGTCAATGTTGTGCCAGAGGAATAACTAAGGAAAAAGGTTAGTTATGGCTCAGTCTTCTGACGATGAAATTGGTAATATGACTGCGATGTCGTTGAAAGTACCACCTAATTCCATCGAAGCTGAGCAGTCATTGTTGGGTGGTTTAATGCTCGATAATAATGCATGGGATAAGATCGCAGACATAATAGTTAGTGGTGATTTTTACCGAAAAGATCATCAAGTAATTTTCTCCGGTATTGCCTCCTTGATAGAGGCTTCAGAAGCCTGTGATGTGGTTACTTTATCTGAATATCTAGAGAATAATAGTCAGCTTGAGGCGGCTGGTGGGTTGGAGTATATTGCAACTCTAGCTAATGAGACGCCTGGAGCTTCTAATGCTCTATCATATGCAAAAATTTTAAGAGAACGTTCTGTTCTGAGGGCATTAATTAGTGCTGGAAATCAAATTAGTGGTAATGCATATTTAAATGACGGCCGCACTACATCAGAATTGGTTGATGATGCTGAAAGATTGGTTTTTGAAATCGCCGAAAAAGGTGCTAGAGGTAAATCTGGTTTTCAACCTATAAAGGATGTGCTTCCAACAACGATAGATCGAATTGAAGAGTTGCATAATTCTGATGGTGATATTTCAGGTATATCAACGGGTTACAAAAAATTTGATGAGCTGACAACAGGATTGCAAGCTGGTGATCTAATTATAATTGCTGGCAGACCCTCAATGGGTAAAACTACTCTTGCAGTGAACATTGCAGAAAATGCAGCTATTGGCTCCCAAAAACCCACTGCAATATTTTCTATGGAAATGCCGAAAGAACAATTAGCTTTTCGAATGATTTCATCTCTTGGGCGAGTTGATCAGACGCACTTGAGAACTGGTAAATTCCCAGATGAGGATTGGTCTAGGATAAATACAGCAGTTCAGCTAATGTCAGAAGCACCAATATTTATTGACGATACTCCTGCTTTGTCTCCGACAGAGATAAGAGCTAGAGCAAGGCGACTAAAAAGGGAATCTGGGCTTGAGCTAATTGTTCTGGATTATCTCCAATTAATGCAAGTTCAAGGAAGAACTGAAAATAGGGCTACTGAGATTTCTGAAATATCACGCTCATTAAAAGCTTTAGCTAAGGAGCTTGAGGTGCCGATTATAGCGCTTTCGCAACTTAATAGAAGTGTTGAATCAAGGCAAGATAAAAGACCAATAATGTCTGATTTAAGAGAATCAGGAGCCATTGAGCAAGATGCTGATATTATCGTATTTATCTATCGTGATGAAGTTTATAATCCTGACACACCAAGAAAAGGCGTGGCTGATATTCAAATTGCCAAGCAAAGAAATGGACCAATTGGTGATTTTCCTTTAACGTTTGTAGGAAGATATACCAAATTTGAGAATTGGGTTCCAGACACTTATGCAAATGAGACTTATCAGTGACATCTAGTCCTCGCGCCCTGCTTGATAAGGGTGCCATAGAGCATAATTTTAATCATATAAAGGATATTTCCAGTGGCGCAAAGGTAATGTGTGCTGTTAAAGGTAATGCCTATGGTCATGGTATCACTGAAACAGTTAATTCACTTCAAGATACTGATGGTTTTGTAGTTGCCCGTCTTTCCGAGGCAAAACAACTAAGGGAAATGAAAGTTACTCTTCCAATAACTTTGCTAGGTGGTTTTACTGATAAGGATGAGCTGTTTCATGCAATCGATCTTCAGTGCGATATCGTAATCTATGACCTCAAGCAAATAGATATATTAGAGAGTTTTCCTGAAAATAAATTGGCTGCATCTTTTTGGTTGAAAATTGAAACAGGTATGAATCGTCTTGGCATCTTGCCAAAAGATGCTTCTACTTCTATTACCAGAATTCGTTCAATTGCATGGGTAGATAAGCTTGGATTAATGACACACCTCTCTGATGCAGAAGATAAATTTAATATTAAAAATACGACTCAGCTAGAGATTTTTAGAAAAATAACTGATAACTTCAATGGGGATATCAGTTTTGCCAATTCTGCAGTTATTATGAATTATCACCAAATAATGCAAGATTTTACTTGGAATAATAATGGTGACGTCTGGGTAAGGCCCGGAATAGCACTTTATGGAATTTCTCCGTTAAAAGATTTAAATGCAGAGAAATTAAACTTAAAACCAGTTATGGATTTTATATCTAAATTAGTTGCAGTGAAGCCTATTTCAGAAGGAGAAACAGTTGGTTATAACAGTACATGGACTGCTAATGAAGATACTTTTCTTGGTGTAATAGCTGCTGGTTATGGAGATGGTTATTCTAAATCACTGATTTCAGGTACTCCAGTGATGATAAATAAAAGAAGAGTTCCACTAGTTGGTCTGGTATCAATGGATTTGATTGCAATTGATTTAGGTCCAAATCCAAAAGAAAATATTGGGGATGAGGTGTTGCTCTGGGGGAAAGAGTTACCAATAGAAGAGGTTGCAGACTTTTCAAATTTAACGACATATTCACTTGCAACTGGAATTTCAGCAAGAGTTAAACGTATCATTTGAATCTTGTGCAATAGGGTAGATATATAGTTTATGAAAAACGAAAAAAAAGCATATACATGCTTAAATTGTGGTGCGTTTAGTGTCAAATGGCAAGGTCAATGTCCTGATTGTGCTGCTTGGAATAGTTTGAATGAAACGATTGCAGCTAAAAAAAATCATTCATCTCTTAAAGCACTTGAATTGAAACGTTTAAATGAAATTAATGAAAAACTAATAATACGATATAACTCAGGTTTTGATGAATTTGATAGAGTTCTGGGTGGTGGTCTTGTTCCGGGTTCAGTTATTCTTGTTGGTGGTGATCCTGGCATTGGAAAGTCAACTTTACTTCAACAAATAGCTTCTAATTTGTCACTTGATTTAACTGCTTGTTATATCACTGGTGAAGAATCGATTAATCAGGTTGCTCAAAGATCAAGTCGTATTGGAACAAGCCATTCATCAGTGCTAGTGATAGCTTCAACTTCATTAGAGCAAATACTTCATCAAATTAAAAAATCAGAGTCACGCGTAGTTATTATCGATTCGATACAGACCATGGTGAGTTCAGAAACAAATTCATCACCAGGATCTATATCGCAATTAAAAGAGTGCGTAGGCGAATTAGTACAATTTGCGAAACAAAATGAGATCTCTGTACTCCTGATTGGCCACGTAACTAAAGAGGGTGCAATTGCTGGTCCAAAAATTGTTGAGCATATGGTAGATACAGTCATCTATTTTGAGAATGATTTGGCAAGTAGATATACAGTAATAAGAACAGTAAAAAATAGATTTGGTGCCACTAATGAGATGGGTGTATTCGCCATGACGGAGAGTGGTTTCAAAGAAGTTAAAAACCCCTCAGCTATTTTCCTATCAAATGATTATGTATCTCGGCCTGGTAGTCTAGTTTCAGTAGCCTGGGAGGGGAGTAGACCACTTTTATTCGAAATGCAGGCACTTGTTTCTGAGACGCATGCTTCCTATACAAAAAGATTAGCGCAGGGAATAGATCAAGCAAGATTACCTCTACTTACAGCAGTCCTTCAGAAATACACACAAATTTCTCTCGCACAATTTGATATCTTTATTAATGTTGTTGGAGGATTAAGATTAGACGGAATTTCTGCAGATTTACCAGCCATAATTGCAATAATTTCGAGTTATAAAGACCTTGCATGTAAAAAGAAATTAATTAGTTTTGGTGAGGTTGGGCTAGCTGGTGAAATAAGACCCGTAAAATATGGAACTGAGCGCCTTATTGAGGCTGCAAAGCAAGGTTTCACATCTGCGGTGATTCCCAGGGCAAATTTACCAAGAAAAAAAATCAAGAATATGGAATTAATGACTGTCAGTAAGTTAACAGATGCTATTGATTTTATATTTTGAATTAAAGGTTTTACTTATAACTTCCGGATGCGGACACTGTGCACATGGTTTGAGTCACTTTCCATTACCTCGAGTGAATAATTACTAATCTTGATTTGCGTTCCTGGTTTTGGAATATCCCCCAGATGTTCAAGTATAAGACCATTCAGAGTTTTGGCACCTTTAGAAGGAACTTGCCAGTTTAAGCCTTTATTTAAATCTCTCATATTTGCATTACCGCTTACTAGATAACAATTTTTTGTTTCAGCTATAAACTCTTCATCATTATCGAGTGGATCTGTTGTAAATTCACCTACAATTTCTTCAAGAATGTCTGCCAGAGTAACCAATCCTTGGATATCACCATATTCATCAACAACTAATGCAAACCGTTGTCTTCTTTTTTGAAACTCTATCAGTTGCGTATTGAGAGAAGTACCCTCTTGAATAAAGTAGGGCTCTATTGCTAATTCTTCGATATCATTTTTCTGAAAAATATTTTTGCCTGATAGGTTTGCTATACTTCTAAGGTGTATTACTCCAAAAACTTGATTTATATTTTCTTTATAAATTGGTAATAAAGTATGTTCACTTTTTATAATAACAGCTCTGATATCGTCAATATCGTTTTCTATATCTATTCCAACGATTTCAGTGTGAGGTACCATCACATCATCCACAGAAACTTTCTCCAGATCTAAGATATTGAGTAACATACTACGATAATTCCTCGAGACGAGTGACCCAGCTTCATGCACAACAGTCCTCAATTCTTCATTACTTAGAGCATTTTCTTTTTCATTATCCTCCCTGATACCCAATAGCCATAATAAGCCATTAGAAGAAGCACTTATCAGTCTCACTAGAGGATATGAGATGATCATTAATGGGTAATATATAAAAGCCGAAGGGAATGCCAGTTTTTCTGGATAAAGAGTTCCAAGTGTTTTTGGAGCAGCCTCACAAAATATTAATACAAATACAGTTAAGATTAATGTGGCAAGTGCTACTGAAGACTCACCACCAATCTTAAGCGCGATCATAGTGACCATAGCAACAGCTGTGAAATTGACTAAATTATTACCGAGTAATATTAAACCTATTAGCCGATCTGGTTTTTCGAGGAGATTATCGATTAGTTTAGCTGCACGATTACCAGCACGAACTTGATGTTTGAGTTTATAGCGATTTAGGCGCATCAGTGCCATCTCTGTTCCAGCAAAAAAAGCCGAAAAGAGCAATAGAATAAATAAAATGCCTGCCAAGGAAGCAAGTGAAAAGTTATCGCTCAAGTAATGAGCACCTCTTTAGATAAATATTGTGTAACTTCAACAGGATGTTGGTGATCTGTCAAGTGGACTTTTTAACTCCAACTTTTACCCAGAATATTTTCTAATATAAACCGAGTCCCAAAATATGATATTGCTAAAGTAAAGAAAGCAATCAAATAAAAATAAATTGCTGAGCGCCCACGCCAGCCATAAAAATTTCTTCCAAATATTAAAATACCAAACATAATTAATGCTATCAGTGACAAAATTGTTTTATGCGCTAGATGCTGTGAGAAAATATTATCTATGAATATAATGCCAGAAAATATTGCAACAAATAACGACGCGAAACCAGCTTTAGTGATGCTAAATAAGAGCTGTTCAGTCATTTCAAGTGGGGCAAATAATGCATTTAAAGACGTAATTTTTCGTGCTCTTAAGCGCTTATCCTGTATCAGTGCAAACAAAGATATAATAGCGCCTGTACATAACAGCCCATATGCAAAAAGTGAGCTTAATACATGCGTTTTAGTTTGCCAAGTGAGTGCTTTAATTTCTATATTTGATTGACCCCACTGGTTAATACTCCATATTGAAAGTAAGGCTGATAAACCAGCAATGAATATGATTCCTCCAGCAAAACCCCTAAGAGATTTATTAAAAGCTGCCACTATAGCTATCAGAGCTAATTGGAAACCTATTAGAGAGATAATATTAATTAAAGAGAGTGATAAACCATTTTGCTGAGCGATATCGCTCAATAAGGTATTAAAATGCACTAGCAGCCCTGACAACCCAGAGACCATGGCTAAAATGAATAGAGAATTTTTATATTTCTCTGTTGATGACCATTGGCATGATACATATGAAACAGACGAAACCAGGTATGTTGACAAAATAACCATATAACTATTAAAACTACTCATCCTTTAATGATGCCAGATAAATACATTCTGGTGTTTATATTTTTAATAACAATACCCTAAATGATAATCATTCTCAATTAAAATAAACAAATATTATATTTTTTAATGTAAAATATCTGCAAAAATTATAGGTATCAAAATGTTTTCTAATCTTACCCAACGATTGAGCTCCATCACAAACAACCTAAAAGGCAAGGGTCGGTTGAGTGAGGGCAATATAAGAGATACTTTGAGACAAATTCGTCTAGCATTACTAGAGGCTGATGTTGCTTTACCTGTTGTAAAAAAATTCATTGAAACAGTGAAACAGGATGTTATTGGAAGTAAAATAGAGAAAAGCTTAAGTCCTGGCCAAGCATTTACAAAAATTATTCATAACAAGCTTATTGAGTTGCTTGGGAGCAAGACTTCCGAATTGAATTTAAAAAGACCTAGTCCAATTGTAATCATGTTGGTTGGCCTCCAAGGCTCAGGAAAAACAACTACAGCTGCTAAATTAGCCAAACGTTTAATTGATAGAGAGAAAAAACGAGTATCATTAGTAAGTGTTGATATTCATCGACCAGCTGCAATTCTACAATTAAATAGATTGGCTAAGGATATTGGTGCCGATTTCTTCAATAATGAGGCATCAAAAAACCCTAGAACTATCGTATCAGATGCCATCAAGCAAAGTCATAAATCACAGGCTGATGTGGTAATAATTGATACCGCAGGTAGATTACATGTTGATGATTCTATGATGGCTGAGATGGATGATGTTTATCAAGAAGCAAATCCAGCTGAGACTTTATTTGTAGTCGATAGTATGGCCGGTCAAGACGTTATAAATCCCGCACAAGCATTTAATGAAAAACTTGAACTTACTGGTTTGATACTAACAAAAGCAGATGGTGATGCACGTGGTGGAGTTGCGCTATCAATTTCTCATATCACTGGCAAACCAATACTTTATCTTGGTGTCGGTGAAAAAATTGATAATTTTGAGTTATTTCATCCTGAGAGAATGGCATCACGTATACTGGGCATGGGTGATGTGCTTTCTTTAGTTGAAGAAATAGAATCTAAAGTAGATATTGAGCAAAGTGAAAAGCTTGCAACAAAATTAAAAAAAGGTAAGAAATTTGATTTATTTGATCTCAGGGATCAGTTGGAGCAAATGCTTGGAATGGGTGGTATGGGAGAATTACTTAAAAAACTCCCCATGGGCTCTAAGCTTGATAATCCTGCGATTAATAAACAATTCGATGATCAACAACTTAAGCATCAAATAGCAATTATTAATTCTATGACTCCTCAGGAGAGACGTTTCCCAAAAACAATAAATGGTTCAAGAAAACGTCGAATTGCTAAAGGTTCCGGAATGCAGATTCAAGATATTAATAAATTGATGAAGCAGCACTTACAAATGGAAAAAATGATGAAAAAGATGTCAGGCGGAAAAATGAAAAAGATGATGCGTGGTTTATCTGGAATGAATTTTCCTCCAAGTATTAGATAAATAACATCATAGTGTTTGAATATTTATTAACTAGGGAGTCATTAGAGATAAAATCCTTCACTTTCAGCCAATAATAGGTACAATGCGCAATCTAGAGAAAAACAGCGTTAAGTATAAAAATACTTTTTAAACATAAATGATAACGGAAAAATAATGGTTACAATTCGACTTTCACGAGCAGGGGCAAAAAAGAGACCTTTTTATCACCTGGTTGTTACTGATAGCAGGAACAAGCGCGATGGAAGATATATCGAGAGATTGGGTTTCTTTAATCCAATTGGAAAAGAATCTACAGAAAATCTAAGAATTGACATGGAGCGAGTTGATTACTGGCTAGGAAAGGGGGCACAGGCATCAGATAGAGTTGCTTCTCTATTAAAAGCCCAGCGTAAGGCAATTGCCTCCAGTAATTAATATATCTATGGGCTGAATCAATTCGCCCAAGGCTATCTCTGAGATGGATCTACAATCTGATACTCAACAAGAAACTCTGATAGTTGGAAGAGTATTAGGTCACTATGGTGTGCAAGGGTGGGTCAAGGTATTCTCTTATACAAAACCTATTGAATCGATTTTAACTTACTCTCAGTGTTTCATTTCAGAATCTCATCATCATGAAAGGACTGAAATCATTGATGGAGTTAAGAAGGGTAAGTTAATTATATTAAAATTAGCTAATATTGAGAATCGTGAACTAGCTCAAAAATTTATAGATTCTGATATATTACTACCCTCTAATTGTCTTCCTGAGCTTGAATACGGTCATTACTATTGGCATGATTTGGAAGGGTTATCAGTTATTAACGACCAATCAGAGATTCTGGGCACTGTCAGTAAACTCATGGAAACTGGCGCTAATGATGTCATGGTAGTTGAGGGAAACAAACAAATACTGATTCCTTTTGTAATGAATAAAGTAATAAAAAAAGTAGATTTGAAATCAGGTCATATTGTTGTTGATTGGGAATGGGTAGATTAAAGTGAAAATTGGGGTAATTAGCTTATTTCCTAAAATGGTAAGTTTGATAGCCCAATACGGGGTTGTGGGAAGAGCTGCAGAAAGAAATCTATTATCCTTAACGACATATAATCCGAGAGATTACACAACAGATAAATATCAAAAAGTCGACGATAAACCATATGGTGGTGGCTCTGGGATGATAATGAAATACCGCCCGTTAAAAGCAGCTATTGATTCGGCAAAAGAGTCATTCAATAAGAATTGTCCAGTAATATTGATGTCTCCTCAAGGTGAGTGTTTTAACCAAAAAATAGCAAGAGAGTTTGCCGAATTACCAGAGCTATTAATTGTTTCTGGTAGATATGAGGGGATTGATCAACGAATTATTGATTCTGAGATTTCCAAAGAGATTTCTTTGGGGGATTATATTGTTAGCGGGGGAGAGATCCCTGCAATGATGACGATAGATGCGATTATACGTCTTTTACCTGATGTGTTAGGTGATGATCATTCATCAATTGATGAATCATTTGAGAATAATCTATTAGAGTATCCTCAATATACTCGCCCTGAAGAGGTGGATGGCTATTTTGTACCCAAAGTTCTTCTTTCTGGCGATCATGAAGCGATAAAAGAATGGAGAATTCAACAGTCATTGATACGTACCTATGAAAAAAGACCAGATTTGCTGGATAAGTTAAATAAAGATCAAGAAAAAATTATTAATAAAAACAAGCAACGAAATAAAGATTAAGGGTATAATCATTCCCTGATTTAAATTTTACTAGTTATTAGGTGTAAGGAAATGAGTAAGATAATTGAAGAATTAGAAAAAGAGCAGATGACTAAGGACATTCCAGATTTTTCTCCAGGTGATTCTGTTGCTGTGCAAGTCAAAGTTAAAGAAGGCAATCGAGAGAGACTTCAAGCATATGAAGGCTTAGTTATTGCAAAAAGAAACAGAGGATTAAATTCTTCTTTTACAGTTCGCAAGATGTCACATGGTGAAGGTGTAGAGAGGGTCTTTCAAACATATAGCCCATTGGTCAGCGAAATTAAAGTTAAGCGACGTGGTGACGTACGTCAGGCAAAATTATATTATTTGCGTGGATTGACTGGAAAAGCGGCGAGAATAAAAGAGAAAATATAAATTCTTGTCTACCCTAAGTCATTAATTTTCGGTTCTGTTGTGATTAACAATGCCAATTAAATTAAATAGCTTAATAAAAAGATGCCTTTTCTTTTGCTCACTGTTTTTAACGACTGTGTCCTGTTCATCGATTATATCCAATGTAGCTAATGATCTTGCTAGTAACTTATCATTGGCAATAATCAATCAAGAAGATCCTCAAATTGTTCGCGATGGCGCTCCTGCTTATTTATTGTTACTTGATAGCTTAGTTGAGTCAGACCCTAGTAATCCAGTTATGCTTTCCAGTGCTGCAAAATTGTATGCGTCATATGGTGGTATTTTTGTTAATGATGAAATTCGCTCTAAGCGATTGACTAACAAAGCACTTGGGTATAGTAATAAAGCATTATGCTTATCCAATAAGATGACGTGTTTATGGAATGAGCAAGGATTTAACGAGTATTTAAATACACTAGCTTTAATCAATAAAAATGATGCGGAATTATTACTAAATCATGCAATTTCGTCATTAGCCTATACTCGTGCACATAGTTCCGACTGGAATGCCATAGCCCGTCTACCTCATATACAAGCTATGCTTGAACACTATATAGAGATAGCTCCAAATACTGAAATGTTTGATTCGGTTTATACCTATTTGGGCATTTTATCAACTTTAAGGCCACCAGCTTTGGGAGGAGACTTTGAAAAAGGTAAAAGTTATTTTGAGCTAGCAATTGAAATCAGCGGGGGTAAGAATCTTAGTGTTAAGGTTGAATATGCCAATGGTTATGCAAAACCTTTATATGATAGAGAGTTACATGATAAATTATTATCTGAAGTTTTGCTTGCTGACCCGATCATTAATGGCTATACCCTGACAAATATTTTGGCTCAGGAAGAAGCAGTCCTTTTATTGGAAAGTGCAGATGATTATTTTTAACAAATACAATACATTACCTAGCTGTAGGATAGTAAGTATATTTTTATTTTTTAATTACTTATTCTTATGCTCCTCTGCCTATAGCCAAACTCAAATAAAGATAGCCACTTTAGCGCCACAAAATTCAGATTGGGCTGAACGATTTAATGCAGGTTCAAAAGAGATCTCAGAAAGAACAGATGGACGGGTAAGATTAAAATTCTATTGGGGTGGTGCTCAGGGTGGAGCAAAGAAGAATTTACAGAAAATAAAAATAGGTCAGCTTCAAGGTGGCACATTCTCTCCAACTGATTTCCAAACTAATTACCCTGATTTAAATATATATGGATTACCTTTCTTATTCAAAGATATTAAGGAGGTGGAACATATAAGAAGCCTTATTGATTCAGAGCTGGAATTAGGATTTAAGAATTTAGGTTTCGATATATACGGATTTGCTGGCGGTGGATTTGCTTATATTATGTCTAATGAACCAATTAGAAACTATAACGATTTAACAGATAAAAAAATCTGGCTACCTCAGGGTGACCTTATTAGTTATGAGGCAATGAAAGCGCTGAATCTTTTGCCGGTTCCCCTCCCGATGACAGATGTGCTAACTGGCTTGCAAACTGGATTAATTGATATTGTGGCAATCCCACCAGTAGTTGCCTTGGCTCTCCAATGGCACACCAAAGTAAATTACATTACAAAAATTCCAGTATTGTATGCCATGGGTTTTTTGGCTATAGACTCAAGAGTAATAAAGCGTTTGCGTCCTGATGATGAAGCTATACTTGATGATGTATTAACGCAAATATATAAAGATGTTGATCAGATGGGTGAATCTGATACTAATAATGCTATTCAAGCATTACTAAATATAGGATTAACTGAAGTATCTTTTGATGAAATAGAATACGAAAAACTTTCGAAACTACTGATTGCACCGAATCAGGAGATGGCTGATCGAGGGATGTTTTCAAAAGATTTATACGAAAGAATTTTTTCAAATATCCAAGACTTCAGAATAAAAAATAAATAAAAGAACGATGGCTGGCTTTGAAAATTAAATCTATATTGAAGAAAATTAAACATATTGGAATAGCTATAGAAGATATTTTGATTGTGAGCTTTATAGGAGGCATCATAGGCCTATCAGTAATTCAGATCTTTATGCGTTTGGCATTTAACTCGGGTTTGATGTGGGCAGATGAGTTAATAAAATTATTTGTGTTATGGGCTACATTAATAGCTGCTATATCGGCAAGTCGGCAGAATAAGCATCTAAAAATTGATCTTATATCTAAAATGATCAATACCAAACATGCTCTTTTATTGGAGACTTTTACTGGTTTAGTCACTTGTACTATTTGCTGGGTAATAGCATGGAATGCTTTTCGGTATGTAGGATTGACTTTTGATTTTGATGAAAAAGTACTGATAGATACATCTGCATGGGTTGTCTATAGTATTGTGCCTGTCGCATTCTCATTAATGGGTTATCGTTACCTAACCATCAGCATGCATAATTTATTAAAGTTCTTAAGAGCCTCTTGAAATGTTAGGTTTTCTAGCAATATTATGTTTCATTGGCACACCTTTATTTGCTGTTATTGCAATGAGTGCAATGGTTGGTTATCACAGTGAGGAAATAGATTTGATGGCATTTGTTATAGAGATTTTAGGTCTTGCAGATATGCCATTTTTATCAGCGATTCCACTGTTCACTGTTGCTGGATACTTACTTAGTGAAAGTAATGCACCAAAGAGGTTAGTGCGATTAACAGATGCTTTATTAGGCTGGATGCCCTGTGGCTTAGCAGTAGTTTCTTTGTTTACTTGTGCTTTTTTTACTGCTTTTACTGGCGCTTCTGGCGTCACTATAATTGCGATGGGAGCAATTCTATATCCAGCATTGAATAGTGATGCTTATGATGAATCATTCAGTCTTGGATTAATTACAACAAGTGGTAGCCTGGGATTATTATTCGCTCCATCATTACCTTTGATACTTTATGGTGTTATAGCAGAGGTTTCTATTGATGATTTATTTAAAGCAGGTTTGTTACCTGGATTGTTAATGCTACTAATGCTCTCAATTTATTGTTTTTGGGTGGGGAGGCATTCAAATAGAAGGACCAAACCATTTAATTTTAAAAAGTTAGTAAGTGCATTTAGAGAATCAATTTGGGAGTTACCACTACCTATTATTGTTTTGGGTGGAATCTACTCTGGATTATTTGCTATTTCTGAAGCAGCAGCCATTACTGCATTGTATGTACTTGTAGTCGAAGTAGTTATATTGAAGGAGATTAAAATAGGTCAATTACCCTCATTAATGAGAGAGTCAATGTTATTGGTTGGCGGCATATTAGTTGTCTTAGCGGTATCTCTTGCATCAACAAATTACATGATTGATGCTGGTATACCTCAGAAAATTTTTCATACTATTTCTGGTATTGTAAGCAGTCAATTTACATTCTTGGCATTATTATTATGCTTTTTACTTATTTTAGGCGCGATACTAGACATTTTTGCTGCTATCGTTTTAGTTGTTCCTTTGTTGTTGCCAGTTGCAAATCAATATGATGTGAACTCAGTTCACTTAGGTATAATTTTTTTGTCTGCCATGCAATTGGGTTACTTAACTCCACCAGTAGGATTAAATTTATTTATTGCTAGCTATCGTTTTAATAAATCAATAGCTACTGTCTATAACGCTACACTACCATTCTTTGTTATACTTTTAATCTCAGTTATTTTGATTATGTATTGGCCCCAACTCACTTTAATTTTATTGTAACTACAACATATTAAGGTTATTTATAATTTTTATGATCAGAAAAATTCTTCATTCAATTTGGCGAGGCTTGGATAAAATCCGAAAAGTCGTTCATGCGCTCTTAATGATTATTATTGTGATATTTTTGATAGCAATATTTTCATCCTCCTCTTTTATCTCTATAAATGAGGAGAGTGTGTTAATAATTAATCCAGAGGGCAAGCTTGTTGACCAGCTTCAAGGTAGTGCATATGAAAGGGCCGTTAATGAGGCTTTTGGTGAATTAGCTGGGGAAGTTCTTGTTGATGATATTATCGATGCACTTAATTATGCTCAATATGACGATCGAATTAAATTAATTTTTCTCAAACTTGATAGCTTAAGTGGAGGTGGATTAAGTAAATTAGAGCGAATTGCAAATAAATTAGATGATGTTCGTGAATCAGGTAAGAAAATAATAGCTTTTGCTGATATTTATAATCAGGAGTCATATTATATCGCTGTGCATGCTAATGAGGTCTATCTGCATCCAGATGGAATTTTTTTCCCTGAAGGTTATTCATATTATACCAATTTTTTCAAAGATTTAATCAATAATCTTAAAGTTGACTGGAATATATTTAGAGCTGGTAATTATAAATCTGCCGTTGAGCCCTTTGTAAGAAATGATATGTCTCCAGAGTCTAAAATCTCACGTTCTAGAATAGCTGAAAAACTCTGGCTTAAATTTGATGCTGATGTCAGTTTAGCTAGGAATCTCATGCCAGGAACTTTGAATGACTTTGCTGAAAATCTCTTAAATAATTTTGAGTCACATACTGGAAACATTGCCTCTATTGCTTATTCCTTTGATTTATTTGATGACCTATTGAATATCGATCAAGTTGAACTTCAAATAGGACAAGAATTCGAATTTGATATAGCTAATATTAATCAACATAAAATCTCTTTTCACGCTTATTTAGATGCTATGCGCTCAATTGATGCACCTGAAATATTTGTTGATAATATTGCATTAATAGTAGCTTCTGGTGAAATTTTAGATGGTAATCATGCTCCTGGAGCAATAGGAGGTGATTCAACTAGTTTGCTTCTCAGGGAGGCTTTGCATGATGAATCAATACGAGGAGTTGTCTTAAAGATCGATACTCCCGGAGGGAGTGCTTTTGCTTCAGAAAAAATACTTGAACAAATTATTGCTTTAAAAGCAGCTAATAAACCTGTTGTCGTATTAATGGGTAGTGTTGCTGCCTCAGGTGGTTACTGGATCGCAATGGCGGCAGATAAGATATTTGCCTCCCCAGCTACAATTACAGGATCTATTGGAGTATTTGCCATGTTTCCTACTTTTCAGAAATCCCTAGCTGAACTTGGAATCTATTCTGATGGGGCTGGCACTAATGCTTGGTCAGGAAGCTTTCGCATAGATAGGGAAGTATCTGATAATTTAAAACGCCTGATCCAATCACAAGTTGATTACAGTTATAGTGAATTTGTAAGTAAAGTTTCACACTTTCGTGAAATCTCAACTGAGGATGTTAGGAGTATAGCAGAAGGGCAGGTCTGGACAGGTGAAGAGGCTCTTGAAAATGGTTTGATTGATGCCTTAGGTGGAATCGAAGATGCAGTTGAAGAAGTTCAGGCTCTGGCAAATTTAACTGAGATGGATTATGGCATCATTAACTTGGAGCAAAAAATAAGTCCAGCAGAGCTCTTTGCTGTTTCTTTCCTTGGGTCGTTAGTTGATATGGGTATTAATTTTTCAGCTTTAGGTTCAGGTAATGGTATGTTGAATGTAATTAGTAAGAAGGTTGATGATCTTGCTCTTCCGTTTATTAAGTTCAATGACCCGCAAGGACTCTATACTTATTGCTTTTGTGAATTTGATTAGTTGAAATTTTACTCAAAGTGATCTGTTAATGAGTGAATATTGATTTTTTACCACTTATGATCTGTTGTTATATTATATGCATAATGTTTTATTTCAAATTCTAGATTGAGATCAATTATTTTTTTTGTAAACTGAACTGTCAAAAATGAACATGTTGACATAGAAATTATCAGGTGTGGTAAGAGATATTTTACTAAATCAGTTAATCCAGGATTATGGCTTACTACCATTAAATGTTCTGTGCTAATTGATAATCGATTTATCTTGTAAATTAGAGATGTGGACGAAGCGAGGTATAACTCAGGATCACTTTCAAGGGAAGCCAGCTCCCAATTATTTTCGTGAATAATGATTTCAGCTGTTTTTTTTGTTCTAGCCGCATTACTGCATAATATCCTACCTGGTTTTGGGTTTTTTGAAGCAATAGATTTGGCTGCTTTTATGGCTTCTTGTATACCACTATTACTTAATGGTCGATCTATATCCTTATATAAAGAAGTCTCATTAGAGGCGCTACCATGCCTCATTAGAGTTAGGTATTTCACATCATACCTGTCTGCAATTTAGCTTCATCAGACATCATTTCTTGATTCCATGGAGGGTCAAAGACAAGTTCAACAGTGACATTTTCTATTGTTGGAATAATAGCAACTTTATCTCTGGCATCCTCAACCAAGATATCTCCCATACCACATCCAGGGGCGGTCAAAGTCATGTCAATATATACATGTCGAGAGTTATCTTTTTCAATTTTTACATCGCAGCTATAGATAAGACCTAGGTCAACAATATTGATTGGAATTTCTGGATCATAACAGGTTCTCAATTGGCTCCATATGACTTCTATTATATCCTGATCTGTTGCATTTAGCGGTATCTCTGGTGGCGGTTCAACTTCTTTTCCAATTGCATCAGCATCCTTACCCGCTATTCTAAATAAATTACCTTCGATATAAATAGTGAAACTTCCACCGAGTGATTGAGTTATAAAACCTGAAGTGCCCTCACGAAGTTGAAGAACTTCTCCCGCAGGGATTATTACCGTTTCTACGTCACGGGTTAAAATAAATGGTTCATTAGTATGCCCAAACATTAGTTATTATTTTTCCGTAGAAGTGATATTTATATTATTTATCGCAGAGATAAAGGACTGCCATCCTAATGTGGCACATTTTATCCTTGAGGGAAACTCTCTTACTCCTTTTAAAGCCTCAATTTGGGAGAAATTGTTGAATTCATTGGTGTCTTCTGCTTTGTTGTTTAGAGTCATAATTAAGTTTTTTGCAAAGTGCTCAGCATAGTTTATATCTTGTTTTAATAGCAGTGTGGTCATTATTGATGACGAAGCAATCGATATAGCACAACCAGTTCCCTCAAAAGACAGTTGATCAATGATATTATTCTTATTCACAAGAGCATATATTCTGATTTTATCACCGCACAATGAATTTATTCCCTCAGCATAGTGAGAATTATTAGGCTGTTTACCAAAATTTTTTGGGCATTTAGCATGATCCAATATAAGTTTTCGGTACAGTTCATTAAGTGATTTTTTTTCAGGCGAGATGGCATGCATCAGGAGAATATCTCCATTACTTTTGCCAACCCAGAAATAAATCGATCGATGTCTTCCTCATTATTGTAAACAGATAATGAAGCTCTAGCTGTCCCCGAGAGGCCAAAAAATTCCATAGCAGGCATTGCGCAATGATGACCAGTACGAATAGCGATACCTTGATGATCCAGGATGGTTCCAATATCATGAGAATGGATGTCCTGAATAACAAAAGATTGGACTGCAATTTTTTCTTTTGCGGTTCCAATTAACTGAACACCTTCAATCATTTTAAGCTTTTCAATCATTTTAGCCAATAGATTAGACTCATGCTCTTCGACTGTTTGCATATCTAGAGTCTTTAAATAATCTATGGCAGCTCCAAGTCCTGCAGCTCCAGATATATTTGGGGTCCCAGCCTCAAATTTGTATGGCAATTCATTAAAAACAGTTCCAGAGAATTTAACCTCGAGGATCATATCTCCTCCGCCTTGATAGGGAGGCATAACCTCTAAAATCTCTTCTCTTCCATATAATATACCAATACCAGTAGGTCCTAACATTTTGTGACCAGAAAAAGTATAAAAATCAGCATCTAGATCTTGTACATCCACGCTCATATGCGAAATGGCTTGAGCACCATCAACTAAAACAGGAATATTATGCTCATGTGCAGCACTAATTATTTTTTTGACTTCAGTAATAGAGCCGAGTGCATTTGATACATGCGAAATAGCCACGATAACTACTGAAGAATCCAATAGCTCAAGTAGTTTATTAGTTATGATTTGACCATCATTGTCAATGGGGGCCACTATGAGTTCAGCACCAGTTTCCTCACATATTAATTGCCACGGCACGATATTAGAGTGATGCTCTAGGTGGGTAATTAAAATCTTTTTGGTGTTATCTAATTTAGGTTTACAATAACTTTGTGCTACAAGATTGATCGATTCGGTTGTACCTCGAGTAAAGATTACCTCTGTCTTGCTTTTTGCGTTAATAAAACTACAAACATTACTTCTGGCAGTTTCATAGACATCGGTCGCCCTATGACTAAGTGAGTGAATACCTCTATGCACGTTGGCATGATCATTACTTTGATATCTTGATATCTCATTAATCACTTGATGGGGCATTTGGCTTGATGCAGCGCTATCGAGATAAACTAGAGGATGATCATTAATATTTTGATTGATTACAGGAAAATCTTTTCTAATATTATGAATATCTTTAAGTCCTATCAATTTATTTTTTGTATTTAAGTTCATTATGATACTTCTTTTAATTTAAGTTCGATCAAACCTTCGATATATTCTTTTGTATTTGAGATATTGATGTCGGCTAGAATCCTTGTAATAAAGGTTTTTGTTAATAGTTGACGAGCTAATTCCTTGGTTATACCTCTTGATTGCAGATAAAATATTGCATCCTCATCAAGTTGACCTACCGTAGTGCCATGACTGCATTTTACATCATCCGCATAGATTTCTAGTTCAGGTTTAGTATTGATTTCAGCATTTTCACTAAGTAATAAATTATGATTATATTGGTTTGCATTTGTATCAAATGCACCTTCATGAACCAATGCTTTCCCATTAAACACAGCACAACCTTTGCTACCAATAACTCCGTAGAAATTTTGACTACTATGAGTCATGGCATGAGTATGATTAGCTAGGATATGATTATCAATATGTTGATTTTTACCAGCGACATACACGCCATTTATCAATGCTTTTGAAGATTTTTCATCAAAATCAACAATAATATCAGCTCGAGATAATTGACCACCTAGTTCAATGCTGGTGTAGTTAAGAACTGACTCAGAGCTTAAATTAATTTTAGATTTTTCAATTAAAGTTTGATTATTAGAATAATTTTGTAGTTTTAAAAATTCAGCATTAGCTCTTATGCCCAAATTAATTTGAATTACTGAATTTATTATGTGTGGTTTATTTACCTTAGCGGTATGTGCATGAATTAATTTTATTGAGGTATCATCCTCTACCTCAATTATACATCTTGGACTACTGGATTGATTATCGATGTTCGCTCCATAATCAAAAAGTATACCGATAGGTTTCGTGAGATGATTGTTCTTCGCAATTTTTATTTTAATGGCATCACTCATCATGACAGCATTTAAGCTAGTTAGAGAATCATCTATAAGTATATTGGTGGTATCAAGATTTTTTGATAAAGAGGTAATTGTTAAACCTTCTATATCATGATTTTTCGTTACTAGATTATCATTATTTATAACAATCCAATGAGCTTCTATTGCATTGAGTATCTCCTGATCATCATCTAATGAGTCAGAAGAAATATTTTTAGAGCGAAGAGATTCTTCAAATAAATTATAAGCCTTATTTAAGTTGGTATATTTCCATTGTTCATTTTTAGTGGATGGTAAATGATTTTCCTTTAAGTATTTAAGCGCTATAGATCGAGTATGCGTGAGTTGACTAGACGGTAACTTATTCATTACTGATTCTAGGAGGGAATAATCAATCTGATTATTCATGTAATTTCGGCTCTATCGGATGCATAACCAGTTTTTTCTAATTCAATGGCTAATTCTTTATTCCCAGATCGTATGATTTTGCCTTCAGATAATACATGAACCTTATCAGGCTTAATATAATCTAATAGTCTTTGATAATGAGTGACAAGCACAACAGCATTTTCTGTATTTCGAAATTCATTTACGCCTTTTGCGACCACTTTTAATGCATCAATATCTAAACCAGAATCTGTTTCATCCAAAATTGCTAAATCTGGTTTCAACATGGTCATTTGGAGGATTTCATTTCTTTTTTTCTCTCCACCAGAAAATCCTTCATTTACTCCTCTATTTAGAAAACTTGGATCAATTTCTAATTGTTCTATTGTTGATCGAGCAATTTTTAAAAATTCAAATGCATCAATTTCATCAAGACCTTGATATCTTCTTTTTGCATTAAGGGCAGCTTTAAGAAATTGTGAATTATTTAGCCCTGGAATTTCTACAGGATATTGAAAACCTAAAAAAATTCCGTTTTGAGCACGCTCATCAGGTGATAATGATAATAAATCATCAGATTTATATAAAATCTCACCTTCTGTTATCTCATAACTTTCATGACCAGCTATAATTCGAGCAAGAGTACTTTTTCCTGATCCATTAGGACCCATAATTGCATGTACTTCACCCTGTTTTATGGAGAGCGAGAGTCCATTTAGAATACTGGTTTTATTGACTTTTGCATGTAAGTTTTTTATTTGTAACATTTTTTCTACTTTTTTATTGTTTATCCAACAGCCCCTTCGAGACTTACATTAAGTAAGGCTTGAGCCTCAACAGCGAATTCCATGGGAAGTTTCTTGAAGACATCCTTACAGAATCCATTAACGATCATATTGACAGCATCTTCTTCACCGATACCTCTTTGCTTGCAATAAAATAATTGGTCTTCAGATATTTTTGAGGTTGTTGCTTCATGTTCAATTATTGCTGATTGATTTTTAGCTTCTATATAAGGATATGTATGAGCACCACATTTTTGACCAATGAGGAGTGAATCACACTGGGTATGATTACGCGCATTGTTAGCTTGTGGCATTATTTTAACTAGTCCTCGATATGCATTTTGTGCCTGACCAGCAGAAATACCCTTTGAGACAATAGTGCTTTTGGTATTTTTACCAATATGAATCATTTTTGTTCCCGTATCAGCTTGTTGCCAATTGTTGGCTACAGCAACTGAGTAGAACTCACCAACAGAATTATCACCTCTTAGAATGCAGCTAGGATATTTCCAAGTTATGGCGGAGCCAGTTTCAACTTGGGTCCATGATATTTTTGAATTAGCGCCGCGACAATCACCTCGCTTAGTTACAAAATTATATATACCACCAACACCATTTTCGTCCCCTGGATACCAATTTTGTACAGTTGAATATTTTATCTCTGCACCTTCAAGCGCTACCAACTCTACAACAGCAGCATGTAGTTGATTCTCGTCCCTCATAGGTGCGGTACAACCCTCTAAGTAACTGACATGACTGTCCTTATCAGCAATTATTAGAGTCCTCTCAAATTGCCCAGTATTTGCTGCATTGATACGAAAATAAGTAGATAGCTCCATTGGGCACCTGACTCCTTTTGGGATGTAGACAAAAGAACCATCGCTAAATACTGCAGAGTTCAATGCTGTAAAAAAATTATCTCGTTGAGGAACTACAGTACCAAGATATTTTTTTATCAAATCAGGATGATTAATTACTGCTTCTGAGAATGAGCAGAAAATCACACCAGCATCAGAGAGCTTATCTTTAAAAGTTGTAGCTACAGAAACGCTATCAAAAACAGCGTCAACAGCTACTCCAGCCAGGCGTGCTCTCTCATGCAAAGGGATACCCAATTTGTCATAAGTTTCCAATAATTTTGGATCAACTTCATCGAGACTCTTTGGTCGATCGGCATCTGATTTGGGTGCAGAAAAATACGAAATATCTTGATAATCTATAGGCTCATAGTCCACATGCGCCCATTCAGGCTCCTCTAGCGTAAGCCAATGTTGATATGATTTAAGTCGCCATTCAAGCATAAACTTGGGCTCATTTTTTTTTGCCGAAATGGCTCTAATCACATCTTCGTTCAAACCGGGAGGAATTGATTCAGATTCAATATCAGTAACGAAACCATGTTGATAACGATTTTCAACAAAATTATTAATTTCTTTATTGTGCGCAGTCATTAATGGACCTTTGTTTCTATGTTGATTGGCATACCAGCAAATTGTGAATTTGTCGCGAACTTATAATTATTGGTTTGAAGGTCTAACAAGGTAATATCTTCGAGCATGTTTCTAATCGCTTTATTGATATTTTGCCAACTAGGACCTACACAGCAATTTGATTCATGCTTGCAATTAACTTTTGTTGAGCTGCAGTCAGTTATGGATAGTGGACCTTCAAAAGCATCTATAATCGCTGCTGCAGTTATTTCACTAGCCTTGAGAAGTAGTTTGTAACCTCCATTAGCACCTCTAGATGATTCTACTAGGCGCGCCTTGCTAAGCACTTTAAGAATTTTACTTACCGAAGGTAAATTAATTCCAGTTATGCTTGCTAGTTCTGCAGCGCTAGCAACATCATTATGATGGCTGGATAGCTCGGCCAAAATAACGGTTCCATAGTCTGTCATTTTATTGATTTTTAACACAGAGCCCCTTCATATGTTTAATTAGGACAATTTTAGTCCTAATTTAAAATTAGTGCTAGCTGTATTTATAAAAATGAAACATGCGGATACAAAATAGAATTTTTTTTAAACTGCTTAACTATTATTTGATATTATAAATTTTTAAAAATTAATTTTTATAACTTGGAGTAAGTTTAATGAACCTAGAAGTGCTAAAAAATACTGCCAAAGCGATGGTAGGGGATGGAAAAGGTATATTGGCTGCGGATGAGAGTACGCCTACATTGAAAAAGCGATTTGATACCATTAGTACTCAATCTACGGAAGAATCTAGGCGGCGATATCGAGAGATGTTATTTACTGCAAAAGATGCCCCCAAATACATTGGTGGTGTAATTTTATTTGATGAAACTATTCGCCAATCGACATCCGAAGGAAAATCATTTCCAGAGCATCTAAACGGTCTTGGTATGCTGGCTGGTATAAAAGTTGACACTGGGGCTAAAGCACTGGCTGGATTTGAAGGTGAAACAGTAACAGAAGGGCTTGATGGATTACGAGATCGTCTTGAAGAGTATGCAAATCTTGGGGCTAAATTCGCTAAGTGGCGCGCAGTTATTAATGTCAATGAGAGGGTCCCTAGTGATTTTTGTATAAAAGCAAACGCCCATGCACTTGCAAGATATGCGGCACTTTGTCAGGAGCATGATATTGTTCCTATAGTAGAGCCAGAAGTCTTGATGGATGGCTCTCATACTATAGGGCGGTGCGAAGAGATAACTAATGCTGCTTTAACTGCAGTCTTTCAAGAACTTGACGAGCATAAAGTCGCCCTTGAAGGAATTATTCTTAAACCTAATATGATTATATCAGGAACGTATGCTGAAAATCGTGCTTCAACTGCTGAAGTAGCTGAGGCAACTGTGCGTTGTTTACAAGCGAATGTTCCAACCAGTGTACCTGGTATTGCATTTTTATCGGGCGGACAATCTTCCGAGGAGGCAACAGAACATTTGGATTTGATGAATAAAATGGGTGATTTTCCCTGGGAACTATCATTTTCCTATGGAAGAGCATTGCAAGCAGCGCCATTAAATGTCTGGCATGGTAAGGAGCAAAATTTTGATGCAGCACAAGCAGCTTTTATGAAACGAGCTAGACTAAATAGCCTTGCGCATCGAGGTCAATATTCAATAGATATGGAGGCGTAATGAGCTCTTTGACTAAGAGCGACTTCTTCTTGATTGTTGCAACTGCTCTTCTGTCATGTACTCTCTGACAAAATCAATTCTTGCCTCAAATCTAATTCTCTGGATTTCATGTAAATCAGGAATATTAAGTGCGCGATTCAAGAATGTAACACCACCCACTAAGTCACCTATCATAAAACGATACTCTGCCATATAATAATTCGCCTCGGCAGGGTCATTGGCCTGAATAGCTGCTCTTGCTATTAGTCTGACTTGTTCGGGCGTAGGAGGTACATTATTTAGAAGATCCAATAATATCTTATGCGCTAGTTCGGCCTCATTCTGGATTAACAAGGTATCGGCGTAATGAATTACCAATGGGATATTTCGAGGGAATAGTTCAAGCGCACGTTTATATATGTCCTTTGCTTTTTCTTCTTGATCTAATAAATTCATTATTTCTGCAGACGCAATATGGTAAGCGATAACTTCTTTATTAGCATTCAGGAGTGCAGTAAATATCTGCTCAGCTTCGATGAGCTGTCCTGCCATTTGATAAGCTAAACCTAGCCCATATTTTTCTTCATCACTAAGATATTTATATTCTTTTTGTGTATAGAAATTGACAGCATCTTGAGGTGACTTTTGATTTGAGACAATTAATCTAGCTCGAGTTATCCCATAATTACGAGTATCAGTAGTATTTTTAGCATTATAGAATCTAGCTCGATTTCTAGCTTCTGCAATTCTACTACTGGTAACCGGGTGAGTTTTGAGGAACTCTGGAACCCGCATTGAACCAATACTATTATTTCCAGACATTACCTCAAAGAATGAAGCCATTCCCTGAGGATCAAAACCAGCATTTGCCAGAGCTGCAATACCGATACGATCTGCTTCATATTCATTATCTCTAGTGAAATTAATCTGAGCTTGAGCTTGGGTGCCCTGTGCTACTGCCATTGCTCCTTGGATAGCATCTGATCCAGCTCCAGCAGCTCCAGCTATTACAGCGCCCAGCATAATGGCAGTACTTAACATACTTTGTTTTTGGCTAGCATTAATAGCTCTGGCGATATGTCTTTGCGTTACATGAGCTATCTCATGAGCTAGCACACCAGCTAATTCATCTTCACTTCTGGTAGCTTCTATCAATCCGCTATGTACTCCAATGTATCCACCTGGAAGTGCAAATGCATTAATACTAGGTTCATCAATAACAAAGAATGTGAATTTTCGCTCACTTTCATTAGCATGCACCGCAATACGGTAACCAATATCATTTATATATTCGGTTATTTGTGGATCTTCAACAAGAGATCCGCTATTACGAATTTGCTGCATTATTGATCTACCAATCTGTGCTTCATCTGATTTGGATAAAACTGCATCTGCAGGGCTACCCATATCAGGTAGATTGATATCTTGTGAGGATCCTAACTTTGTAAACAATAACGATATTAATATTATTGATATAGGGTATGGTATTTTTTTGCAAAGAATCATTAACTTAAGATTATGATGATATGCCGATATTTTCAATAGTCTAGAGGTTAGTAATATATTCTAAGACAATTTGAGCGTGACCTTTTGCTTTAACTTTTCGCCACTCTGAAATTAATGCTCCATTCTCATTGATCAGGAAAGTGCTTCTTTCAATGCCAAGATATTTTTTCCCATACATATTTTTTTCTTTGATAACATCGAAAATATTACAAATATGCTCGTCCTCATCTGAGATCAGTTCAAACGCAAATTGATACTTGGCTTTGAATTTCTCATGGGACTTGAGACTGTCTCTTGAAATTCCAAAAATTACTGCATTTTGGGCATTAAATTGGTCAATCAACGACTGAAATTCGATACTTTCATTGGTGCAACCTGGGGTATTATCTTTTGGATAGAAGTACAAAATAATTTTTTTTCCTTTAAATTTACTTAAATCGAAGAGTTGGTCACTTGTAGCGGATCCCTTGAAGTTTTTTAGTACTTTATTAGTTATTTCATGGCTCATGTATGATCCCTTATTTCGTTGTTGTAAAAAATAAATGCATGTTTTTTTCTATGTAGAATATAATTATTTGCAGAAAAACATGGCTAGCAAATATAATGCTTAGTAAAATCACAACTATATTCTATGCGTTATAAGATAACCAATTGTATTAAATAGTAAATATTAAATGAGGACTATCAAAAAAATGAAATACATCCATATCTTTTCGCTATTTCTTGCCATTATCGTAACTTCAGGCTGTGCAGCAGATTTAAGCTGTGAAGAGCCTGAGGCATATCAATCAGCCGTGGAGTCTAATAAAATAATCTCTCCAGAGGGCTTGGATCAGTTGCAAGAAGATAGAGAATTAAAGATTGTTAGAGCATCACCTAAGAATCCAAGGTCCGCTAATTCACCATGTCTTGATGAGCCTCCCAGAATTCTTAGTCAAGAATCAAATTTTTAGTTCGATGAAATTATAGCAGGAGAGATGGCTGAGTGGTTTAAGGCGCTCGCTTGGAAAGCGAGTGTACGGTAGTACCGTACCGAGGGTTCGAATCCCTCTTTCTCCGCCACACTATGCCATTTGAAAAACTATCTAAACTGTTTCATTATGGCTAGATGAAAAAACTATTACTCATTACAATATTATGTCTTTTCTCTAGCTTAGGTTGGAGTCAAGAAAAATTATCGGACACTGAAAAGGAAATTATCAGTTATTTATCAGTTACATATGATGAACAACTCACATTCCTCGAAAAAATAGTTAACATTAATAGTGGCTCCTATAATCACAACGGGGTACGTGAAGTCGGAAATATTTTTGCCAGAGAACTTGAATCTATAGGCTTTAAAACAGAATGGCAAAATATGCCGGCTGAGATGAACCGTGCCGGTCATCTGGTCGCGAAATTAGGAGGCACGGAAGGAAAATGCCTACTACTTCTAGGTCATATTGATACAGTGTTCAGAAAAGACAGCCCATTTCAGAAATTTGATCATAAGGGTGAATATATAGCAGGTCCTGGTGTTGCCGATATGAAAGGCGGCGATATGATGATTCTCTATGCACTTAAAGCAATGCATAAAAATGGAAGCCTTAATAATCGGTGTATTTCCATTATGTTCACGGGAGACGAAGAAGCATATGGATATCCAATTCCTATTAGCCGTGGGCTTATGATCGAGATGGGTAAAAAGGCTGATTATGCATTAAGTTTTGAAGGGGGGAGTAATGGTGGTACAAGTGTGGCACGCCGTGCCGATACTGAATGGCAGCTTGAAGTAACTGGTAG
>MDTC01128032.1_pt1 | contig 28219 bp, 26 predicted proteins | sample 811181 | NCBI WGS metagenome assembly MDTC01 (sample SAMN05326644, study PRJNA326480) | marine metagenome | isolation source: seawater | place: Pacific Ocean: North | collected 2011 | reverse complement strand
GCACTGAAGCAAACCGCATATCTGGCGTTCGGTGAAAACAGATGGCTGTTCGAGGAGTGTTACAGTGCAGTTGGTGATCTCTCTGAAACCTTAGCAATTTTGTTTGCTAATCAAGAAGCATCACCTGAAACTACTCAGCCAGTCCTTGCTAACTGGATACACCGCCAAAAAGAGCTTGGCCGACTGGAGTTTGGGGAACTCGCTAAGGACCTGCTATCGCTCTTAAAGGCCTTTGCTAAGGATGAGGCCTTCTTGTTTCTAAAACTATCATCTGGCGGCTTTCGCGTTGGAGTCAGTAAAGGCCTGGTGAATGATGCCATCGCTCGAGCAATTGCCATGGATCGTGCGATCATCGAAGAGCGTCTGATGGGTGAATTCATTGCAGATGAGGATTGGCTCCACAGACTCCAGGCTCCAGTTACACAGGATGAGCTTGATGGGAGGCCACTACCCTTTTTACTAGCAAACCCTCTTATCAAGAGTGATCTTAATTCACTCGATCCGAGCAACGTCTTAGTGGAATACAAATGGGATGGTATCCGAGCACAATTGATCAAAACGCGTGAAACAATTCGTCTCTGGTCTCGTGGCGATCACGACATCACAGAACAGTTCCCCGAAATCGTTGATGCTGCCGCCACACTGCCGCCACAACTGATTCTCGATGGAGAAATTCTCGCCGGTGCACCGGATCATCCGCAAGGCTTCAGCGACCTGCAAACACGTCTAAATCGGAAACGCATTACACACAACCTCCTTAAGACACATCCAGTTTTTTTTCGGGCCTATGACGTATTAAGACGCGATGGAGAGGATATACGAGACAAACCGCTGATATATCGGAAGGAGGTTTTAGCTACTCTCGCGGTCGCGCAGAGTCCTATTACTTTCCCCAATACTCCCGAACAAATCTCAGTCATGCGTGAATCAGCGCGCGAAGCAATTGCTGAGGGCGTTATGATCAAACGATGCGATAGTCCCTATGTGTCAGGCCGTAAGGTTGGGCACTGGTGGAAATGGAAACTGGATCCAATGACGGCAGATTGCGTGCTCATTTACGCTCAGGCCGGCCATGGTCGCAGAGCGAGTTTACACAGCGATTACACACTCGCCTGCTGGAACTCTGAGGGTAACCTTGTCCCCGTAGCAAAAGCATACTCTGGGTTAACGGACGCCGAACTCAAAGCAATGGATCGATGGATTCGAAAGCATACAGTACAAAAATTTGGACCAGTGAGACAGGTGGAACCACGACAGGTCTTCGAGATTGGGTTTGAGGGAATCGCGCGCTCAAAGCGTCATAAAAGTGGCATTGCACTTCGCTTTCCACGAATTCTGAGGTGGCGTCAAGACGTAGGAGCAAATGACGCCGATCATGTAGCACACTTCGAAACACTAATGATTGATTCTTATGCCGTTTAAACAAGTGAACAGGTATTTCAAGGACAAAGGCTTCCGTCCTTTCCCATTCCAAAAAACTGCGTGGGAACGAACAGCGAATGGTATTCATCAGTTAATCCAGTGTCCCACCGGTTCCGGTAAGACACTAGCAGCAACCGGGGCAATGATTGAGCGGCTTCTGACAGAGCCCTCCCTTAATGGTTTGCGTTTGCTCTACGTCACCCCGCTCCGGGCAATGACGAAAGATCTGGAACTAGCCTTGAAAGATCCTTTTAAAGCAAACGAGGTGAGAATCCTAGCGAGAAATAGTGACACTTCTGCGAAAGACAGGGCCAACTTATTTCGAAAAGCCCCCCATATACTGATGACTACGCCCGAATCATTATCTGTCATCTTATCTTCACCGAAATCGATTGATCTTTTTTCAACTCTGGAGTCTATCGTCGTTGACGAATGGCATGATTTGATGAGCTCAAAACGAGGGGTGCAGATGAGCCTGTGTTTGAGCCGTCTCATGCGTCTGAGCAATCACCCAACGATAACGGGCATTTCGGCCACCCTCAGAGACCCACACTTGGCGCTTGAGGCTCTACTACCCAACGGTGTTATGGGACAACTTACTCAAGCAGACATCGAGCGCACAGTAACCTTGAGTATCGCTGAATCAAGTGAAGATTCACGTCTACCGTGGGCCGGTCATCTCGGGCTGAATCTCTTGAGGCCTGTAAGCCGGCGTCTGGTTCCAGGACAGACGACTATTCTCTTCACGAACACAAGGAACCAAGCAGAGCAATGGTATCAAGCTCTATGCATTGTGAGGATGGATCTCTCAATCGCACTTCACCATGGATCCTTAGCAGCGAGCGCCCGACACGGCGTAGAAAAGCAACTTAAGCTAGGTGATATTGACTGTGTTGTCGCAACAAGCGCGCTGGATCTTGGAGTTGACTTCCAAGCGGTTGAAAAAATCATTCAGATTGGCTCTCCACGGTCAGTCAGTCGAATGATTCAACGGGCTGGACGTGCGAGCCATCGACCGGGCTCCAGAACTGATGTACTACTGGTGCCGACTAACCGACTGCATTTAAATGAATTCTCAGCGCTTGCAGATGCGCTTGATGCAGAGTCACTCGAACCAATCCGCCCGCCAGAGCATTGTCTCGACGTACTGATCCAGCATCTTGTTACCATCGCGCTCCAAGAGCCTTGGCACCCTGATTTGATATTTAAAGAGGTAACATCATCATGGGCATACCGAGACCTCTCCCGAGAAACATTCAATCGTTTGTTGACCGTCCTTCTCAAAGGGTCGGATTCACTCGAGAAATATCCAGAGTATAGACGGCTCGAACAACGGGGGGATGGTTGTTTCGTGTTGGTCTCCAATCATGCGGCTCGAAGACATCGTATGAGTATCGGTACTATCGTTTCTCATGCATATGTCCGAGTCAGAATGCGACGAGGTAGAAGTCTTGGTGAAGTTGAAGAATCATTTGCTGGTCGTCTAAAGCCGGGGGATATTTTCCGATTCTCTGGTAAACGCCTCGAGACAATACGCCTATCCGAAGGGGAGTTGATCGTAAAGCCTGCCCGATCAGGAAAGAGTGGCGAGGTTCCGCGTTGGACGGGTGGACGGTTACCATTATCGGAAACGCTTGCCACCCGTGTTATGCAGGATTTTCAAAGACAACGACCTTTATCCAAACGTATTCAAAACAAAGAGTGGCTCGCCAACGCTCTACTTAAAACTGCTAGCATTCAAGGACGCATCAGTCATTGCCCACGCCAAGATATGACACTGGGCGAGCGTTTTAAGACACGCGATGGTTATCACTTGTGTCTTTACCCGTTCGCAGGGTGGTTGGTCCATCAGGCGTTAGGACCATTAATCGCCACGCGAATCGCAAAACGAATTCCTGCGACCCTCACTGTGACTGTCAACGACTATGGCGTTGAAATATTGAGTCCAGAGCCTGAGCCTCTCGACCGTTGTGTTGAGGATTGGGGAGCAATTGTGAGCCCGGAAAGACTTAACTCCGATCTCGAACACGCATTGAACTTATCCGAGTTGGTTAAACGTCAGTTTCGCGCCACTGCCCGAATATCAGGTTTAATCTTCGAGGGCTATCCCGGTCGTCAAAAGTCATTGCGTATGTTGCAGACATCAGCTGGACTCTTATACGACGTGCTGAGTCAATACGATCCAATGCATGTTTTGCTCGAACAGGCCAAATATGACGTGCTACGGGATGAGTTTGATATGGAACGACTTAAAAAGACACTTAATACACTCACCCAGCACAGACTCACCGTGAAGGCGATTCATCAACCATCGCCACTAGCGTTACCGCTGGTAATCGATCGATTAAGTGCACGATTATCAACTGAGACAGTAGCCGAGCGGATGGCGCGCCTGACGAGAGGTTTTAATGCAACCGCTTGAGTTTGGAAAGGACCAATTCGTGGCACGAGCTGACCGTACATTATTCCATCAAGAGACTCAGACGCTTTTCCTCAGTGATCTTCACTTAGGTAAAGGTGCTCATTTTCGACAATCTGGAATTCCAGTGCCAGATGACAGCGAGTCTAATGATCTTGATCGATTGATCGATGCAGTCAATTATACAAAAAGCAACACGGTATGGATCCTCGGTGATCTGTTTCATCATCCACGATCGATTACGCATACCCAGATGGATCGTTGGATCGTTAAATTCCAAAAATTACATACCACGCTAAAAGTGATTCTCGGTAATCACGATCGAGACGCGCAACCACTTGCAAAAAAGCTTGGCTTCGCAATCTATCCAGAGCCCACCAATTGGCACGGTATCGAGCTCGCACATCATCCTGACAACCGATCTGGTTATCGGATTGCCGGGCACGTCCACCCTCAGGTGGAGCTGAAAGCTGCAACCGATCATCTTTCCTGTTCATGTTTTGCAATTCAAAACCAACGATTACTTCTGTTACCCGCGTTCACCAAGTTCTCTGGGGGACCTCGCTTGACACCCGGTGATGCTCTGTGTTTTCCGATCATCGGTGATCAGGTATTGCCTCCACCCAATTAGACCCCACTTCTTGACAAGGGGAGGGCAAATATGCGCTGGCTATTCTGTCTCATAATCGGAGTTTCATCTGTTTCCTTGGGATTCGATAAAACTCCGTCACCCAAATTTTCACCGATGGATGTCGTAGAAATTGTTCTCGGGGGAATGGCGGATAATGACTCCCCCACACCCGATGCTGGTCTTCAGCAAGCATTTCAATTCGCAAGCCCCTCCAATAAAAGAACAATCGGCCCGTTTTGGCATTTCAAAGCGATCGTTGAGCAGCCGGCATATGCGCCTCTCATAAACCATGGGAGTCGAACACTCGGTAAGTTGAAGTTCACGGGTAACAACGCAGCATCTGTGCCTCTGGTGGTAGTGGGAATAAATGGAGAGGTAGCTGGTTATCTATGGTCTCTTTCAAAACAAACAGGCGGTAGTTATGTCGACAGTTGGATGACCGACTCAGTAGTCCGCGTCCCGCTGGGGCCTAAATTGAACGCGCTCTGATGTACAGTATTATCACTGAACCCGAAAACATGTGGCTCCATTCTCGTGAATATCAGAGGCTAATCAAGTGGTTTCAACGCCGACGGCACGAACTTGGGCTCGATCAAATGCAAGACGGTGATCCTATGGATCCGCATCATCCCTACAATCAAGCGTTTGATGCGCTCTGCAAGGAAGCAGAAAGGCACTGGCGTAGTGAACGAAATTATTGGCCATCCCCCTTGCAACTCTCTCACGCCTTCTTTCAAATGAAGGATCCCATTCGACAAGATGAATTCACAGCATGACCGATCCTATACTTATCACAGGCGGGGCAACGCGTCTGGGCTTTGCACTGGCGACGCACTATCTCGAAAACAACCAGCCCGTTGTGGTCACCTTCCGGACCGAACGACCCGGGCTTAAGCAGCTCGAGCAAGCAGGTGCGATCTGTGTCCATGCAGATTTCTCGACTGACGCTGGAATAACCGCGGCAGCCGATACTCTGAAAGGTCGGTGTGAGGTACTACAATCGATCGTTCATAATGCCTCAAGCTGGTTGACAGATCCTGGTGGAGCACGCGATTTATCGAATCTTACACTCATGATGCGAATTCACGTCGGAGCATCGATGGCCCTAACTGAGGCCCTTAAACATGCGCTATTGAAATCGAACAATCCGTCAGTGGTCAACATTTCCGACCACGTTGCTAGCCGTGGGAGTGATCAACACATGGCCTATGCTGCCTCGAAGAGCGCCATGTTAAACCTTACCAAAAGCCAGGCCAAAAAGTACGCCCCCAAGATTCGTGTAAACGCGTTGTGTCCAGCGCTTCTTGAATTCCGTCACGATGATGATGCAGGCTACCGTTTACGAACCATCGAGAAAAGTGTGTTACAGCGAGTACCGGGATATGGGGTCGCAATTGAAGCGATTTGTTATCTTCAGTCTAACGTCTATACCACAGGCACAATCCTTCCATTAGATGGTGGTCGTCCACTGAGAATGCCTTAAAAATTAGCGCAACTTTTTATGAAATTGATCTGTCACAGGTAGAGATTGGTGGAAGTGCCTAGCCGATCGGGGTTGAAATATCATGAAAACCATGTAGGTTTTTATGAGGAGAGTTGATGCACGAACGTATTTTGCGTTTAAACATAGCCGGCTCCCCGGTCGACTGGGTGAACTGGGAACAAGCGGTAACCTTGCAGGCACGAGGAATGGTTGCCTGGGCGCTTGGTTCTCCATGTATGATCGTTCGAGGTGGACGGTCTCGCCGCACAGGTGCCCAGTCACAGTTGACCCTCCATTCGATCATAGCTTGCCAAGGCCGCGTCCATGATCTCGCAACGCGAGTCCCAAATCTCACCAATACCTCTCTATTTCGCCGTGATCAACACCTGTGTCTCTACTGCGGAAAAAGCCACGCCGACCGAGACCTCACGAGGGATCATGTGGTACCCATCTCGAGAGGAGGTGACGATACGTGGAAAAACGTCGTTTCCGCCTGCCGACGTTGCAATCAGTTCAAGGGAAACAAATTGCTCCACGAAACTAATATGGAATTATTAGCACTCCCATACACTCCTAATCACGCAGAATATTTGGCCCTGATAAACTCACACCGTATTCGCGCAGATCAAATAGAATTTCTAAGGCCAAACTTCAGTCGGCAAAGCCGCCTGCGCAAACCGACCTTTGTGAGTAAATCTTGCCCCTAAACTAAAAATGGTAACTGCATGAATCCTTGGATCATTGAAATCACACGCGGCCAGTGCGTTGAGAGCTCGTCCGTTGGTCATGGAGTCGTCGTTGACGCTGATGGCACTGAACTTGTGACTTTTGGCGAAAAAAAGAGAGAGACTTTTCCACGATCCGCTGCCAAGTGGATACAAGCACTTGAGCTTGTGCTGAGTGGAGCCGCCGACGAACTAGGGCTCAGGGATGACCACCTAGCGATCGCCTGCGCATCGCACAATGGTGAGCCTGAGCATATCACTTTAGTAAATGCGTGGCTTGGACAGCTAGGACTCATAACAGAAGATCTCGAATGCGGCGTATCCCTGCCATTTACCGAGCCAGTCAGATTACAACTCAGTCATGACCATATCCCGGCAACCCAGCTGCACCATTGCTGTTCGGGAAAACATGTGGCTATGCTCGCCGTATGTAAGCAAAAAGGCTGGTCAACCAATGGATACACGGATTACAAACATCCTTTGCAAGCCAAAATTCGGCAACATATGACGACAATTTTTGGTGTAGATGCTAACTCACTCGACTATGCGACTGATGGGTGTTCTGTCCCAACTTACTTACTCCCGCTCGATGTTATGGCATTGGGATTCGCAAAGCTGGGCGCTGGACATTTTTCCACCAAATTAAATCATGCAGCCACTCGACTTCGATACGCACAGGCTAGTGCTCCGTTCATGGTGGCAGGGTCTGAAAGGCTAGACTCACAACTACTCATAGCTGGACAGGGACGGTTGCAGGTTAAAATGGGGGCAGAAGGGGTCTACCTCGGCGCCATCCCGGATCGCAAAATCGGATTCGCAATTAAATGCGAGGACGGATCACTCCGGGGGCAAGAAGCGCTAGTAATTGAATTGCTCCGAACTATAGGTGAAGAAAATCTTATCAATCGATTACCCCTTGCGGTAAGCAGGCCGGTGGTTAGAACCGCAAAGGGATTACCGGTCGGACAAGTGGTTGTGCGCAAAATTACTTGATCATGAGATGGCGTAGCATCTTTTCTATGCTTGACTGAGCCGCCCTCGCGATAAGTAACGTCATTTGATCTGGAGAGATGAGTTCACCAACAGAAACACGCGCGGAGATTGGTGGGGCGGTGACTAACTTTCTCATGTGGGGTCCGAGCTCATCGTTACCAGCATAGGGTGCGAATTCTTTTCCTGGCCCACTGTAATAAATAGCTACTGGACAGACGGCAACACCCGCCCTGCGGGCTGCGTCAATCAGCCTACCTTTAAAACGTGAAGGCATAGGACCGTGGGTAGAGGTCCCTTCAGGAAAGATAACAACAAATTCTTCGGATCTCAGGACCTTCTCGATCTCCGTTATCGCCTTTTCAGCCGAACTTCGGTCGCCCCGTTTAATGAATAGTGTCCGGGCTCCGGCCGCGAGCCTCCCAATAATCGGCAAACGACGGACTTCATCCTTCGAGAGAAATCGAACAGGAATTAATGACCCGAGCACAAGAATATCCAACCAAGAAAGATGGTTGGCCACAATCAAGCTCGGTTTAGTGGGTAAATTAGTGACAAGCTTCCTTTCGACTCCGAGTATAGAAAGCATACGAGCGCACCACGACATGATACCAGCTTGTCTTGTTGCTAAATCATCTGGCTTTTTTACACGGTACAGCATCCAGAGCCCTGATAGCACGTGAAAACCTATCCGTATAAGCCTCATTGAACCTGAATCCCGTGTTAATGTTGACAAGTCTAATCGTCTATTCAAATTAATTGCTTGTCTCTTCGCTAGCTCTTACGACGGTAGCTGTCCCACCAAAATAGAGCAGGCGCTAGGGCGCGGTCATAAAGCAGAGAGGCCAGATGATAAATTCCGGGCGTAGAGATTAACCGACCAACGACACGATATCCTGGCATCTCAGTCCAAAGCGCCAGGAACGCCTCCACACCAACCAATAGCTTGCCATCCGCAGTCAACAAATGGAGCCGTTTCTTTGCATCTTCAGTGGTCAGACGTGACGCCTGCAATACCTTACCGCCCAGTGAAATTTTCTCAAACTCTATGTTTATGCCGCGCTTTGAGCACAACCTCCTGTAGTGCTCGATTTCAAACGAACATATCGGGCATTCATCATTATAGAGAACCGTCGCTTTACTCATAGAAAGTCGATGCGGGTTTAGCAGTAATTTACAAGCGTTAACCCATAAATAACTTCAAGCTCAATGGCGTAGAAGCTTGCGCCATTAGTAAACCAGTTTTCTCCTTTGAGTAATCAACCTCATCCTTGTGTTGTTTAAACCTTCAAGTCATCCTGTATCAAAGGGGATCTTTTTAGTAATGCCTATATATGGACTGACCGGTGGTATTGCCAGCGGCAAAACGGTTGCTCTGCAGATATTCGATAAGCATGGCGTCGATACGATCGATGCCGACGAGCTCGCTCGTTTAGTTATCGAGCGAGGCACAGAGGGAGCTCGGATTTTGGAAGAAGCAATAGGAGAACAGTACTTTTATGATGGTGCTCTAGACCGACGGCTACTGCGTGAGGACATGTATCAATTTCCATCGCTTAAACAAACAGTAGAATCTATAGTGCACCCTCTCGTTCGAGACGCTTTAGATAAGTGGATAAAAAAAAGCTCAAAATCACCGTACCGGATTTTATGTTCTCCTCTATTAATCGAGACCAACCAGCATGTGACACTTGACGGCGTCATAGTTATTGATACTCCAGAGTCGATTCAGCTAGAGCGCGGGGCCCGGCGGGATTCGTGCGCCAAGGACGCTTTTCAGAAAATAATTACCGCTCAGTTGCCTCGTCATGCGCGGCTCGAGCACGCGACCCTCGTGGTCGATAATTCTGGCGATTTTAGATCGCTATTTCAACAAATCCACATCCTGCATGAGAAGCTCAGCCATGACTAACGATAAAGGACGGATTGTTTCTTGCCCAACATGTAAAAAAGCAAATTGTTATCATACGGGTAATCCTTTTCGTCCATTTTGTTCGGAACGTTGCCGCTTGATTGATCTGGGCGAATGGGCCGATGAGGAACGTCGAATACCGGGTCAAGCTATTCCGCCAGATTATAACGATCCAGAAGTTGATGCTTACTGAAATCCGCTTATTCCAGCCACCCCGAAACCCCAGTGTCTTTGCACCACTGCGATATCTGACTTTGTCATCCCGCCCAACGCATAAGCAGGTACCCCGAGATCGCACGCGAGCTCGGAAAAACGGTTCCATCCAAGAGAGGGCATACCAGGATGACTAGATGTTTGGCGAACCGGTGAGATAAATACTGCATCTGAAGGCCAGTCACGTTGACGTTCAATATCAAATTCATCTCGGATACCTGACGTGAGGGGCCACGGCTGGCTAAGCGTATTAAGATGCCCAAGCGCGTCTTGGATACGATCACGTTTTCTCAAGTGAACTCCGCACCCCTCTTGGAAGCAACTTAGTTGATCGAGTGTTAATATTACTCGGTGTCTGCTTCCAATCGCCAAGTCTATGGCTCGCTCAAGATCTTGCCCCGGGGTGAGGCCGCGGAGATAAATGACAGTTCTAGCACGCAACTGTGCCACCCAACTCGTCGGTTCACAAGCAAGCTTAGCATCGTAAATTTCAGTGATCCTTGGGAGACCGACCGCGCGAACAATGGCGTCATTCGCTCTCGGAAACTGGAGCTTCGTCAGGAACTCTGAAGGGAACCACGAGATATGTTGACCCTCAAGTCCTCGAGGTTCACCGTCGAACCTAGACACCTCATAGACCCACAGCCGAACCGATTTTTCTCCATAACTCCAGGGAACCTGGAACATAAAGCTTGCGTCATGTTGAGTTATACCGAGCTCTTCCTTTAGCTCCCGACTAAGACACTCCTTCGGCCCCTCACCCTGCTCAAATTTACCTCCAGGAAACTCCCAAAGACCACCCACGTGACTGCTTTTAAGACGCTTGGAAAGAAGAATCTGCTCATTGCGCCAAATCAGTGCGCAGGCGACTTGGGTCTCAGGTCCGGTACTCAGCATTGATCCGCACATACTCGTTAGTGAGATCGCAAGTCAGGACACGACAGTATCCAGTACCCATTCCCATGGAAATACGAATCGCAATATCGATTGGCTCCATTGCAGCCCGCCCAGCTTCTTCCGTGTATTCAGGATGCCGGCTACCATTTTGTACGATCTGGATACTGTTGATCCAAATATTCACCTGCTCGATTTCTAACTGAGGAACAGGGGCGCGACCGACCGCAGCCAAAATACGTCCCCAGTTTGGATCCGACGCCGCGAGTGCTGTCTTCACCAGAGGTGATGAAGCGACTGTATTAGCGATTGCATGCGCATCCACGTTATTTGTTGCAGCCTCACAAATCACACAAACGAACTTCGTGGCACCCTCTCCATCTCGTGCAAGCATCTCAGCTAAATCATCAGCCAGAGCCGACAGCGCCGAGGCAAAAATCTGCGCCTCTTGACTGTCAGGATTCTCAATTAATGCATGTCCTGCTTTTTTTGTGGCGACGATTGCGCAGACATCATTCGTCGATGTGTCGCCATCAACGGTCACACAATTGAAGCTATGGTTCACAGTGCGCGTTAAAAGAACATGTAAACAGCCCGCTGTCATAACAACATCTGACGCAATTAAACCGAACATGGTAGCCATATTAGGGTGGATCATCCCCGACCCCTTCGCCATGCCAGTTAAAGAGACCGTCTGCCCACTTATTTCGCATTGGATATGCCTCAATTTTGGGTGCGTATCGGTGGTCATAATTGCGCGTGATGCTCGTTCCCACGCGACTGAAGATCCGTCAGAGGCGCTCATCGCCCTAGGAAGCGCATCACAAATGGATTGAACAGGGAGTGGTTCACCGATGACTCCGGTTGAAAATGGCCAGACTGCATCTGTACTTACACAAGCTAATGTGGCCACCGCATGGACAGTCTGATGGCAAGAATCCATGCCAAATTCTCCTGTTCCCGCATTCGCATTCCCTGCATTCAGTAGCCAAAGGCGAACCGACGTGGTCGTTGCTAAATTCGCTCTCAACACATGCACAGGTGCAGCGCATAATCGGTTGGTGGTGGTGACAGCCGCGCCGACGGCACCCTCGTCGAAGTCCATCAGAAGGAGATCGTCACGGTCCCTATTTTCATAGACGGGTGCGCTGGTGGTGCCTAACCGCACCCCTCTGATCGATAACCCACCTACTAACGATTTCATGCAGTTCTCACCCTTTACAACAGAGCATATGGTGGCGGGTTAGCCAATGCGGCCACAACACTGCTTATATTTCTTGCCACTACCACACGGACACGGTTCATTACGTCCCACCTTTTGACTCACTGCTGGCATTGGTCGCACCGACTCAGCCGGCTCCATTACCCCCTCGGCACCAGTGGCATTTTCATGCGTCGCCTCCGCTCTGGCGAGCTGTTCAACTGCTTGCCGACGACGCGCCTCTTCTTGCGCCTCGATCTCTTCCTTGCTTGGTACTTGAACTGCTGTCAATACACGGACTGATTCTCTTTTGATTTGATCAAGCATTGACGTGAATAGTTCAAAGGCTTCGCGTTTATATTCCTGCTTTGGATTCTTTTGTGCGTAGCCGCGCAAATGTATGCCCTGGCGCAGATAATCCATCGCAGCCAAATGCTCTTTCCACGTGTGATCCAGGACTTGTAATAAAACCTGCTTCTCGAAACGACGCATAGTTTCTTCCCCAATCACGCCAGTTTTTTCATCGTGACGGAGACATGCTTCATCAATAATTTTCTCGAGCAGAGTTTCCTCATAGAGCGACTCATCATCCTCAAGCCACCCTAAAATCGGCATTTCTAGACCAAATTGCGCCGCAAATTCCTCGGTGAGACCAGGAATATCCCACTGCTCGATTAGGCTTTGTGGTGGAATATGTGTCGCAACTACGGAAGTGAAAACATCTCTACGAATTGCAATGAAGAGATCAGATAAGTCATCCGCATCCATCAACTCATTACGTTGTGCGTAGACCTGTGTCCGCTGATCATTTGCAACATCGTCATAATCAAGTAATTGTTTTCTGATATCGAAGTTTCGGCCTTCAACTTTCTTCTGGGCTTTCTCAATGGCATTAGTCACCATCTTATGTTCTATAGCTTCACCTCGTTGCATGCCCAAACCCTGCATAATCGATCGCATCCGCGGAGATGCGAAAATACGCATCAAATCATCCTCGAGGGACAGGAAGAAACGAGACGAGCCGGGATCACCCTGACGGCCTGAACGACCACGTAGCTGATTATCTATTCGTCGCGACTCGTGACGTTCAGAACCAACAATATGAAGACCGCCGGCCTCGAGCACTGCATCATGACGTATTTGCCAATCCGCTTTAACAGCACCAATCTGCGTGTCAGTTGGCGTCTCAAGCTCGGCAATCTCAGCCTGCCAATTACCACCCAGTACAATATCAGTCCCGCGTCCGGCCATGTTGGTGGCTATGGTTACGCCTCCTGGGCGACCAGCCTCTGCGATAATGTGCGCTTCGCGTTCGTGTTGCTTTGCGTTCAATACGTTGTGTTGAATCCCTTCTTTGTCAAGAAAATCAGATAACACTTCTGAAGCTTCGACCGAGGCTGTACCAACCAACACCGGACGGCCTTTATCGCGCTCAGCGATAACATCACTAACAATCGCCTCAAACTTCTCTTCCATAGTCATGTAAACCAAGTCGTTGCCGTCGGTTCGCTTCACAGGCACGTTGGTCGGGATAACGACAACATCTAAGCCGTAGATCTGTCTAAATTCGAAAGCCTCTGTGTCAGCTGTCCCTGTCATACCAGACAGACGGTCGTACAAACGGAAATAATTCTGAAATGTGGTTGAAGCAAGAGTCTGACTTTCGGCCTGAATCTCAACGCCCTCTTTGGCCTCCACGGCCTGATGAAGACCCTCGGACCAACGACGGCCTGACATGGTCCGGCCGGTATGTTCATCAACGATTACAACCTGCCCATCTTGGATAATGTAGTGCACGTTACATTGAAATAGCTTGTGCGCCCTGAGTCCTGCATTGACATGATGAAACAAGGCCAAATTAGCTGGATTGTAAAGGCTGTCTCCCGTTTCCAATAAGCCCATATCCGCGAGCTCTGCCTCGATCAACTCATGTCCCAACTCCGTTAGCTCAACAGATCGATTTTTCTCATCTAGCAGGTAGTGACCCTCGACATCAAATGATTCTCCGTCCTCGGCCATTTTTGCTTCAGTGAGTTTGGGAATGACCGAGTTAATAGATTTGTATCGCTCGGAATGGTCGTCTGCTGGACCAGAGATTATGAGTGGTGTTCTCGCCTCGTCAATCAGTATCGAATCCACCTCATCGACGATCGCGAAAGACAACTCTCGCTGCACTCGGCCTTCTGGTGAAAAGGCCATATTGTCTCGCAAATAATCGAACCCAAACTCATTATTGGTGCCATAGGTGATGTCAGCCCCGTAGGCTACTTTTTTATCCTCTGCATTTTGACCAGAAGCGATGACTCCCACTGTAAGTCCAAGTCCTTCATAAAGAGGCCGCATCCAATTGGCATCACGGTTTGCGAGATATTCGTTCACGGTCACTACATGAACCCGTTTCCCACCTATCGCATTTAAATAAGCCGGCAATGTTGCTACCAGCGTCTTACCTTCGCCCGTTCGCATTTCTGCTATGCGGCCCTCGTATAGAGTCATTCCACCAACCATCTGCACATCAAAATGTCTGAGACCAAGCTGGCGTTTACTGACTTCTCTACAGACAGCAAATGCATCAGGGAGAATTTGATTCAGCGTCTCACCGCTCATTATTCGGTTACAAAAATCGCCACGCTTCGCAGCTAGCGCATCGTCACTGAGTGATTGGAGGGAAGCCTCTTGCTGATTGATTGCGGCAACGGCCCTCAACATCCGCTTAACTTCCCGGTCATTCTTCGAGCCAAAGATCTGCCGGACAAATGTCCCTAACATGGGTATCCTATGATGTCTTACCTTATAACGATGGTATTGTAGCGAATTGCGTGATCCCGGACAGCTAAAAAGCCTGAGAACTTTGCTTAATCGACCAGGAAGTCATCTCCAGACGCTTCAATTTGAGGTATCAATACAAACCAAACGAGCCCAAATCATCGAAAATCTATTACCTAAAGATCTCAAACACGAGGTCAAAGCTGGAGATCTGAACTCAGGCCTTCTTACCATGTATGTCTCAACAGCATCCTTGGCTGCCAAGTTACGCTTTGAAGAGTATGCCTTGATCGAAGCACTTCAGGATGATCCGTTATTTCGTGGAATCAGACGCGTCCAATGTCGCGTAAAGCCAGTCAAATCTGAGGCATTACAAAACACAAAAAGGGGTAATAGATTGAGTGCGAGGGCTGCTTCTTTCATTCAAGAATTTTCAGCTTCGTTAACCGATAGGGAACTCAAACGCCAGTTTCAGCGACTGGCTGCACGGGTATCGGACAATCTTCCGCCCGATCAAACGTAACTACTTCACAATTACTTGGGTCTGAAAATAATCGTCTTAACAGCTTATTGTTAAGTGCATGACCGCTCCGATTTCCAGAGTAATGACCGATAATAGGCCGTCCGGCGAGATACAAATCACCCAGCGCATCCAATACTTTATGTTTCACGAATTCATCATTTTGACGAAGACCATCATCGTTCAAAATACGATCTTCGCCAACAACGATCGCATTCGCCATCGATCCACCTCGCGCGAGGTTGTTAGCTTTCAAGTAGTCCAGATCTCGCATAAACCCGAAGGTTCGGGCGCGACTAACCTCGCGAATAAAGGATGCCTCGTCGATGTCAACGACCGTTTTGCATTCGCCCTGATCGACCACAGGATGATCGTAGTCAATCGAAAAAGAGATGCGAAAACCATTAAAAGGCTCAAGGCGAGCAAGTTTTCCCTCATGCTCAACCTCAACAATAGATGTTATACGAATATACTCTCGCAGCGCCGTTTGCTCGCGCATCCCAGCCGATTGAATGAGGAATACGAAAGGTGAGGCACTCCCATCCATAATCGGAAGTTCAGGTGCGTTACACTCAACTAATATGTTATCAACGCCCATTCCGGACAATGCAGAAAGCAAATGTTCAACAGTAGACACTCGGACACCATCAGGCGAGGACAGACAGGTTGAGAGGGTTGTCTGAGAGACACTGTCTGCATTAGCCCGTATCAATACAGGAGGATCCAAATCTATTCGTTTGAATTGAATACCATGATTTTCTGGTGCAGGCCTCAATGTGAGGTATACCGTATCACCTGAGTGCAAACCCACCCCAGTGGCACGCACGACATTCTTCAGTGTTCGCTGTGCTATCAATGTGACTCTCCTCCGATGAGTCTTCCAGTTTAACAGGCTTTTCTCCTCCAAATCCTCAAATCAGAAAGGACGAAAAGTGTTTTTTTCTAATTAGTCCGCTTGTCGACGAAGAAATGCAGGAATGTTCAGAATCCGCTCCATGTCCTTTGAATTTTGGGACTCCTCTGTAAGATCCTGATCCAACGCCGTATTTCCTATCGCCTGCGCCCTCAAAATCTGTGGCGCCCCGGCACCGGTGGGGCTGAATACCTTACGCGATCCAGTTTCGAGATGGTTATTATCGACAACTGCTCTCAGCTCCGCTTCATCGCCAAGTCCAGTCGCGACAACAGTCACACAGATTTGGTCACTCATTTCCGGATCAATTACGGTACCGATAACAACGTTCGCATTTTCATCACTGATCTGTTCAACCACATGACCGACCTGATCCCACTCACCAAGGGTAAAGTCAGGACCCGAGGTGATGTTAACTAGAATCCCTCGCGCGCCAGACAGATCGATATCCTCAAGGAGTCGAGAGCTTATAGCCATCTCGGCTGCCTTCACGGCACGCTCCTCACCAGTTGCGGTTCCGGTACCCATCATCGCCTTACCCATTTCACTCATCACGGTTCTAACGTCGGCAAAGTCAACATTTATCATTCCCGGACGGATGATTAAGTCTGCTATACCGCGAACAGCGCCATGTAAGACGTTGTTGGCTTCTGCAAAAGCCGCCACTAGAGACGCATTTTTACCAAGCACTGGGAGTAGTTTTTCATTCGGTACGACGATCAGTGAATCGACATGCTTCACGAGAGCCGTGATTCCTTGATCAGCCACGTGCGTTCGGCGACGCCCCTCAAAACCAAATGGGCGCGTAACAATCGCAACGGTCAGAATCCCCATTTCACGCGCAATCTCTGCCACCACAGGTGCTGCCCCTGTCCCAGTCCCACCTCCCATACCGGCCGTGATAAAGACCATATCAGTCCCAGTTAAGACTTCAACGATGGCATCGCGATCCTCGATTGCAGCATTCCTGCCGACATCTGGATTGGCGCCCGCGCCCAAACCCTTCGTGATGTCACCACCTAGCTGTAACATCCGGTCCGCCGGAATCGTGCGCATCGCTTGAGAATCTGTATTCGCCACAATGAATTCAACACCCTCAACGGCATGTTCCAACATATAGTGAACAGCATTACCGCCACCGCCACCAACGCCGATTACTTTTATAACGGCGCTTGATTCGATTTGATCTACGATCTCGAACATTGTTGTTACCTCTCAGTTAGAAATTTCCCTGGATCCACTGTCGAACCCTATTAAACATACTTCCTTGCGCGCCAAGCCAATGAGGCTGCGGCCGAACTTCTTGGTCGCGTCCGTACGCTAGAAGACCTGCAACAACCGTATTGGATGGATCTTGTAATAGCCCATCGAGTCCATCTTGGTGAGCCCGCTTCAGTACCCGGCACGGATACTGCAACACACTTTCAAAAACTTGCGAGATACCCGGTAATGCAGCAGTACCCCCACACAACACAATTCCTGTCGACGCCTCTTCAAATCGCCCAGATAGACGAAGACGCTCACCGAGGATCTCGGCAATCTCTTCGATACGCGGTTGGATAAATGCTGTTAGTTGTTGAAGACGAATATCCTCTGCAGGTCGATCTGCAATCTTTTTAACCCGAGCGGTCTGATCTGGTGGAGCGAATGTTGTGTGGGCATATGCATACTGAACTTTTAAATGTTCGGCGTCCGCAAGTGGTGTTTTTAGAGCAATAGCCAAATCATGTGTTAGAAGCGCTCCGCCCATCGGTATAACCTGCATCCAGGCAGGTGTGCCGTCAGAAATGACCATGATGTCAGTGGTACCCATGCCGATATCGGCGATGCAAACTCCCAATTCTCGCTCGTCTGGCAATACCAACTGACTTTCCGCTAATGCTGACGGCACTAGCACTGCAGCCTCAAGACCAGCTAGCTTCAAACATTTCTTAAGATTCTGGATTACATAAGAGGCACCAGTAATCACGTGAACATGTGCTAACAACCGATTCCCACTCATTCCCTGTGGTGAGAGAAGGCCTGTTTGTGCGTCGAGTGTATATGAGCGCGGAATTACACTTAATATTTCACGTTCTGGTATCCGAGCTTGAATTTGTACTTGCTCCATTGCTTGAGTAACCAGAGCATCAGTTACCTCACACTGATTTAGCACCACAGTTGCTGACACATCTTGACCGATCAGATGCGAACCACCGACAGATACCAAGGGATCAGTTAATTTAGTGCCGGCCATCTCGTTAGCTACAGAAACAGCCCGCATGAGCGCCTCTACCACTGAGTCAATCTCAATAACTACGCCTTGCTTGAGGCCACCCGAACGTGCGCGACCGAGTCCGCGAATAACTATTTGACTGGCGTCCGAAATCTCAGCGACCACCGCTTTAATTTGGCTAGATCCGATATCTACTGCGAGTAAATGACTCACTTTTCAGATTCCCAAGCCAAAGCAATACCGTTATCGTAACGGGCATCGACTTTCCGCAAATGTCTTAATAGATCCTTATCAATTCTTATCAAGATATCTCTGGCTCGCGCCAGTCGTCCAAGAATATCGCGACGCCCGAGCTGCAAAGTAAAGCCTTGATCCAATACGATCTTCCATCCAAGATCATCGCCACGAGATACAGATGTAACTTTCGCGAAGTCAGCCAAACGATTCGAAAATACGCCGTAATGGCTATAGACCTGCGTGGTCTCAGATAAAGCGCCATATAAACGCGGTAACGGCTCGTCAACTAGTACCGGCGGCTCAAATAAATCGCCAGATAAGCCCAGATATTGGGTATCGTTGTAGATAGCAACCGGTCGTTGCTCAACAATTTCAATTAACAGGGTATCTGGCCAAACACGGCGAGCAGAAGCGCTCGAAATCCAAGGATGCAATTCAACTTCAGAAATCACTTCGGTGAGAGTCGTATTAAGATAACTACCATCAAACTTAATACTCAGATCTTTAGTTAAGTTTTCAGCATCCAGATAACGTAGGTCGCCTAACAATCGAACCTGTCTGATCTGGCTGTCTTTTAAAAGATGACTCAGACCGCTTGCAGCGATGGATCCTGTGACACCAAGGCCAATCAGAATTATTAATACTTTCCAGTGCATGAATGTCCGACTTATAATTTGGCTAATCGTCATAGCGAAACCTCTGCGTCAAGAAGTATTTGTTCAATCAGCATTGGCATATCCATCCCTGACGCACTCGCCGCTTTGGGAACCAATGAATGGCTTCCCATTCCAGGGACGGTATTGCACTCGACCAACGACAAATGGCCAGTTTCATCCATCATGAAATCAACACGGCCCCAAGTCCTGCAGCCAAGTGCGTCAAACGCCTCAAGTGCCAGTTTTTGCGCCTCGGTTTCAAATTCTGGACTCAGACCAGATGGAATTTGATACTCAGTATCGTTGGATTGATACTTAGCCTTGTAGTCGTAAAAATCAGTAGTTGGCCGAATCCCGATTACCGGCAGCGCGAGACCGCGGACGACGCCGACTGTAACTTCAGGGCCTGGTAATAAGGGTTCGACCAATACGCGGGAGTCGTATTTTAGCGCATCCTCCAACGCGATCTTTAACTGATCGCTTCCGCGAACCACATGGGCGCCAATCGATGATCCTTCATGGGCTGGCTTCACAAAGAGTTCTGGACCTAAGCGTTTTAGGCAGATATCAGACTGCTCTAAATCGTTTACAACCACCATAGGTGCGGTTGGTAGACCCAACGATTCCCACACTTGCTTAGTTCTTGGTTTATCAAAAGCCAAGGCTGACGCAGCAACACCCGAGCCTGTGAAGCGGATTCCGAGAGCACACAAAAGTCCTTGCAGCACACCATCCTCTCCGGGGCGCCCATGAACCAAGTTAAAAACACAAGTTGGTCGGCTAGCAATCAATGATTCAACTAGTCCGTCTTTTATATCGATTTCTATAGGATTAATACCGAGCTGCTGCATCGCATCAGCCACTGAAGCCCTTGCATCGCGGGAAACAGAAGCCTCGGAGCCTAATCCACCAAATAGAAGTGCAACTCGCTCGCTTGACCAGCTCATTGGCTCCCTCCCAATGTGGTGATTAGCTCGGATGATAATCGTCCAATGGAGCCTGCGCCTTGGATTAATACTACATCGTTAGGCCCAATAAGCGCGTCGACTCGCTCAATCACCTGTTCAAATTCGCCCTCTACGTAAGGACAACAGAGCCCAAGTCGGCGAATACTCTGTGCCAGATCTTTGGCTCCAGCACCCACGATCGGAGCCTCTCCAGCTCCATATACAGGCATCAGAACCAACTCGTCAGCGCGGTTCAGCACAGTGACAAATTCATCAAACAATTCTTGAGTACGCGTGTAGCGATGCGGCTGAAAGACACTCACAAGCCGCCGATTAGGGTATGCAGCACGCAAGGCGTCAAAGGTAACTTGAAGCTCTTTTGGATGATGTCCGTAATCATCAATCACAGGGATTTGTCGCTCCTTCTTGTAGACAAATCCGGCCAACTGGAAACGACGGTCAACTCCTTGGAAATTACTGAGTGCAGCTACGAGCGAGTCGTCGTTAACGCCCAAATGATCTGCAAGCGCTATTACTGCCAGAGCATTCAACACATTGTGTTGGCCCGGCATGGGGAGGGTAATCTTTAGACTCTCAGCCTCTGGACGGCGCACATTAAAGTGGGTTTGTAGTCCATTGTTGGCAATATCCATCGCGCAGTAATCCGCCTCGGACTCAATGCCATACGTGAGAAAAGTCCGTCCTACATTAGGTAGGATTTCAGTCAATACAGGATCATCGGTATTAGCAATTACAATCCCATAAAACGGAAGATTCTGTAGAAAATGGACAAAAGCCTGTTTCAAACTCTCAAAATCGCCACCATAAGTCGACATATGATCAGTATCGATATTCGTAACGATAGCGATCATCGGCTTCAAAACCAGAAAAGATGCGTCACTCTCATCTGCTTCCGCGACCATATATTCGCCCTGACCGAGACTAGCGTTGGTACCGACCTGATTTAGCTTACCTCCAACAATATATGTCGGATCTAGTCCTCCCTCAGCAAGTACAGAAGCCGCTAGAGACGTGGTTGTTGTTTTCCCATGGGTACCCGAGACGGCGATACCGAATTTGAATCGCATCAGTTCGGCGAGCATTTGTGCTCTTGGAATTACTGGAACACGTGCTTCTAATGCACTCGATACCTCAGGATTTTCAGGATCTATAGCACTCGAAACTACGATAACCTCGGCCCCCTCAATATTAGTTGCTCGGTGGCCGATATGAATCTCAGCTCCTAAACGTTTAAGACGTGCGGTGGCAGTTCCTTCTAGTAAATCGGATCCAGATATCAGATATCCTTGATTAAGCAGCACTTCCGCGATACCGCTCATTCCGACACCACCAATACCGACAAAATGCATTCGTTGAATTTGTCCCATCCGGTTAACCACGAGCTACCTCCAAAACGCAATCAGCAACTTTTTTGGTCGCTTCTGGTTTTGCGATAGATCTTGCCGCACGCGCCATTTGAGTTAGTTTTTCGGGAGCTCTTAAGATATCTGAGAGCTTGGCTACGAAAATATCAAGGTCGTGCTCCTGAACAACGACGGCCGCGCCAGCCTTCTGTAAATACTCCCCATTTTTTGTTTGGTGATCATCGACTGCATTAGGAAAAGGAATCAGTACCGAGGGCATTGCTGCACTTGCAAGCTCTGACACTGTGAGTGCACCTGCTCGACAGACCACGATATCTGCATCGCTATATGCGTCGTCCATTCGACTAATAAATGCCACGACCGTCGCCTCAAGATCCAAGGCCTGATATTGCTCATCTACTTTATTTTGCGCTGTAAGACCTGTTTGGTGGGTGATTTCGATTCCGAAGTGAGTAGCTACTTCCCTTAATTTTTTTGGAAGTCGTTCATTCAGTGTCTTCGCACCCTGGGATCCACCGAGGACAAGTACCCGTGTTGTCTCAATAGGCTGGCAACCGTCTGCGATGCGCTGACGTCCGACTGTATCGATAGCTGTTCTAATCGGATTTCCGACACACTCAGCACCCTCTAACACGTCTGGGAAGGCTGTCAGAACCCGTGTCGAGAATTTAGCCAGGTAACGATTTGTCATTCCAATGACCGCATTTTGTTCATGGACCACTACAGGAACTTTCATAATCCGGGCGGCAATTCCGCCAGGCCCCGCAGAGTATCCACCGAAACCCACACAAACAGATGGCCGAATACGTAAAATCAAAATGATTGCTTGAAGGATCGAAACCGCAAGACGAATAGGGCCTATGATGCGGTCTACACCCTTCTTACCTCGAAGGCCCCGAACAGAAAGGAAATGTATGGGTATTCCTTTTTCTTGGACCAGCCGTTCTTCAAGACCATATCGTGAACCAATCCAATGAACCGTCTCACCACGGCTGACCAATTCTTCTGCAACCGCTAACCCTGGAAAAATATGACCGCCAGTTCCACCGGCCATTACACAAATTGGTTTCTTCATGAGTGCGCTCCAGGGAGATTATCTGCGCTGACACGCGCTATAACACCAAGACTTACGGCGGTCATAACTAACGAACTACCACCATAACTCAGAAGCGGAAGAGTCAAGCCCGTCGTGGGAGCTAGTCCGATATTGACTGCCAAATTGACTAGTATTTGGAGGGCAATAAGAAGTACAAGCCCATACACGAGATAAGCGGCAAACGGCCTAGCACCAAGTTCTGCACGCCGGCCGATCGACAAACCCCTCCATACGATAAAAGTCATAACTCCGACCGTAATCAAAGCACCGATAAGACCAAGCTCTTCGGCGAGGATAGCGAAGACGAAATCGGTGTGGGCCTCTGGAAGATAAAACAACTTTTGAACAGAATTACCGAGGCCCATACCAAACAGGCCTCCACGGCCGAATGCTAAAAGCGCCTGCGTTAGTTGGTAGCCCGCTCCAAAACGATCGGTCCAAGGATTAAAAATTGTTTCAATCCGCTCAATACGATAAGGCTCAAGCACGGCAAGTATTGCGAGCCCGAGAAATAGCGCCGAACCGAATACTACATACTGTGTAAACGGTGCCCCAGCTAGCAAGAGAACGCCCATCACGGCGCAACTCAAAACCAACAACGTACCGTAGTCCGGTTCCATCAACAAAAGAATCGCTATTAGACCAACCACAGCCATAGGCTTTACGAAGCCGCTGAATTTTTGACGTACCTCTTCAAGTCGCCGGACCAGATAGGATGCTAGGAATAGCATCATAGTAAACTTAACAATTTCAGATGGTTGAAGATTGAATAACCCAAGACTGACCCAGCGAGTCGCACCCTTTACTGTAAGACCTACGCCAGGGATCAAAATAATCGCAAGAAGTGCCATCGAAAAAAGTAGAAAATGCGTTGCGTAGTTGTACCACCATCGAGTTGGAATCAAATATGCGATCACACCCGCAATCGATGCAATTAGTAAGAAAAATGCGTGTTTCATCGCGAAGCTAAAAGGCTGACCAAATCGATCTGAAGCTACCTCGACGGAGCTCGATGCGACCAATAGAAACCCAAGGCATGCAAGAGCGCAGGCGGCCAAAATAAAATGCATATCAGGAATACCTAAAGGTATAAAATCCGACCGACGAATCTCAAGCTTCACGATACATCTCCACAAGACACCTAAAGTGGTGACCACGTGCTTTATAGCTAGGAAATTGGTCAAAGCTTGCGCAGGCAGGACTTAAGAGAACAATGTCACCGTCAGCAGCATGAGAAACAGCATCCTCAAATGCTTGATCGAGCGTCTCAACAACGGTTGCGTGAGCGCCAAGAATCGCTGCAAATCGCTCACGGTCCTTGCCATATACAAAAACATGACAGCAATAAGCTTTGACGACCTCAGCCCATGAACCGAGCTCAGCACCCTTACTGTCGCCTCCTGCAAGCAGGAACAGCCGCCCATTTGTGCAGACACTTCGCACTGCGGTCTCTGATGCACCTGTATTCGTCCCCTTGGAATCGTTGATAAATCGGATACCTCGAAAACCTGGGATTTCAATCATCCGATGCGGCAGACCTCGAAATGCTTGTATTACCTTGACTGCGATCCCCTTGTTAACACCTAAGAGATGACATATCGCAAAAGCTGCCATTGTATTTTGAATCATATGCCTGCCAGGCATCGGAAGAGCATCAACCGGCATCCAAGGATCAGCACCCAATGAAATCCATTCCGCATCATCAATTAGCATCAGACCAAATTGATGAAAGTCAGAATTTTGTAACGTAAAATGGATAGTAGGTGTCTGATCAGGAACTAGTGGTTGCGAAAGTGGATCCTCTGCATTCACTACTATCGCACCCACACCCTCAAAAACTCGATGCTTGGCACGGTGGTAAGCGATCATTGATCCGTGCCAGTCAAGATGGTCCGGGGACAAATTCAGACAGGTTGCCACAGTTGCTTTCAATCCAAGTGTCCGTTCTAATTGAAAGCTGGACAACTCGAGGACTGCGATCGATTGGTCCCTACGCTGTGGCAACAAATCTAGGGCTTGCGGACCTAAATTACCGCCGACTAAGACATCCCTGCCATCAGCCTTTAAGATCTCAGATACTAAGGATGTCACGGTTGATTTTGCATTTGATCCAGTGATAGCGACCAGTGGCTGACCCTCGGGCCAGGCCCGGCGAAATACCTGTATGTCACTGATCAATTGTGAATGGGTATTGCTGATCCCTTCGCTCGTAGGCGGCACCCCGGGACTCACCACAATCTCTTCGAACTGATCTAAGTACTTTGTCTTCAGAGGTCCGAAGTACGTTTTTACTCCCGGAAATTTGTTATGAAATTCAGATTTCAGTGCTTTCGAGGTGCGCGTGTCTGCTACCTCGAACCGAATCCCCAAATCTTGAAAGTGGCGCGCAACGGCTTGGCCGGTCGGCCCAGCTCCAAGAATGAGGCGTTTAGTTGTCGCGATCAAAGCCATTAATCACCTCAACTTCAGAGTCGCCAGACCGACAAGAACGAGCATCACCGAGATAATCCAAAAACGAACGATAACCCGTGGTTCAGGCCATCCCTTCAATTCGAAATGATGATGGATTGGCGCCATACGGAAAAGACGCTTGCCAGTGAGTCTCATGCTCGCTACCTGCATCATTACAGACACCGTTTCAAGTACAAAAATCCCCCCCATGATGAATAGTACTAGTTCCTGACGCACCATAACCGCAACGGTTCCCAAAGCAGCTCCCAGAGAGAGCGCGCCCACATCACCCATAAATACTTGGGCCGGATAGGTGTTAAACCAAAGGAATCCAAGACCAGAACCCACCATGGCACCCAAAAAAACAACCAACTCACCGGTTCCTGGTATGTAGGGAATAAAGAGATACTGAGCGAAAATGGCATTCCCCGTTAGGTAGGCAAAAATACCCAGAGCACTTGCGACTAAAACAGTAGGTAAAATAGCTAAGCCGTCGAGCCCATCCGTAAGATTCACTGCATTAGACGTGCCTACGATGACAAAGTAGGTCAAAATGACGTAGCCGAATCCCAGCGGAATCAAAAGATCTTTAAAGAATGGAACGAGGAGCGTAGTTTCCTCGGGTGTGTTAGCGATTTGATACAATACGAGTGCCGCGACAATTCCGACAAGTGACTGGCTCAAATATTTAGATTTCGCAGAAAGCCCTCTAGAGTCTCTCAGAACGACTTTTCTCCAATCGTCAATCCATCCGATCACTCCGAATCCGAGCATTACCAATAAAGCGATCCAGACATACACGTTTTTCAAATCACCCCACAACAGTGTCGATGTCGTGATACAAACTAGAATAAGTACACCACCCATCGTCGGTGTACCCTCTTTTGAGAAATGCGATTGCGGACCATCAAGCCTTACAGACTGTCCAATCTGACGATTTTCCAGAGAGCGAATTACCCACGGACCTACTAGTAAAGCGGTGAGTAATGCAGTCAATACACCGAGAATTGAACGTAACGTAAGGTACTGGAAAACAGCAAAACTAGGGTCAAGACTGCTAAGGTAATCAGCTAATACAAGTAACACCGTTAATGGCTCTCCTGCTTCAATATTAGCGCACTAATCACACGATCCATCTGCGCTGACCGCGAACCTTTAACGAGAACGACATCGACACTCGAAATGGCTCCCCATAGATAATCACTGACCTCATCATGCGATTTCACACAAATAGCATCCTGACCAAATCCATCGGCGATTGGATCCGCTAGCCCCATAGCGATCAATCGATCAATTCCCTTTTCTTTTGCGTAGGTTCCGAGTTGTTTCATCTCAGATTGAGCAGAATCACCGAGCTCACTGAGGACTCCCATCACCAAAATTTTTATACCGCGCTGTGTGGAAAGCCAATCAATTGCAGCGCGAGTTGAATGAGGACTTGCGTTATAAGTGTCGTCAACCAACAGGCAATGACCAAGTCGTCTTAGTGTCATACGACCAGGTTCAATCACCGCGGTCTCAAGGCCAAATTGGATTTCATCATCTGTTGCCCCTGCAACGAAGGCCATAGCAGCAGCAGCAGCGGCATTTTCCATGAAGTGGTACCCGAGTGTTGGAAGGTCAGCAGTAATCTGTCGACTGTCAAATTGAAGAGATACCCGTTGCGGTGATCGAGGTATCCAACGCACATCGGCCTCGTATCGTCCGATACTTATTACTTTTCGGTCCCCGGCTCGTTGTGACCAGCGAGCAAAAGCCGGGTCATCACTGTTTAGAACGACTGTTCCACCAGGATCGGTATGATCAATGATTTCACCTTTTCCTTGAATTACACCATCTATCGATCCAAAGCCCTCAAGGTGCGCAACACGGGCATTCAAGAGTGCTGAGATTATTGGTCTTACCATGGCGGTAAGATATGCAATCTCTCCAACCGCAGACGCACCAAGTTCGAATAACGCAAATGGATGATGTGGTCTTAGACGAGCCATTGTTATTGGCACACCCAAATGATTATTTAGGTTACCTTCGGTGGCGAGAATGTCGTGATAGCCAAAACGTATTGACATCTGTCTTAGAATCGAAACCAGAAAACCTCGAGTACTCGTTTTACCCTGACTACCGGTCAGCGCAAAAACATCGCCTTGATAAGTCGCTCGGATCGAATGCGCAAGATCACCTAACGCTCGCTCTGTATCTTCAACACAGATTGAAGGTATCAAGTTAGTAGGTTTTGAAACGAGTGCAGCAGCCGCTCCGTTCCTTGCGGCATTTTTGATATAATCATGGCCGTCGCGATCAGCGACCAAGGCTACAAAGAGATCACCAGCAACAGCCTTCCGACTGTCGATGGTAAATCCAGAGATCGGTACTGAGCTCTTAACCGACACGTTGAGTTGCCGAGCCAGATCCCCCAACTCCCTAGGAAGCATGTTGAGCTCCCTTGCCTTTGCATCCTAGAAGACGAGTGACTTCAAGACGGTCGGACAATGGCTCCGTCAGATGGCCGATGAGTTGTTCGCTCTCATGTCCTTTACCGGCCAGTAATACATAATCTTCAGGGGCGGCGGTCTTAACTGCGAATTGGATCGCTTTTGCTCGATCAGCCTCTTCGAGAATCGGGTTCTTTGTCATTCCGGATCTTATTTCTCCAATAATCTGAAGCGGTGACTCAAATCTTGGATTATCGGAGGTGAGCACTACATGATCTGATAATTCAGAGGCAATATGGCCCATCAGGGGACGTTTACCCGGATCTCTCTCTCCCCCGCATCCAAAGACAGACCAAACCTCACCGGTACAGTGACTACGGCAGGTAATTAATGCTTTTTCCAAGGCGTCTGGTGTGTGTGCATAGTCAACAACCACAGTTGCAGATTCCTGCGTCTTGAACCATTCCATGCGACCAGGTACCACTTCCAACTGGTCTAAAAGGGCCAAAACATTATCGGTTTTTTGCGGCTTAATCGCGGTGACTGCACCCACCGCAGCGAGAATATTGTGGACGTTGAACTCTCCAAGTAAAGGAAAATCAACATTATGATTCACTCCCCGTACTGAGAGACTTATCCGCGATCCCATCGAAGTGGGTTCGATGCACTGAATCTTGAAGTCATCGGCCGAAACACCAAACGTAACGACCT
>MDTC01135878.1_pt1 | contig 28236 bp, 26 predicted proteins | sample 811181 | NCBI WGS metagenome assembly MDTC01 (sample SAMN05326644, study PRJNA326480) | marine metagenome | isolation source: seawater | place: Pacific Ocean: North | collected 2011 | reverse complement strand
ATTTTCATAGCTTTAGTAATTTTTTGTGTGGACTTTACACTCACAATTCTTTTTCTTAAATCGTCTAAACTTGCCATTATTTTTTACTTTTTTTATATTCTTGGATTGCTTGTACTAAAGAATCTTCTACTTCTTTTTCTAATTTTCCAGTGGTTTGAATTGTGCTTATAATTTCATTTTTTTCATTTTTAATTTTTTCTAAAATTTCTGATTCAAATCTTTTAATTTCAGTAAGCTCAACATCATCAAGATAGCCTCTTACTCCTGTAAAAACTGAAATAACTTGCTCTGCGACCGTTAACGGGGAATATTGATTTTGTTTCAAAAGTTCAGTCAATTTTGCACCTCTATTTAAAAGTTTTTGAGTGGCAGCATCTAAGTCAGATCCAAATTGAGCAAAAGCAGCCATTTCTCTGTACTGGGCAAGCTCTAATTTAATCGAGCCTGCAACTTTTTTCATAGCTTTAGTTTGAGCTGCTGAACCTACTCTTGAAACTGATAGGCCTACGTTTACAGCTGGTCTAATTCCTTGATTAAATAGTTGTGTTTCTAAAAATATTTGTCCATCGGTAATAGATATTACGTTTGTTGGTATATAGGCTGAAACATCACCAGCTTGAGTTTCAATTATTGGTAAAGCCGTTAATGATCCACCGCCGTTCGCTTCACTTAACTTTGCAGCTCTTTCTAAAAGTCTACTGTGCAAATAAAAAACATCTCCAGGATAAGCTTCACGCCCAGGAGGTCTTCTTAGCAATAAAGACATTTGTCTATAAGCTACGGCTTGCTTTGATAAATCGTCATAAATAATTAATGCATGCATTCCATTATCTCTAAAATATTCTCCAATAGTGCAACCTGTATAAGGGGCTAAAAACTGAAGAGGCGCTGCATCAGAAGCAGTAGCTGCAACCACAGTTGTATATTTCATTGCCCCAGCATCTTCTAAAGTTTTAACTATTTGAGCAACTGTTGATCGCTTTTGCCCTATTGCAACATAAACGCAATAAAGTTTTTTCTTTTCATCACCTGACTCATTAATTGTTTTTTGATTAATAATTGCATCTATAGCAACTGCGGTTTTTCCAGTTTGACGATCACCGATGATTAATTCTCTTTGGCCTCTACCAACTGGTATTAATGTATCGATAGCTTTCAAGCCAGTTTGCATTGGCTCGCTTACTGACTGTCTTGGAATAATTCCAGGAGCTTTAACTTCTACTCTTTTTCTTTGTATTTTTTCACTAAGATTTCCTTTTCCATCAATAGGATTGCCAAGACCATCTAAAACTCTTCCTAGAAGTTCTTTACCAACTGGAGCATCTACAATTGAACCTGTTCTTTTTACTATGCTGCCTTCTTTTATTTTTCTGTCATCACCAAAAATAACTATACCCACGTTGTCGGCTTCTAAATTAAGAGCCATACCTTTGGATCCATCTTCAAACTCTACCATTTCTCCAGCTTGAACGTTATCAAGTCCAAAAACTCTTGCTATTCCATCACCCACGGACAAGACTTTTCCAATTTCTGAAACTTCAGCTTTTTCACCAAAACTTTTTATTTGTTCTTTTAGTATTTTTGTAACTTCTGAAGGATTTATCTGCATGCTATGCTTCTAACATTATTTGTTCGTATTTTTTTAATTTATTTTTAATAGAAGTATCGACCATTAAACTTCCTATCTGCATTTTCAAACCACCAATTAAACTTTCATCTACCTTATAGTCAAAGTTAATTGCTGTTCCGAGTACTTTTGAAATTTCTGTATTTAGACTATTAAGTTCTTCGCTAGAAAGGTTTTTAGAAGAAATCAACGATGCTTTAAGCTCGCCTCTTTTCTTTGAAGCTAATAGTAAAAATTGTTTGAAAATAGTGTTTAAAAAAAAAATTCTTCTTTTTGTCACTAAAATAGATAAAAAGTTTTTTACAATCTTTGATAGGTTCATCTCAACTGATAACTTGTTTATCAATGTTAATTGATTTGATTGGGACTGAGTTGGATTTTTTATAAAATTTTTTAGCTCTTCATTTGAATTATAAATAAACAAAAGGTCATTAATATTCTTTTCTACAACTGATAATTCAGAATTTTCCTCAGCAAGTTCATATAATGCTAAAGAATACCTATTAGCTGTTTCGGAAGAGAAAGACTTTTTAGAACTCACTTTGTTAATACTCCTAAGTTAGAAATTTGTTTAAGAATGTGGTTTCCTACCATAAGGCTGAGGGTCGATCAAGCGGGTATGGAAGTACTAAGCAAAGTTTATAGGATCAACATCAACTGTAAGTTTAATTTTTTTAGATATAGTCAAATTTTGGAGAACTTTACCTAGGTTTTTTTGAATTAAATTAGTGTTTTTTGATCTCAACAAAAGTCTAGTTCTATATTTTTTTTTTATTCTAAATATTGGAGAATCTACAGGGCCTAAAACCTCTAGTTGGCTGATAATAGATAATTTTTTTTTAATTTCTTGCGCTGCCTTAAAGCTATCTTGACTAGAATTAGAAGAAATAATCAAAGAGATAAGCCTTGAAAATGGAGGTAAGTTTTTATTTTTTCTAATTATTAATTCGTTATTTAAAAATTTCTCAGGATTGTTTTCTAGTACATCTTTTAAGGTTTCATTTAAAGGAGTTATAGTTTGATAAACTATCAAGGAGTTGTCTGAAAATCTGCCAGCTCTTCCACTTAACTGATTGTACAGTTGTATATTCTTTTCGGTTGTTCTTAAATCATAACCCATTCCTGAAAAGTCAGCATCTACAACAACAATACAATTTAACTTGGGAAAATTGAACCCTTTCGAAATTAGTTGAGTGCCTATAATTATATCAATTTCATTTTTTTCTATTTTTTTAAGAATAGATTCTGTATCATTTTTTTTAGCTAAAAAATCACTTGAAAATATTTTAATTTTTTTTTTTGGAAAAATTTTATTTAGTTCATCAAATATTTTTTCTACACCAGGACCATACATACGAAAATCACAGGATTCTTTATTTGCACTACAGATCTTTTCTTTTTTTAATTTTATTCCACAATGATGGCAGATTAGTTTATTTATTAATTTATGATAAGTTAAGTAGATTGAACAGTTTGGACACAAATGTTTAAAACCACATTTTTTACAAATTAAAAAAGGGGCATAACCTCTTCTATTTAAGAAAAACAAGACTTGTTCTTTTTTTTCTAGAAACTTGCTAATTAACTCTAAAGTTTCACTGGCAATAAACTGGTCGCTTTTAAGTGATACATTTTCTAAATTAATTACTTTAGTTTCAGGTAGAGGAAAATTGTTATAACGGTTGGTTAATTTTGTGTAATTGTATTTCTTAATTTTTACATTGTTGTAGGTTTCTAGCGAAGGAACAGCGGAAACTAAGTGAATAGGAATATTTTCTGTCGAAGCCCGAGCTATAGCCATATCACGCGCATGATAAATAATGCCCTCATCTTGTTTATATGATGGATCATGTTCTTCGTCTAATACTATGAGCCCTAGGTTTTTAAACGGTAATAACAAGGAAGATCGAGCTCCAATTACTAAATTTAAATTTCCGTTAATAACTGATTGCCAAATTTTTCTCTTACTCTTAATTCCTATTTTTGAATGCCAAATTGAGGGTAAAAATCCGAAAAAATTTTCAAATCGTTCTTTGAATTGATTGGTTAAGAATATTTCGGGCAACAATATTAATACTTGTTTGCCGGAGTTTAAAATTTCTTTTACTCTTTCAAAATAAATTATAGTTTTTCCAGATCCGGTAACCCCTTGCAAGAGAGATACATTGAATGTATTGCCAAATTTTCTTAAATCATCAAGGCTTTTTTTCTGGTCTTTGTTTAAGATAAATTTAATTTTTTTATTAAATTTTTCTCTTTTTAACTCCTCAATTTTAGTAGGATTTTTCTTATCTCCAAGGCACATTTTAAGGACCATCCCTTTCGAAGCTAAATTATAGGCTGAAAACCAATTAATAAAATTTATTAATTTTTTATTTATTTTGAAATTACTAATTTTTTGTTTAATTTTTTTTATCTTAAAGTTTTTATTTGATGGTTGAATTTTGTCCCAAACTACTCCTATTTCTTCATTTTTTCCAAAAGGAATAAGTACTATATCTCCTGGTTTTAAATTTTTTAAAGCACCCGAGTCATAGGTGAATGGAAAATTAAAAATTTTTGGTACTAAAACAGGAACTTTCATTATAAAGAATCTAGTTGATGTTATATCAATTAAAAATGAATTGCTCTTTTATCAACAGCCAGTGCTGCTTCTTTTACAGCCTCAGTATGAGTTGGGTGCGCATGACATGTTCTTGCAATATCTTCAGCACTTGCCCCGAATTCCATAGCTAAAGCCATTTCAGCTATCATGTCCCCAGTATGTGGGCCGATCATGTGGACACCTAAAACTCTATCAGTTTTACTATCTGCTAATATTTTTACAAAACCATCTGTTTCATTGTTTACTTTAGCTCTTGAGTTAGCAAGAAACGGAAACTTTCCAACTTTATAATCTACATTTGCTTGTTTAAGTTGTTCTTCAGTTTTTCCAACAGCTGCAACCTCTGGTGAGGTGTAGACTACTCCTGGTATTATATCATAATTAACATGACCAGCTTGACCAGCTATTATTTCTGCTACCGCTATGCCTTCTTCTTCTGCTTTATGTGCTAACATTGGACCTTTTATAACATCGCCTATAGCGTAAATATTTTTTATAGAAGTTTGTAATTTTTCATTAACCTCAATTCTTCCTTTGTTATCTTTTTTAATTCCAACTTTTGATAAATTAAGCCCTTCTGTGTATGGTTTTCTTCCAACTGAAACTAAAACTTTGTCACATTCTATTTTTTCTCTAACCCCTGTTGTATTATTTGTATAGTCAACAACAACTTTATCTCGAACATTATTAACTGCACTCACTTTATTGTTTAATTTAAATTGTATTCCTTGTTTGGTTAAAATTTTTTTGAATTCATTTGAAACTTCTCTGTCCATCCCAGGGGTTATAAAGTCTAAATATTCAATCACGGTAACTTTGGATCCTAGTCGTGACCACACGGAGCCCATTTCAAGACCTATATAACCACCACCTATTACAATTAAATTTTTGGGAACTTCGGATAAAGATAACGCCCCAGTTGAAGAAACTATATTTTTTTCATCTATTTCTATGCCAGGAAGGGAAGTAGCTGCTGACCCAGTGGCAATTACAATGTTCTTAGCTTTATAAGAAGTTTTTTTTTCTCCTTCATAAACCACAACATCGTTATCTGAAAATAGAACTCCTTTTCCTTTAATATAAGTCACGTTATTTTTTTTAAATAAGAATTCAACTCCTTTGGTTAGTACCTGAACTGATTTGTTCTTGCTTGACATCATTTTTTCTAGATTTAGCTTTAAGCCTGTAAATTCTATGCCCTGCGAATCAAAGTCCTTTTGAGCTTTGTGAAAAGATTCGGATAAGTTTAAAAGACTTTTTGATGGTATGCAGCCCACATTTAGACAGGTTCCGCCAAGCGATCCTCTTGACTCGACACAGGCTGTTTTTAAGCCTAATTGAGCTGCTCGGATAGCACACACATATCCTCCTGGCCCTCCACCAATAATAATTACATCAAAATTATTTTCCATAACTATAAATTTAAAAATAGCCTTCTAGGATCTTCCAGGCATTCTTTAACAATTTTTAAAAAAGAAACTGCTTCCTTGCCATCAACAATTCTGTGGTCGTAAGAAAGCGCCAAATACATAATAGGTCTTATAACGACACTTTTGTTAACAACTACTGGCCTTTCAATAATATTATGCATCCCTAAAACTGCAGATTGTGGAGGATTTAAAATTGGAGTTGAAAGCATTGACCCATAAATACCTCCGTTTGTAATGGTAAACGTTCCTCCTTGAAGATCATCAATAACAATTTTTCCATCTCTTGCTTTTTGTCCTAACAAATTAATACTTTTTTCTATGTCAGCAAAAGACATCTCATCCGTATTTCTAAGCACAGGTACAACTAATCCTCTGTCTGTTCCTACAGCTATACTTATATTGTAATAATTTTTATAAACTATTTCGTCGCCTTGAATTTCTGCATTTATAATGGGGTAGTTTTTAAGGCCAACTACACACGCTTTTACAAAAAAGGACATAAAACCCAATTTTACTGAATATTTTTTTTGAAATTCTTCTTTGTGTTCATTCCTCATTGATATAATTGAGTTCATGTCTACTTCGTTGAAAGTAGTTAACATAGCTGCATTATCCTGCGCTTCTTTAAGTCTTTTAGCTATAGTCATTCTTAACCTAGTCATTTTAATTCTCTCTTCAGGTCCGTGAGTGGTCTTGCGTTCAGATTTTTGAGGAGTTGTTCCCATTAGACTTAGAAGATCTTCTTTTAATATAATTCCATTTTTACCTGAGCCTGTAATCTCACTTAAATTAATTTTTGACTCTGTAGCTATTTTTCTCGCTGCTGGAGAAATAAAATTTACCACTGAAGCTTTTGGCGCTTCTCTTTCTTCCTGTACTTCAGTTAAAACTAAAGGTTCTTCTTTTTCTACAGGTTCTTCTTTTTTTATAGGTTTTACTTTTTTTGGTTCAAACTCTTTGACCTCTTCTAATTTCTTAGAAGGTGGAGAATATTTTTTTTCTTCTACTGATTTATCTGCTAGAGGCTTAGCTGAAATATTCATTGTTCCTAATAAAGCACCAACATTTACGGTTTCACCTTCTTTAACTGAAATTTTTTCTAAAGTTCCGTTTGAGGGAGCGGGAACTTCAACATTAACTTTATCTGTTTCTAATTCGACAATTGCCTCGTCTGCACTTACTTTTTCTCCCTCGTTTTTTAACCATTTGGCAACTGTAGCTTCTGTTACAGATTCTCCAAGAACAGGGACTAATATTTGATCTGACATTAATTAATTTTTTCCAACAATCTTTTCTAATATTTCTTTTTGTTGTGCAAGATGTTTATTGAGATTTCCTGTCGCTGTTGAAGCTGATGGTCTTCTCCCAACATATTCAACATTTTTTTTACCATAATTGATAATTTCTAGAGTTCTATCAATATAATGTTTAACTGTGTTCCAAGCACCCATATTTTGTGGCTCTTCTTGGCACCAATAAAAATCTGCATTTTTAGTGTATCTTTTTAGTTCCCTCCCTAATCTTTTTACTGGAAAAGGATAAATCTGTTCTAAACGAATAAAAACAACATCGCTATTTTTTGTTTTTTCCCTAGCATCAACTAAATCAAAATAAATCTTTCCTGAACAAATTACTACTTTTTTAATATCCTTATCTTTTTTAAGTCTAATTAAATCATATTCACTGTTATAAGCTCGATCAGGCAAAACTCTATGGAAAGAGGTTTCTTTTGCAAAATCATTTAAATTTGAAACGCATTGTTTGTGTCTTAACAGAGATTTAGGTGTCATAATTATTAATGGTTTTCTAAACTCTCGATGCATCTGTCTTCTTAGTGCATGAAAGTAATTAGCTGGTGTTGTGCAGTTTACTACTTGAATGTTATCTTGTGCACACAATTGTAAAAATCTTTCCAATCTTGCAGAGGAATGTTCTGGGCCTTGACCTTCATAGCCGTGGGGTAATAACATTACTAAACCACTTGCTCTTCCCCACTTAGACTCACCTGAGGTTATAAATTGATCAATAATTATTTGCGCTCCGTTAGCAAAATCACCAAATTGGGCCTCCCACAAAACTAGTGTTTCTGGTTCCGATAAAGAATAACCAAACTCAAAACCTAATACTGCTAATTCAGATAAAAGGGTATCTATTACTTCAAATTTTTTTTGATTTTTTGAAATATTATTTAAGGGGATATAACGTTCATGACTATCTTGATTTCTTAAAACAGAATGTCTTTGGCTAAATGTACCTCTTCCGGAATCTTGGCCAGATAATCTGACGGAGAAACCTTCTTCTAAAAGACTACCAAATGCTAAGGACTCTGCTGTTGACCAATCAACAGGATTGTTATTTGTAAACATTTTTTGCTTGTGTTCAAATATTTTTTTTAAAGTTTTGTGTATATTAAAATTATTTGGAATAGTTGTAATTTTTTTTCCAATTAAAACAATTTTTTCTTTGTTTACACCGCTTGCTCCTCTTTTATCTTTTCCGGGTGTTGGAATAAACCTTGACCATACACCGTCAAACCATTTTAATTCTGGTTTGTAACTTTTTGACTCATTAAATTCTTTTTCAAGATATAATTTAAAGTTACTTACTTCTTGTTTTACTTTTTCTTCAGAAAAGAGCCTCTCCCTAACTAATTTCTCAGAATAGATTTTAAGTGTAGTAGGATGTGATTTTATCTTTTTGTACATTAAAGGTTGGGTAAAAGAGGGTTCATCCCCCTCGTTATGTCCAAATCTTCGATAACAAAACATATCAATTACAATATCTCTGTTAAACTGTTGTCTAAATTCTGTAGCAATTTTTGCGCAATGAACAACGGCTTCAGGATCGTCTCCGTTGACGTGTAAGATGGGCGCTTGTGCTATTTTTGCTACTTCGCTAGGATATGGTGAAGATCTTGCAAATCTTGGAGATGTAGTAAAACCTATCTGGTTATTAACAATAATATGAATTGTTCCACCAATATTGTGTCCTGGTAATCCAGACATTGCAAAACATTCTGCCACTATTCCCTGTCCCGCAAAAGCTGCATCTCCATGAATTAATACTGGAATAGCTTTTTTTCTTTTTGAGTCTTTGTGAAAAAATTGTTTTGCTCTTACCTGTCCTAGAACCACTGGGTTAACAGCTTCTAAATGTGAGGGATTGTCAGTTAAACTAATATGCACGACGTTACCGTCAAATTCTCGATTTGAAGAAGCGCCTAAATGATATTTAACATCTCCCTCAAAATCTCTTTTAGATTCAACGGCGCTACCAAAAAATTCATTAAAAATTGCTTTAAATGGTTTGCCCATAACATTGGATAAAATATTTAATCTACCTCTGTGTGACATGCCAATCTTGATTTCCTTTACTCCTAGATTGCCTCCTCTTTTTATTATCTGTTCTAGCGCTGGCACTAAAGACTCTCCGCCATCTATTCCGAATCGTTTCGTTCCTACAAACTTAATATGAAGATATTTTTCAAAACCTTCTGCTTCAATAATTTTATTTAAAATTGCTTTTTTTCCATTCTCAGTAAAACTAACTTCTTTTTCAGGTCCTTCTATACGATCTCTAATCCAATTTTTTTCATCTGGGTCTCCCATATGCATGAACTCATAACCTATATTTCCGGAGTAAGTTTTTTTTAAAATAATTAATATTTCTAAAAGTGTTGCTTCTTGTAATCCTAAAACTCCATCTAAAAATATTTTTTTATTAAAATCATTTTTTGTAAAACCATATGTTTCAGGTTGTAATTCTGGATGTTCTTCTTTTGCCATTAAGCCTAGTGGATCAAGATTGGCAATTAGATGGCCCCTAATTCTAAAGGCTCTAATCAACATTATAGCTCTTATAGAATTTTTTGCAGAATCTTCGATCAAGGGAAGATCAATTGCTTTTTTGTCTTCTATTGAATTTTCACTTAATAAATCTTCTAAATCAAAACTTTCTTTTTTAATTTTTTTTTTTTGATTCCAACTTGGACCTTCTAAGGTTTTAGAAATAATTTCTTTATTTTCTTTCAAGCCATCAAAAAACTCTTTCCAGCCTTCTGGTAATTTATTTGGATTGTTTAAATAGTCTGAATAATATTCTTCTATAAAAGCAGAATTGTTCCCAGCTAAAAAAGAAGTTTTTTTAAATACGTTGTTGTCTTGAGATGATGACATTTTAGTATCTCATAATAACATATATTTTTTTTTATTAGCTACTTTGTTTTAGTTTTTCGAGTAGTGTTTTACCTATATCTGCTGGAGATTTTGAGATTGTTATTCCTGCCGATTTCATTGTTTCGATCTTATCCTCTGCTCCGCCTTTTCCCCCGGATATAATTGCACCTGCGTGCCCCATTCTTCTTCCAGGGGGCGCTGTAAGTCCCGCAATAAAACCAACCATGGGTTTTTTAATCTTTGACTTCTTTATAAATTCCGAAGCTTCTTCTTCTGCAGATCCGCCAATTTCACCAATCATAACAATAGATTTAGTCTCTTCGTCTTTTAAAAAAAGTTCAAGGCAATCGATGAAATTAGTTCCATTAATTGGGTCCCCGCCAATACCAATGCAAGTTGATTGACCCATACCATTAGTTGTAGTTTGAGCAACTGCTTCATATGTTAGAGTTCCAGATCTAGAGACTATTCCAACAGAACCTTTTTTGTGAATACTACCTGGCATAATGCCAATTTTACATTCATCAGGCGTTATTATTCCAGGACAATTAGGTCCTATTAATCGACTTTTACTTTTACGCAAAACTTGCTTTACTTTAATCATGTCTATGATTGGTATTCCCTCGGTAATACAAACGATAAGTTCTATATTTGCTTCGGTTGCTTCAATAATAGCAGCTGCTGCAAATTTTGGAGGCACATAGATCATTGTTGCACTTGCTCCTGTAGTTTTTTTTGCTTCTTCGACTGTATTAAAAACAGGCAGACCAAGATGTTTTTGTCCACCTTTTTTTGGTGTAACCCCACCCACTAATTGAGTTCCGTATTTTAATGCTTGCTCTGAATGAAATGTACCGTGAGTGCCCGTAAAACCTTGGCAGATAACCTTCGTATTATTGTTTACTAATACTGACATTTATTTTATTGCCTCAACAATTTTTTTAGCAGCATCATTAAGGTCAATTGCCGATAAGATTTTAAGACCAGATTTATCTAATATTTCTTTTCCTTCTTTAAAATTAGTTCCTGCCAACCTAACAACTAGAGGAACACTTAAATTAGTCTCTCTTGCGGCATCTAATACTCCTTGAGCAATCACATCGCATCTCATTATTCCGCCAAATATATTTATTAGTATTCCTTTAACATTTTTATCTAAAAGTATTAATTTAAAAGCTGCAGAAACTTTTTCTTTTGATGCTCCTCCACCTACATCTAGAAAATTTGCTGGCTCTTCACCATACAATTTTATAATATCCATAGTAGCCATAGCTAACCCAGCTCCATTTACCATACATCCAATAGACCCATTCAATTTAATATAAGCTAGGTCGTGTTTGCTTGCCTCAATTTCAGCTGGTTCTTCTTCATTTAAGTCTCGCAATTTTAAAATTTCTGGTCTTCTAAATAGTGCGTTATCATCAAAATTCATTTTTGCATCTAGGCATACAACTTTTTCATTTTGTGTAATTATGAGTGGATTTATTTCTATTAAAGTTGCATCTTTTTCTATTAAAACTTTGTAAAGAGCTCTAATTAGTTTTTGTGCAGTCAGTTTCTGATCAGAGTTAAAGTTAAAAGGCTTTATTATTTTATCTACTTCTTCAATCTCAATATCTTTTTTAAAATCGATTTTATTTGTAGTTATTTTTTCTGGTGTTTCAGAAGCTACTTTTTCAATATCCATTCCTCCTTCAGTACTGCTTATAAAGACAATTGTTGAGCTTGATCTGTCAACTAAACAAGACAAGTAAAACTCTTTTTTTATATCTGAGGCTTCTTCTATATATATTCTTTTTACTTTTTTGCCTTCAGGACCAGTTTGGTGTGTAATTAAGTTCATCCCGAACATTTCTTTTACCTGGTCTTTTAGTTCTTTAATATTTTTTACTAGTTTTACCCCTCCACCTTTTCCGCGACCACCCGCATGAATCTGTGCCTTAATTACAAATTCTTTCGAGTTTAACTGCTTAATTTTCTCATCTATTTCATTTAAAGAAAATATAACAACGCCTCTTGAAACTGGAGCTCCAAACTCTTTTAATAATTCTTTAGCTTGATGTTCGTGAATATTCATTTTTTAATTTTTCATCTTATATCAGATAAAAGTTTTAAATAAATTAAACAATGTTAAAATAATTGAAATAATGAATAAAACAAAAAACTTTCAGCCAGTTTTTTTATTTTTAACCTATTTTATAATAGGCATCACAGTTTTATTGACCTTTAAAGACTACGGAGTTCACATAGAAGAAAAATTTCATAGAATGAATGGTCTTTATTGGCTTAATTATATTTCGCAAGTATTTAATTTTGAAAAAATTAGTTTAATTACAGATATTAAAATGAAAGAGATTAGCGACTACACGCTTTCATCGGTAAAACACTACAATAAATATGGTGCAATTTTTGATCTTCCGGCTGCTTATATTGAAGTCTTATTTAATATAAAAAATATAGAAAATATTTATTATTTAAAGCATTTGCTTAGTTTCACGATATTTTTAATAAGTTCTTTTTTCTTTTACAAAATATTATTGCAAAGATTTAATAATTTTTTTTTATCCATTTCTGGTACTTTAATATTTATTACTACTCCAAGAATTTTTGGTGATAGTTTTTTTTACAAAGATGTTTTATTTTTATCTTTTTTTAATATTGCTTTATATTTTCTTTTAAAATTATTGGAAAATTTAAACTTTAAAAATATATTATACTTTTCGATATTTAGTGCGATGGCATTTAATTTAAGAGTTTTTGCTCTTTTCTTACCTATAACATTTTTAATATTGCTTATAATTAAAAGTTTAAATGATAAAAAAATTTACAATTATTTAAAAATTTATTTTTTTTATTTATTTATTTTTATAAGCTTAATAATTTGTTTCTCACCTTATCTTTGGTCAAGCCCTTTAAATAATTTGTTAGAAATATTTCTTTCGCTGAAAAAGGACTTGATTGGTTCAAACATTAAAATACTCTTCAATGGTGAGTTCATTAATAATAGAATTTTGCCAGATAGTTATTTGCCGGTCTGGATTTTCATATCTACACCGATAATAACACTTACTTTTTTTTTGTTAGGTTATTTTTTTTATCTTAAAAGATTCATAAATAGATTTATTAAAATTAAAGAGAAACAAATATTTCCTGATTTATGGCGCGGTCAAAGGGAACAAAAAGATTTTATTTTATTTTTTATTTTAACTTCATTTTTATTTGCTGTGCTTTTTTTTAACTCACCTTTTTACAATGGGTGGAGATTAGTATATTTTTTAAATATTTTTATTGTGTACTTTGCAATTTATCAAATTAATAATTTTATAATATTAAATAAAAGATACGCTTTAAAAAAAAATTAATAATATTTATTATCTTATTCTTAATTACCCACAACGTTGTAAGTTTAATTACATACCATCCGTATCAAAGTTATTATTTTAATGAATTATTAAGCGATAAATCAAAAAATAGTTTCGAAGGTGATTATCATGGAATATCGGGAAAACATTTTTTTCTTAAATTAATTTCTGAAAATAAAGATAAAAAAATCAAAGTAGCAGTCGCTTCCTATACGCCCCTGCATAGAAGTTTTGAGTCTCTAAATTTAAAATTAGTAAGAAACTTTGAGGTAATTGGTCAAGACTACAAAAATGCAGATTATATATATAAGAACAATATTTCTGAGGTTAATTCATATTTAAATAAAAAGTATAATATACCTAATAATTTTGTTAAGATTTATGAGTTAAATATAGATGGTTTGATAATTTATGAAATTTTTAAAAATATAAAATGAAATTGTTTTTTTACAAATCAATTTTGGTTTTTTTTCTTTTTATTGCTGCAATTCATTTTTCTTTTGGTTTGATAACAAAAAATATTAAAAGAGAATATACTAACTTAATTTCCAAGGAAACAGTTGAATATATCAAAAATAAAATTAGAGAAGAATTAAAAAATGGAGCTGAAAAAGAAGTGTTAATTAATTCTGAAGATGCAAAACTTCTTAATAATATTTTAATGAAATTAAAATCTGAGTTAGATGAAAAATAATAATAATAAATAATTTGTCTAAAAATACTATAGTAATACCTATTTATAATGACTGGAAGTCACTTAATAAATTACTAAGTCAAATAAACCAAACTTTAAGTAGTTTAGATGAATGTAAAATATTAATCATAAATGACTGTTCTACAAAAAAAATAGATATTAAAAAAAAATATTTAAATAAAATCAAACAAATTAAAGTTTTATCTTTAAAAAAAAATCTAGGTAGCCAAAAATGTATAAGTATAGGGCTAGATTACCTTAAAAGATTTAACGGAAATTTTTTTATTACAATTATGGATGGTGATGGCGAAGATAGTCCTTTTGAAATAAAAAAAATGCTTAGCAAGGCTAAAAAAAATCCTAACTTTGTGATTACCTCAAATAGACAAAACAGAAATGAAAATTTTATCATTCAATTTTCTTATAAACTTCACTTAATAATAAGCTATTTTTTAACATGGCACTGGATATCTTTTGGTAACTTTAGTTGCTTTAACTCTAAAAATCTAAAAACACTAAATTTAAGCGATGTCTGGTACGCCTATTCTGCTGGCGTTATTCAAAGTTGTAAAAGAAAAAAACTATATGCTTCAAGACAACAAAGATATTTTGAGAGTTCAAAAGTTAATTTTTTAAAGTTAATAGAACATTCTTTTAGAATACTAGCTGTTTTTTATAAAAAAATATTTTTTATATCAATTTTGATGATGTTTACGTTTTTAATATTTAATTTAAAATTTAGCTTCTTATTTTGTTTATTAATTTTTCTTTTTAACTTATTGATTATTTTTGTTAAAATTAAAAATTACAAAAAACCTTCTCTAAATTTAAGTTTTTTTATTAAAAATATAAAAATACTCAATTAAAACAAGCTATATTTAGTTCATAAGTTCTTAGGTATTTTTCTTGTTTGAAAGATTTTAAGCATTTTTTTTCAAGATAGTTAGTTACTGCTTCATTTTGTATTTTATTTTCAAGGATATAAATAACTTCAATTTTTTTCTCTTTAATTTTTCTATTAAAAAAATTTTTATAATTTTCAAAATATTTATTGCCTTTTATTGGAAAGCTTGCGCCATCCAATGTAAAACTTCTACTTGGAAGATTTAAACTTTGTTTCATAATTGAGTTAATAAAAAGATAATGTGTAATAACCATTTTCGGCCTCTCGTCCTCTTTCAGTGTATTTAACCAATTTAAAATTATTTCAATTTCCTTTTTAGGATCTGATTTATGTGTAGGTGTAATCCAATTAAGACCTTTGAGTTGATTATCTATTAACTTAGCATTTAATCCTTTGCTTAAATCAACTGACTGCAGTTCATGAAATTTTCTTTGTTCATTAAATCTATAGTGGTACTTTGCTGTAATAAGTGTGCTAAAAATTAAAATTAAGACCATAATATAATTTTTATATTTTTTATAACTAGTACTTATTGTTAAGTACGCAAAAATTAGTGGGGAAAGAAAGTATATAAATATTTGATTTTTTGTGAGTATCTGATGGTAGATGGAGCTTATTAAAAAAATTAATACCGCTCCAAATATAAACAAATTATTGTTAGTAATCTGAGATGATATTATTTTTTTATAATTAAAAAATATAATAAGCAAAAATGGTATGAGTATAAATTTATAGTGATTAAAAAAATCATTTAAATTTAATTTAAAATTTAGAATTCTATCTGCGCCAATAGAGGGCGGGTAAAGAATATATTGAGTTATAAAATCCTTATAACTAATTTCTAAATAAAAAATAACAACTACTATTGAAATAATAAAAAAAACTGAAGATATAAAAATGTTTATCAAAAAAGATAAATTTTTTTTTATTATAAAATAAATTAAAAAAAATATAGATGTGAGAATAATCATGTAAGCAGCAGGAACTTGCTTGCACAAAAATGAAAAGCCAAAAAACCAAGGCAAAATTAACCAGTATATGTTTTTCTCTGTTTTTATACCCAGTAAAAGGGAATACCCACCAGCTAATAAAAATAGAATCGCATGATGATCTACGAATGGAGTTCCACTAGGTGGATAGGCCAAAACACCAAACAGCAATGAATAGCAAAAAGAATAAAATATATTTAAATTAAATATCTTGAATGTATGAAACGTGAACACAATAATAAGAGCATTAAAAATCGAAGAGTGCAATATGTGACTGAACCAGCTAACTCCAAATACTTTGAAAAATAAAGCTTCAATGAAATCCACCAATATGCCTGTGGTCACCCAATAATCTTTGACTGGAAATTCGTTATTCATAACTCTAAATCCAGTGTCGTAATGATAAAATGTGTCTATTGGAAATACTCCTAGGCTTGCGTAATGCCCATTAAATGTAATAGAAAAGCAGAATATTAAAGGTAATAAAAAATAATTTTTTTTAAAAAAATTGTTTATCATTTTTAATAGAATATACATTATAAATTAAAATAAGTAGTAAAACATCATATTTCTTGAAATGGATTATACAGGCAAAGAATTAGAAGCTTTTGACAAAGCTACAATCTGGCGAAAATATATTTACTTTCTCATAAAAAAATATTTAAAAAAAAAAATATTAGAAGTAGGTGCGGGCATTGGAAGTTTTACCAAAAATTATATTGATGCTAGTAAAGAAATTACACTTACAGAACTTGATACATATAACTTTAATTTTTTAAAAGATAATTTTAAAGATTCTAATGTTGAAATACTAAAAGATCCTATAAATAAAATTAATGGTAATTTTGAAAATATTCTTTATCTAAATGTGCTTGAGCATATAAAGGAAGATGTAGAAGAAGTTGATCAAGCGCTAGAAAAAGTTGTTCCGGGTGGTCACTTAATTATTTTAGTCCCAGCTCATCAGGAGCTCTACGGAAATTTAGATGAAGCTGTTGGACACTTCAGAAGATATAATATAAATTTTTTTAAAAATCTTAATCTTAAAAATGCTGAAATAAAAAAACTGTACTATCTAGATATGGCTGGATATTTTTTATTTTTTCTTAATAACTTTTTTTTCAAAAAAGAAGTCTACCCTACAAACTTTAAGATCTTTGTGTGGGATAAAATCTTTACACCCATTACAATAATTCTTGATAAAATTTCAGGCTATAAATTTGGTAAGAATGTAATGTGTATTATCAAGAAAAACTAATCATCAAGTTTGGGGTCTATTTTTCTTGCCGCTTCAAATAATTCTTTAACTGCTTTAATAGAATTCTCTAGACCCTTTTTTTCTCCATCGGTTAGATCGATGCTTATAATTTTTTCTATTCCTTTTTTTCCAATTATAACAGGCACCCCTGCATACAAATCTTTAACACCATATTCTCCGTTAAGATAAACAGCGCACGGTAACTCTTTTTTTAAATCTTTTAGGTAGCTCTCTGCCATCTCTACGCCGGATGCGGCTGGCGCGTAAAAGGCTGATCCTTTTTCAAGAAGTTTTACTATTTCAGCTCCTCCTTTTTTAGTTTTTTCAACTATAGAGTCCAAGGATTCTTTTTTTAAACTACCTTCTTTAACCAAATCTAAAACTGGTTTTTCATCTACTGAAGTGTGATTTAACATTGAAACCATTGTGTCTCCATGGCCTCCTAAAACAAGTGATTTTATTTTACTTACTGGAACTTGAAGTTCTTGAGACAAAAAATATTTGAATCTTGATGTGTCCAATATACCTGCCATCCCAACAACCATATTTTTTGGGAGCCCAGAGTACTTTTGTAGCGCCATGACGATTACGTCGAGAGGGTTTGTAATGCATATAACAAAAGCTTTTGGTGAAGTATTTTTAATCCCTTCCGCTACTTGCTTAATAATCTTCAAATTTATTTCAAGTAAATCGTCTCTAGTCATACCTGGTTTTCGAGGTACGCCAGCGGTAATAATTATTACATCTGAATTTTTAGTATCTTCATAGTTGCTTGTCCCGCTTATATTAACATTAAATCCATCTACTGAAGAAGATTGAGCGATATCTAAAGCTTTACCTTTTGCAATGCCTTCTGCTACATCAAACAAAACTACATCCCCTAATTCTTTTAAGGCTGTTAAATGAGCTAAAGTTCCTCCGATTTGACCTGCTCCTATTAGTGAAATTTTTTTCCTCATATTTACTTCATTGTTGGCATCACAAATTCTGGATCAGATCTTAAACCTGAGGGCCATCTTGATGTGATTGTTTTTAATTTTGTATAGAATCTAACTCCCTCAGGACCATGCATGTGTTGGTCTCCAAATAAAGATCTTTTCCACCCACCAAAACTATGAAAAGCCATGGGAACTGGAATTGGAATATTTATTCCAACCATACCTACCTGTACTTTACTTGCAAATGTTCTTCCTGTATCACCATCTCTTGTAAATATAGCTACACCATTTCCAAATTCATGATCGTTTACCAATTTTAAAGCTTCTTCAAAATCTTTTGCTCTTACAACAGATAAAACAGGTCCAAAAATTTCTTCTCTATATATTCTCATATCTTTTTTAACTTGATCAAATAAACAACCGCCCAGATAATATCCATTCTCGTATCCTTGTAGTTTTAAATTTCTTCCATCAACAACTAGTTTTGCACCTTCCTTTACTCCAATATCAACATAACCTTGAACTTTATTAAGATGATCTTTGGTTACTAAAGGGCCCATTTCTGATTTTTTATCCATCCCAGGTCCAACTTTTAGAAGTTCAACTTTTTTTGCTAAGCTTTCAACTAATTTATCTCCAATTCCACCAACTGCAACAGCAACTGATTGTGCCATACATCTTTCGCCAGCTGATCCGTACGCCGCTCCCATTAAACCGTTAACTGCTTGATCCAAGTCACAGTCTGGCATTATTACTGCATGATTTTTTGCTCCCCCTAAAGCTTGAACTCTTTTTTCATTTTTTGCGCAGTTCTCATAAATATATTTTGCAATTGGTGTAGAACCTACAAAACTAATTGCAGAGATATCTTTGTGATTAATCAAAGCATCGACTGACTCTTTGTCACCATTAATTACATTAAATACTCCTTCTGGTAATCCTGCTTCTAAAAATAGTTCTGCCAATCTGACTGAACAAGAAGGATCTTTTTCTGATGGTTTTAAAATAAAAGTATTTCCACAAGCAATGGCAACAGGGAACATCCACATTGGAACCATAGCTGGAAAATTAAAAGGCGTAATACCAGCGCAAACTCCCAGTGGTTGTCTTAAAGACCAACTGTCAACGTCTGTTCCGACATTTTCAGTAAACTCTCCTTTTAATAATTGCGGAATACCACAAGCAAACTCTACAACCTCAAGCCCTCTTGTGATCTCTCCTTTTGCATCGTCAAATACTTTTCCATGCTCTGAGACTATAATTTTAGTTAATTCTTCAAAATTTTTTTCTATCAGTTCTTTAAATTTAAACATTACTCTTGCTCTTTGGAGGGGTGGTTTTTTTGACCATGAAGCAAAGGCTATTTTAGCTCCTTCTACTACTACATCTATATCTTTAGTAGAGGCTAATTTTACTTCTGAGCTTTGTTCACCAGTCGCAGGGTTAAAAACTTTTGATGTTCTGCTCGAATTACCTGAGAACTTTTTTCCGTTTACAAAGTGTTCAATACTATTCATGGGTATAATGGAATAATTAAGGTTTTAGGTTGTTGCAAGTAATTTTTTAATTGAACCTATGGCTTTTGCGGGATTCAAGCCTTTTGGGCATGAGTTAGTACAATTCATAATGGTGTGACATCTATAAAGTTTGAGTTCATCGGCAACTTTTTTTAGTCTTTCTTTTTTTTCTTTATCTCTACTATCATTGATCCATCTATAAGCTTGAAGTAAAACAGCTGGACCTAAATATTTTTCTCCATTCCACCAATAGCTAGGGCAAGAAGTCGAACAACATGCACAAAGTATGCACTCGTAATAACCATCAAGTTTTGTTCTATCATTTTGTGATTGTAGAATCTCTTGTTTTTCTTGACCGGTTTGTGTTGTCTTTAACCAAGGTTGAATCGACTCATATTGCTTGTATAGTCCTGTTAGATCTCCAATCAGATCTTTAATTACTTTTAAATGAGGTAAAGGATAAATGTTTAACTCACCTTTAATGTCCGTGTGGGATTTAATACATGATAAAGTATTTATACCATCTACATTCATAGCACATGAGCCACAAACTCCATGAGCACAAGATCTTCTAAAAGTTAAGGTAGAATCAATCTCATTTTTAATCTTAAAAAGAATGTCTAAAACTTTTGGTCCACAGTCATCCATATCAACTTCAAAAGTATCAATCCTAGGATTATTGCCATCGGAGGGTTCCCATCTGTAAATATTTACTTTTTTTAAATTAGAAGAGTTCGTTTTATCTTTATAATATTTGCCTTTAAGAATCTTAGAGTTTTGCGGCAAATTAAATTGCACCATTTTTAATAAACTCTTTCCTTTGGTGGAAAGTACTGAACATCATTGCTTAGTGTTCGGGCATGAACATCCCTGTACTTTATTGTCACTTTATCACCGTCTTGCCAAGCCAAAGTGTGCTTCATAAAATTTTTATCATCACGTTTAGTAAAATCTTCTCTTGCATGAGCTCCTCTACTTTCTTTTCGATTGTAAGCCGAGTCCATTGTTGTTAAAGCCTGACTAATTAAGTTATCAAATTCTAATGTCTCAACTAAATCTGTGTTAAAAATTAATGATTTATCTCCTAGAGACAAATCACTCATGCCTTCCAAAGGTTTTCTAATTTGATTTACACCCTCTTTCAAAGTTTTATCTGTTCTAAACACAGCACATTTGGTTTGCATAGTTTTTTGCATTGAAGCTCTTAAATCAGCAGTTTTTGTTCCTCCGTTTGAATTTCTTATTTTGTTAAACCTATCTAGACATTTGTCTGTTTCGCCTTGAGAAACTTCTTCATGAGGCATACCTGGTTTAATAAGTTCGGCTGCCCTTTTGGCTGCCGCTCTTCCAAAGACTACTAAATCAATTAATGAGTTTGAACCTAGTCTATTCGCCCCGTGAACAGAAACACATGCTGCTTCTCCAATGGCCATTAAACCTGGTACAGTTTTTTCAGAACCGTTTAATGTTAAAACTTCAGCCTTATAATTAGTTGGAATTCCTCCCATATTATAATGAACAGTAGGAACAACAGGTATTGGTTGTTTGCTAACATCTATATTAGCAAAAGTTTTTGCTGCTTCTGATATGCCCGGGAGTCTTTCGTCAATTACTTTTTTGTCTAAGTGATCCAAGTGTAAAAATATATGGTCTTTGTCTTTTCCTGCTCCACGTCCTTCGTTTATCTCTATTTCCATCGACCTGCTCACAACATCTCTTGAAGCTAGATCTTTTGCATTTGGCGCGTATCTTTCCATAAATCTTTCGCCTTCATTATTCACTAAAAATCCACCTTCGCCCCTTACGCCCTCTGTTATTAAAGTGCCTACTCCATAAATTCCTGTAGGGTGAAATTGAACAAACTCCATGTCTTGTAAGGGCAAACCAGCTCTTAAAACCATTGCGTTACCATCTCCTGTACATGTGTGAGCTGAAGTTGCTGTTTGATAAACTTTTCCATATCCGCCCGTTGCAATAATAGTTATGTGGGATCTGAATCTATGAATAGTTCCATCGGTTAAGTTCCAAGCAATTACTCCTTTGCACTCTCCATTTTTCATTATTAAATCTAAAGCAAAATACTCTATAAAAAATTCAGTATTATGCTTTAAAGCCTGACCATAAAGTGTGTGAAGTATTGCGTGACCAGTTCTATCTGCGGCAGCACAAGTTCTCTGGACTGTTCCATTGCCATAATTTTTTGTCATCCCGCCAAAAGGTCTTTGATAAATTTTCCCATCTTCTGTCCTACTGAAAGGAACTCCATATCTTTCAAGTTCTATCACAGCACGCGGTGCTTCTTTGCATAAATATTCAATAGCGTCCTGGTCCCCTAACCAGTCAGAACCTTTAACTGTGTCGTACATGTGCCATCTCCAATCATCCTCACCCATATTTCCTAAAGCGGCAGAAATGCCACCTTGAGCAGCCGAGGTGTGGCTTCGGGTTGGAAAAACTTTAGATATACAAGCGGTCTTTAATCCCGCTTCTGATAAGCCTACAGCAGCTCTTAGGCCTGAACCACCAGCTCCAAGAACTACAACGTCGTACTCATGATCTATAATTTTATAAGAACTCATTAATTTAACTTAACTATACTTAACATTGTTAACGTTGAAATGATTATAGCAAACAAATATAGCATTTTAGTTGCGACATTTTTAGTTTTTTCATCCTTAATATAATCCTCAAAAACCTCACTAATTGTTAAACTAAAGAAGGTAAAAGCAGTAACTATAAAGAGTGAATATAAAATTTTTGAAGAAATTTTAGAAAAAAAACTAATTAGCTCGATATATTCTCTGTCGTAAATTGATACTAAGTTGATTATAAACCAAAACATTAAGGGAATTAGTAAAACTGAACTCAACTTTGTTAATAACCACTTTTTTGTGGAGTGATGCATATTAAGTAAGTCCTCTGCCAAATAGAAAAATTAAAATAGTTAAAACTAAAGAGCCGATGACAGTTATAACGCCTGTAATCTTAGAAGTTTTTGGATCAAAACCATATCCTAGATCCCACATTAAATGTCTAATTTCATTTAGTGCATGAAAACTAAAAGACCAACTTAGACATATAATAATAAATTTGCCAAAAAAAGACTGAAAGAAATTTTTTACAACTGAATAATTTGACTCACCAAATAATAGTAAAATTGTCCATAGACAAATAAAAGTTATAGCTATGGTATTTACAACCCCAACAGTCCTATGTGCTATTGAAAGTAAGGACGAAATTTGCCACTCATAAATTTGCAGATGGGGTGATAAAGGATTTTTTTCATGCATACTATTTAATATACTTTTTAATTAAAGCTTGAGCAATTTGAACTGTGTTCAATGCTGCTCCCTTGAGCAAGTTATCTGAAACAATCCATAAATTTATAGCTTTTTTATTTGAATTATCTTTTCTAATTCTAGAAATATATGTCAAATAACTTCCTTCTGCTTCAAAGGGTGTTATATAACCTCCACTCTTTTGAGAATCAATTACTTTACATCCAGGAGCTTTTTTTAATAACTCCCTGACTTTTTGTAAGCTATATGAATTTTTAAATTCAATATTTACAGATTCTGAATGTGATGTTCTAACAGGAACTCTCACACAAGTTGCTGTCATTTTTATATTAGGATCTAAAATTTTTCTAGTTTCATTTTCCATTTTCCATTCTTCTTTTGTGTACCCATCCTTGATAAATTCATCGATATGAGGAATTAAATTAAATGCTATTTGCTTTGTAAAATTTTTTGATTTAACTTTTTTACCTTTTAAAAAATTTTTTGTCTGGCTAAATAATTCATCTATTGATGCTTTTCCTGCACCGGATACAGCTTGGTAGGTTGAAACTACTACTCTTTTAATCTTAAATTTACTGTGCAAGGGTTTCAGCACTAAGACTAGCTGGGCTGTGGAGCAATTTGGATTGGCAATAATATTTTTTTTTTTGGTAAATTTTTAAAGCTCTTTCATTTACTTCGGGAACTACTAAGGGAATATTTTTCTCCATCCTAAAGTATTTTGAATTATCAATAACAATAGTTTTTTTTGCGGCAATGGGGGCCCATTTTTTTGCAATAACACTCCCAGCAGCAAAAAAAGTTATCTTTGCTTTTCCAAAATTATATTTTTCTAAAGCTTCGATTTTAATTTTTTTTTTTTTAAAAGTGATTATTTTTCCAGCACTTTTTTTTGAAGCAACTAAAAAAAGATTGTCAATTTTAATCTTAGATTTCTCTAAAATATCTATGGTCTTACGACCTACATTACCTGTTGCACCAACTATTGCAAAATTCATAAAATTATTATTTTAATTTACTTATAATAGCATCACCCATTACTGATGTGCCTACTTCTTTTTTTCCAGAAGACATAATATCTTTTGTTCTAAGTCCATCATCTAGCACTTTTTGAACTGCGGAATCTATTAAATCAGCTTCGATATCAAGATCTAAAGAATATCTTAAGGCCATCGATAGACTTAAAATACTTGCTATTGGATTTGCTATGTTTTTTCCAGCTATATCAGGTGCTGAACCATGAATGGGTTCATACATTGATCTCATCTTGCCATTTTTATCTTTAGCTCCTAGCGAGGCTGAAGGCAATAAACCTAAAGAGCCCGTTAACATTGCAGCTTCATCAGATAAAATATCGCCAAACAAATTATCAGTTACTATAACATCAAACTGCTTTGGATCTCTTAATAGCTGCATTGCACAATTGTCAGCTAACATGTGTTTAAGTTCTGTTTTTTTAAATTCCTTATCTCTTAGTGCTTGAACTTCTTCTTTCCAAAGAAGTCCCGACTCCATTACATTTGATTTTTCACAAGAAGTAACTTTGTTTTTTCTTTTTTTAGCCAATTCAAAAGCAACTCTTGCCACCCTATGAATTTCACCAGTTGTATAACTATGTGTATTCACACCCTTTCGTTCACCATTTTCAATGGGCATTATACCTCTCGGTTCCCCAAAATAAATACCCCCTGTAAGCTCTCTTACAATCATAATGTCCAAGCCGGATATAATCTCTGGCTTTAAGCTTGACGCATCGACTAATTGCTTAAAACATATTGCTGGCCTTAAATTAGCAAATAATTTTAATTCTTTTCTAAGTTTTAAAAGCGCCCGTTCAGGTCTTTTAGAGAACTCTAGGTTGTCCCACTTAGGTCCGCCAACAGCTCCCAAAACAACTGCTTCACTTTCCAATGCTTTATAAAATACTTCATCTGTTATTGGATTTTTATGCTTGTCATAAGAAATACCACCAACTAGTCCCTCATCGATTTCAAAATCTAAAGATTTATTTTTATTTAACCAGTCTAAAATTTTTCTTACTTCTGTTATAACTTCTGGGCCAATACCATCTCCTGGCAAAAGTAATATTTTTCTTTTTTTTACTTTAATCATTATTTGTCAACCAAGGTTTTGAAGTTTTAATTTTTGTTTCATAATTTTGAATACTTGATATTTTTTTTAATGACAGTGCAATATCATCTAGACCTTCTATTAAACATTTTTTTTTAAATGCATCTAAGTCAAATTTAACAGACTTGTTCCCAAATAAAATTTCTTGAGACTCTATTTTGATTTCTATTTCTTTTTCTCTTTTTGAATACTCTGATAATTCTTGAATATTTTTTTCTTCTAACGCTATTGGAAGAATTCCATTTTTGAAACAATTATTATAAAAAATATCTGCAAAACTAGGGGCTATTATACACTTAATACCAAAATCTAGTAATGCCCAAGGTGCGTGTTCACGAGAAGAGCCACATCCAAAATTTTTTCCAGCTAAAAGAATCTTAGAATCATTAAATGGTTTTTTGTTTAAAATAAAATCTTTAGTTAGATTGCCTTGATCGTCATATCTCATTTCAAAAAATAAGTTTTTTCCTAAACCAGTTCTTTTAATTGTTTTTAAAAATTGTTTTGGAATAATCATATCTGTGTCAATATTTAAAAGCGGCATGTAGGCAGGAATACTTTTTAAATTATTAAATTTTTCCATGTTATTGAAACTTTCTTACGTCAGTCAAGCAACCATCAATAGCTGCTGCTGCTGCCATGGCCGGACTAACTAAATGAGTTCTTCCTCCACGGCCTTGTCTGCCTTCAAAATTTCTGTTTGAAGTGGATGCACATCTTTCTTTAGGATTTAATTTGTCAGCATTCATTGCTAAACACATAGAACAGCCTGGTTCTCTCCAGTCAAACCCGGCATCTATAAATATTTTATCTAAACCTTCTTCTTCTGCTTGAGCTTTAACCAATCCAGATCCTGGCACTACCATAGCGCTTACAGTTTTTGCAACTTTTTTGCCTTTAAGGATTTTTGCAGCATTTCTTAAATCTTCGATTCTTCCATTTGTACAGCTGCCAATAAAAACTATATCTATTTTTATATCGCTAATCTTAACGTTGGGTTTAAGGCCCATATATTCTAAGGACCTGTACATAGCGATTTTTCTTTCATTATCTTTTTCTTTTTCAGGATCAGGAACATTGCTTGTCACAGATGCTACATCTTGAGGTGAGGTTCCCCAAGTTACTAAAGGCTCAATGTCATTAGCGTTAATATCTATTTCTTTGTCAAAATTTGCATCTTTGTCTGAATATAATGTTTTCCAAAAAGCTAACGCTTTGTCCCAATTATCTCCTGTTGGAGATTTTGGTTTTCCTTTCAAATAATCAAAAGTTTTTTTGTCTGGAGCGATTAGACCTGCTCTTGCTCCTGCTTCAATAGTCATGTTGCAGATAGTCATTCTCTCTTCCATACTTAAACTTGTGATGACCTCTCCTGCAAATTCGATAACATAACCTGTTCCACCTGCTGTGCCGATAACTCCTATAACTTTTAAAATGACATCTTTTGCTGTAACTCCTAAAGGTAGTTTGCCGTTAACATTTACTCTTAAGTTTTTTGATTTTTTTTGTATTAAAGTCTGTGTTGATAAAACATGTTCAACCTCAGATGTTCCAATACCAAATGCAAGCGCACCAAAAGCTCCGTGAGTTGCAGTGTGGCTATCTCCACAAACAATTACCGCACCTGGCTGGGTGAAACCTTGTTCAGGACCTATAATATGAACAATGCCTTGTCTCTTGTCATTCATGTCAAATAACTCTATTGAAAATTCTTTGCAATTATTTCTCAATGTATCAACTTGAATCCTAGACTCTTTATCTACTATTCCTTTGGATCTGTCAGAAGTTGGGACGTTGTGATCGGCCACAGCTAGAGTTAAATCTGGCCTTCTCACTTTTCTTTTATTCAATCTTAGTCCCTCAAAAGCTTGTGGACTAGTTACCTCATGAATTAAATGACGATCAACATATAAGAGCTCAGTGCCATCACTTTGTTGGTGCACCATATGATCCTCCCAGATCTTATCGTATAATGTTTTGGACATAAAAAAATAAATTATTTATTTTCTTTGCTCTCAGCTTTAGTTTTTTCTGGAGATTTTTTGATAACCGCTTCTGCTTTTAATTCAGCAGGTTCGGTATTTTCAATTGGTTTTGCCGCTATATCGACTCCAATTTTCTTTTTTACTTTTTCAGCTATTCTTGCAGATTTACCCGTTCTATCTCGTAAATAATAAAGTTTTGCTCTACGTACTTTTCCTGATCTAATAACTTTAACTGAGTCGACTATAGGACTATAGAGAGCAAAAGTTCTTTCAACTCCTTCACCAAATGAGATTTTTCTTACCGTAAACGATGAGTTAATGTCTCTATTTTTTTTAGCAATACAGACCCCTTCGAAATATTGTATTCGTTCTTTTTTTCCTTCGATAATTTTAACACCTACTTTAATTGTATCTCCGGGGCTAAAATCTGTAATTTTTTTTGTCGCAAGAATCTTTGAGATTAATGCTTTGTTTATATTTTCTATATTTTTCATTTTTTAAATTTATTAATGTATTTTTGCCACAAATCTGGTCTTAGGCGACGTGTTATAGCCTCAGATTGGCCTAAACGCCACCCTTTTATTTTAGCGTGATCACCAGACAAAAGCACATCTGGTGGTGTTTTTTTTCCCCATTTTTGAGGTTTTGTGTATTGTGGATATTCCAATAAATGTTTTTCAAAACTTTCTTCTTGAGTGGAAAATTTATTGCCTAAAACACCCGGCAATAAACGGATAATCGCATCAAGAAAAACAAAAGATGCTGTTTCTCCACCGGATAAAACATAGTCGCCCAAGCTTATTTCTTCGATGTTTCTTGTTTCTAAAACTCTTTGATCAATACCCTCAAAGTGCCCACAAATAATATTTAAATTTTTTAATTTGCTCAACTTTTTAGCTAAATTTTGATCAAATTTTTTACCTTTTGGTGAAAGAAAAATAGTTTTTTCTTTTTTTTTTTTATTAATATTTTTATCCAAAGCTTCAGCAACAATATCTGCCCTCATTAGCATGCCACTACCTCCTCCATAAGGAGTATCATCTACTGTCTTGTGTTTATCTTTAGAGTAATCCCTAATATTGATTGTCTCTAAAGACCATATTTTTTTTCTTCTCGCTTTTTTATAAATTCCAATATCAAGTGGACCAGGAAATAATTCAGGATAAAGAGAGAAGATTTTAACATTTAGCATTTAGGTTCTTTTTATTATTTTTAGTCCTTTTTTGTTTCTTCGTTTGTCTTTTCTGTTTTAGTTGCTTCTGTTTTAGGAGCTTCTGTTTTAGGAGCTTCTGTTTTAGTTGCTTCTGTTTTAGGAGCTTCTGT
>MDTC01226770.1_pt1 | contig 28244 bp, 5 predicted proteins | sample 811181 | NCBI WGS metagenome assembly MDTC01 (sample SAMN05326644, study PRJNA326480) | marine metagenome | isolation source: seawater | place: Pacific Ocean: North | collected 2011 | reverse complement strand
TGTTTTAGAACTCTACTACGATCTTAATGTCTTCAATTTGGTCGCCAGCACGGGAGATTGCTCTCCTATTGTCTATGTAGATAACTTTTCCTGAGTCCTTTTTCACTTCAGGTTTGGCGTAACCAGAGGTGAATGACATACCCAAATCATACTCAGTGTTGTTAATAACACGAGTTGCTTCACCAGGAACAATCGGGAAGTTAATATCTGGATCGGCAGAAGTACCAGAACCAGAACCAACAACGGTGTTACCACCATCAAACACGGTTTTACTACCAGAAATTTCGGGGAAGATACCGTCAACTCTGTTCTGATAGAACTTCAGAACTTTTGTTGTGGAGTTCCAGGAAACAACACGACCTCTAGCAGTCACTTGCTGACCACCAATAGTACGAGTCTGTGTAATAATTTCGTCTGTGTTAAAGGAACCTGTGAAATCTGGGGAGAAAATCACAGCGTTAGTAGCAGAAAGCGTAATAGCATCTGCTAATTCTTCTGTACCATACTTGAGGGGGTTCAGAACCAAACCGATACGTCTGTAGTCGTTATCAGTCGGGAAGTCGCCCGAACCTTCATCATAGGTAAACTTAGTGTTAATCATCACACGGAAACCACCAAGTTCAACTTGGGGACCTGATCCGTGACCACCTTTCGGGGGAATGATAACGTCGATAGCACCACCAGATCCAGTACCAGCACCGATACCGTTCACCTCATCGATGATGACTTTACCGAAGGAATAGTTGGATCCACCTGATGTAACTGTTGCAGATACGATTCTACCGCCGTCAACAACGATAGAAATACGACCACCTGTACCATCGCCCTTAATCGGTACGTTTTCATAGGTACCATTGTTATATCCAGAACCAGAAGACTGAATAACAACAGTGTCAATCTCACCACCAACAGCGTCAGAGATAACAGCGGTGTCACTCAAAACTGGCATATAGTCGCCAGAGAAAAACTTCAGCACCTGTCCCACAGGCACAGTGAACATATACTTCCAACGATAACCATCTGCGGTGGTAATAATAGAAGTGGATGTACCAGTAGGTTCAACAGTAGAAGGTTTACCGTTGGGATCGCTAGGAGATGTACCGTTGTAGATACACTTGTAGCACTGATACGAAGAGTTCACCACATAGAAGTCTGCATCATATAGTTTGGTAGCACCAGAAGATGCAGTTTTGGAGGATGAATAGTCGTGACGATACATATCGTACACATAACCCAAACCACCAGTGGTTTGCTCAGGGGGAATCCAGTCAATACGACGAATAACCTGAATAGCGTCGTTCGCAAGAACACGCTTCATCGAGATCATATCGTCAAAAGAATCCGAAAATTCTTGGAATGAATCAACTGGGGTAGGAGGGTTATTCTCGTTATCCCATTCCTGAGGGCGTCCAATGAACACATACAGGCGATCACGATTCGCACCAGCAGCGATGTCACTCTGGTTCTTATCGGGACCTTCCAGAGACTTGATGAATTTTTCCGCAGTAAAAATTCTAAATTGGTCAGTAAGTAGTGCCATTGAACAGAATCTACCTTCTCTTTATTTATAGGGGTTAGTCGGGTTCGTTTCTGACGAATGTTGGGAAATTGATTTCTTGGATCGTTCCCGCAACACCAGATGATCCACCCGTTATTAGTTCGTTCTTGTTCCAAAGGTAATTACCTGAGTTTGGAACAACGGATCCGACAGTCAATATTTTGGTTGCATAATTCCAACCTTCAACTGTCGCGGAGATACCTGTAATCGAACCTGTTACAGTTTCACCGATGGTATAGTTACCAGTGGTTGGTGCAAGAAGTCTGAATGTAAATTCAACTGTTGCATCGTGTACATCACCATCACCCAACTGTCCAGCGATGGACACTGTGGGTGCAAGAGGTGGGTTGGAACCATCAGACATTTGGTCACCAACAGCAAACAGAGTGGTGTTCTGTCCACCAACTGTCTCTTCAATACCATACAGAGAAGATGCGATACCACCATCGAGACTGATTTCGCCTTCGTAGTCTGTATTTGTATTGATCAAATCGGGAATTCCATCACCGAGTCCGTTCAATTCCGCAATATCTTCAAACGATCTGTCTTGGATATAATTGATAGGAACCGTTAAAGTGATGATTCTTTCACCAATATCTTCCACAACATTGTGTGGTGCAACACCAGTAGCAGACGCTGAGGACACGCCACCAGTGAAGTCAATAACCTGTGACTTGACCTGGGAAGATCCACCATCAATAAAAGCAAGTTCATCAACCTCAAAGACGAGGAAGAGTGCTCTCTGAGATGGAATCCAGTCATAAACACGAGCAATCTTGTTGGATGCACTCTCAGTTGTTCTAACAACCCTGTCACCAACGTTGAAGTTGTACTGAGACACCCCGTAACTGTCGTTTGCCAGTGAATCCAGGGTTACTTTCTGGTCATATCTGAAGTTAAGAGCACGGTCGCAACCTGTGAACGAGGTAAGTGTTTTACCCGTATATCTAATAACCTCTCTTCCGACAAGAATTTTGCCCGAACCAGGGTAAGGAGTAGTCGTCTGTACATAAAGGGTAGTGTCGTTTTCACTAACATCTCCCAACAAACCAGTTACATTATATAAATTTGAGTTGAAAGATTGTCTGTTTCTAGAAGATCTAGTGAGGTTAGTCTTTCTAGTAAACAGAACCTGGGGGTTAGATGAGTAACCGCCGCCACCATCAAGAATATTGATGGATTCAATAGCGCCCAGATTCAGGTTAGCAACTGCTCTGGCACCAGAACCGCCACCGCCATTCAGAAGAATGACAGGGGGAGTTTCATAGAATTCACCAGGGTTGGTGATTCTAACTTGTTTAACAACACCGAATTCATCAACATCAGCAACACCAGTAGCACCTTGACCGCCGCCACCAGAAACAATGAGGTTAATGTCTCCGAGTTCGTAGTTTGCACCTGGTTGTTCCAGGGACAAACCAGTAATCAGACCTGTAACTGGACGTAGTTCCGCTCCAGATCCGCCACCGCCTTTAACAACGGCAGTTGTCGCATCATTAAAATAGAAATCACCATTCGACAAAACTTGTATGTACTGAATCGATCCAGCAGGAGCAATAACAGTACCATCAGGTGCCAACTGGTCAGTCTCATATAGAATTGCTTTTGCTACAGCACCTGCACCGTCACCAACGGTATCGATGTCAATTCTAAATGGATCGTAACCTTCACCTGGGTCAAGAACTTTAACTGCAGCAATCTGACCATTTTCAATAACTGGTTCTAAGATTGCTTCACGGATTGGTGTACCGCAATTAGCAATTTTTAATTCTGGTGGGTCTGATGCGTTATACCCACTCCCACCATCGTTTACGAAAACGTCTTTAACGCCAAAGATGGAATTAAAGACGGGTTCAATTACAGCACCAGATCCAGGAACAGTTCTCGGCATTTATCAACGAATATCAAGTGTACCATTCATAGCAGAGTGTGCAGTACACTGATAGTACAGTGTAGTTGGAGCATCGTGAGGAACTGTGAAAGTCTGAACACCAGACTCAGAACCAGTGATACCAGCAGTATATGCACTTTGACCCAGACCAGTAGTGGACTGGATTCTCAATGGGTGAGCACCGCCACCTACGTTATTCAAAACGTATGTAAATCCACGATACAGAACGATCGTTGCATTACTCACACCAGGACCAACAAACCCAGGACCCTGAACTGTGTAAGCAGAAGATCCACCTGCTGGGGAGAATCTGAAGAGTAGTGCAGGAGAGGGTTGATGAATAGTTGCGTTATCGTGACCTTTGATGATGGATGCACCTACAGGAGCATTACCCATCTGACGACGGAATCCTTGGTCAACGTCTTGGAAGGTAGTGCCATCGTTTGCGATCTGCAACTCACCGTTGGTATCGATCTTTATACGCTTAGTTCCAACCTTGATCTCAGCATCTGTGGGGAGAACTAGGTTATCGTCTGTGTCAATAGCGATTTTCTTGGTTCCACCAGAACCGAAACGAATTTCAGCGCCAGTAGGAATCTCAAGGTTGCCGCTACCATCAAACTTGATTGCCTTGTTAGCATCAGCACCAAAACGGATGTCTGTTCCAGCAGCAAGATCGAGGTTACCGTTTGCGTCAATACCAATCGTCTTGGTTGAAGCAATGTCACCAAAACGGATAGAGCTGTTGGCAGGCAGTTCCAAAATGCCATCACCATCGATAGACATTGTACGACCAGCACCAAAGGAGAGCGGTTGACCACCAAGATCAATCGCACCAGCTTCATCAAAAGAAACGAGGTTATTAACAGATGTGATATGAATATCACCAGTAACATTCAGTTCTTGAGATTGGTTTGCACCTGCAGCAGTAACACGAATAAAACCACGTGCACCGCCATTCTCAGCAGTAAAGTCTACAAAATCTGCTACAAACTTAGCACCAGAAGGATCAGCGAACTCCAACTTAGTGCCTGCCTTCATCACACTAAAACGAGTGCGGAACTTTTCTTCTGCAGTTGAGTTCTCGGAAGCAAGTTTGGAAGCAACAGTACGAGTAGCACCAGTATCGATGCTATTCACAGTGTGAACTTGCTTTTTCTTTCTCTGAAGTTCTTGTGTAGTTGGGTCAGAAGAAAGCGCAGTGTCGCCCAAATAAATGGTCGAATCGCTCAGATAGATGTCACGAAACTTGAGTGTAGAAGAACCGATGTCGTAAGTTTCGTTTGTATTAGGAAGGAAGTGGGTGTCAATAACAACGTTACCCGATCCATTGTTTGACAGGTTCGTGATAGACGAACCGCCACCTCCACCGCCTTGTAAATCGTCTCCAGGTTGCCAACGTGCATTAGCATCGTTCCATTTCAGAACCTGACCGTTAGTGACTCCACTAACATCGATGTCTGTCAGGTTAGAAACTGCAAGTTGTCCTTCGGTGAAGACGCTGCCATTCCACTTCAGAACCTGATTGGTAGACGGAGAACCAATACTAATCTGCAGGTTGGTGTTATCACCCAGAGCGGTGTACAACTCATTGATGACGTTATTCAGTTTAATAGCGCCGTCTCTGAGGGTATCTCCAGTTCCGTCATTAGCGGAAACGCCAATATTCAGATTCTGCTTAGCCATAATAGGGGGGTTTTTCTACAGTTTTATTTATGTAAGGTCAAACTCATAGCTGGTGCTGTCTAATCTGATAGAAGTTGTTGTAAAACCAGGGTTGGTATTGTCTCTATCAAATGTGACTGCGGTAACATCATATCTTCCATTAGTATCGTCAAGCTTGAGAATCGATGTGTAATCAATCTGCGACTCACTACCAGTGACAGTGAGAATAACAAGGTTTGATGCCAAAGGAGAGTTTTGTGCTTGTTGGGGAGCACCAATAGGTCCAGTGAGGATACATCTGTACCTATACCCCGTCATATACGCCAGAGCAACAAATGAATATGTTGATGAGGTTGCACCACTAACGTTTGACCACGCAAAGCCACCGTCAGTAGATACTTGCCATTGATAATTTATAGGTCCGTTTTCAGGTTCGACGATTGCCAAGACCGAAAATTGTTGAGTACCACCTGCTGCAATAGTTGCATTAGTTGGTTGATTATTGATAACGAGAGAGGGAGGTTCTGCTGGTCCACCACCTTCACCACCACCTTGTTCACCACCACCCGATTCTTCCTGACCAATACCTTGGTTTGCAGGAATGTTCAGTGCCTCTTTCGATGCAAGACCAAACATATATGGGAACTTAGGTTCCAAAAACTTGTTAGGTCTAGTGGTAACGACAGCATTATTTGCCATACCAGAGTGATTTACACAGTAATAGTAAATCGTTGCTGGAGCATCATTAGGAACAACAATTTGAGTATATGCTCCTGCTTGTCCAGCCTCACCAACTACAGTAACTCCATTGGTATATGCTTGCCCACCAGCGTGGGTACCATTGAGTTGAGTAGAAAAACGAATGGAGTGACTAGCATTTGATGCATCACTTTGATCAAACTTGTAAGTGCTACCACGAACAAAATCTAGATCAGGATATAGATTGCCATCCAAACGGTATTTATTACCATCACTTTCACTTGTCACGGTTACATTATATGTGATGTTCTCAGATTCATCTGGGAACACTGTGACAAAATACGCAAATGTTCCTGAAGGGAACTCAGGAGTTTTTGCAAACCTTCCGTTAAATGAATCTAGGTGTCTTCCAGGAATAGACTCGTCATACACAAAATCCTGCATAAAGGATCCTGCAGGGTATGTGCTATAAGAAGGTCTATTTACTGCTTCAGTTTCTCTGAGTTTATACCCAGGTTTCATAATCTGCACAGCAGATTCATTATTATTTGGATCGGAGTATCCATAGGGTCCATAAACAGGATACCCATCAAAACAATAACCAAGAATCTTGGAGTGTCCATCAGGGTGACGAAGGTTATCACCTTGGAACTGAGTCAAACCATAATAATCATTATATCCAGCAATCACCTGGTTTGCTTTCCAGCAATCCATAAAATGAGCATCGTGATAGTGGTATTGCCCCGATTGCTCGGGATGACCACCACATTCGTCCTCACCAAAATTAACCTGTGGATTGTGTCCAGCAGCAATCCAGTTAAATCCCGCTGGAGGAGCTCCACCATCACCAGCACTGGGATTAAAGAGTGCAACACCATTTGCTGCAATACCAACAATACCTAGAGGTACAGTAGATCCTCCAGATGTATTATCACCGCCTCTATCTGTAAAAGCGTGACTAAAGGTATAACTTGTAACTGAGTTTGGGTTATTTGCATTAGGGAACGTTCCGTAACTGACTGGTGTTGGTAATCCATCACCCGTTACCGTTAGGATGTCTGTTACTGCGTTGTAAGAACCTGTTGCTGCCATAGCAGTTACATATTAGAGAAGTTATAGTCCATAATCATTGCAAACAAACTCGATTTCAACTGCTGAAGATACACTTGCTCTTCAGCAGGTCGAGCAGGAGAACCAGGCCAAATCTCAATTAAATATGATATAGAGTTGTGAAGAGCACGAATTTCATCAATGCTCATCGACCACTGGATGGTGAATTCTTCTTCCATACTGCTATTTAGTTGTCGTCGAAGATCTGGTCTGAGGTGAATCCTGGGATCACGGTTGCACCGATATTGATCGTCAGGACTGCAGAGTTGGAGAGCGTTGGAGTTGCGCCCGCTGCAGTGAGACCACATCTGAACTCGTCACCACCATCACCTTGAGTTGTAGCACTCGTAGTGTAAGTTGGGCTAGTCGCGCCTGGGATGTTAGTCCAGGAACTTGTGCCATAGTCCTTCTTCTGCCACTGGTAAGCGATTGTACCGCCTGCGGGGTTAGTAGAAGCGACCACGGTGAACGATGCGGTTTGACCCTGGTTGACAGTTGTGTTAACTGGTTGAGATTCGATGATGATTGCCTGTTCACCCTGTGCTTCAGTTTCGCCAGGAGGAACATAATTCGGATCGTAGATGTCAATACCACCGTTGAGAGGAGCACCAGTAGGTGCGAAGAAGTTGTCTGCAACAGTCGTGTTGACTGCAACGGTAGGTTGAACATAACCCTGACCTGCGTTCTTCACGTCAATGCGTGCGAGACCAACAAGTGCCTTGATGCGTGCACCGAAACCAGAGGAGGAAATCACATCCACCTGTGGGCGTGAAGTGTAACCATCACCAGAGTTAGTAAGAATTGCTCTAGTAACGCGACCCTTTTCAATCTCTGCCAATGCTTGACCGTTACGACCGCGAACAGCGCCTGAGTATTCAAACGTGATCAGGGAGTTGGAAGATTCAATCAGAGCAACCTCTCTACTCTCGTCCTCACCTTCGATCTGCAGAATGTCACCTGCTTCGATCGGAGGAACGACGGTTGCCGCGATAACGTCAACGTCAGAACCGATGTAGGAGAATGCAACGAAGGTCGAACCTGCGCGAGGAATCTCAGAGAAGATGATTCTAGAACCAACGATCTCGAAACCAATTCCAGGTTCCTGAATAACACCGTTCAACTGACAGATGATGTTGTTTTCAGGGAGGATAGTGTTGGACTGTACACCGTCAGTCAGTGTAAGTGAGTAGAACACACCACCAAGTTTCAAGTTGAAGGAGTTCCTCAAGGAGTCGAAGTCGAATGAGATGTCATCCAACTGTCTCAACTTACCAACGTACACACCGTGGAATGTAGATCCAACAGCAGGTGCCTCAGTGAACTGGATATTGTCGGAGAACGCTGTGTAAGCGTTGTTACCACCAGGAGGTTGGAGAATACCATTCACGAAGATCATCATATGACCTGCAGGATCTGGGAAGTATGCAGTACCGTTTCCAGTGGTCAACTTGAAGTTCTGCTGAACACCGTCAAATCCTCTGAAGAATCTCTTCACACGCCCGCGTAGAGTCTTAGCAACTGAACACGCTGCTCTGAATCCAAAGTCACCAACAATCTGAGCATTCTTAACGAATGTTCCAGAAGTATCACCAAGGTGAATGATCAAGCGAAGACCGATTTGTTGGATCTTCTCAATCTTACCGTAGGCAGTTGTTGGAGTTTGTGTGACTAATGTAATACCAGATGTGTAAACGCTTGGGAAGTTAGATCCAGGTGGAATCTTAGCAAGTTGATATGCTGAGTCATTTGCGATGACGCTAAGGTTATCACCAATGCTCACGAAACGACCAGTCTCATTTGCGAGGTAAATTTCGTTATTTTGAATGTCGTGTTCAGTAACAACGAAGGTATGACCAACAGACTGACCAGAGTTTTGGAGTTGTAGTACATCACCAACTTCGAATGTGTCAGTAACACCTGTATCAGTGATCAATCCTGCGTATGTAAACTTAGTAATCTCGGTAGAATGGATGTACTCACCGAATCCTGGGAGGACTGAGAATGATTCAACCTCGATAATTTGATCAGTAACAGAACCGTAGATAACGTCATTAGGAGCAAATTCACCCTTAACAGTTTCGATGTCGTAGGTAATTCTACCTGATTGGTTATCAACCAGAGCACCATCGTTGTTTCTAACGATAAGAGCGTTTGCTTTACCTGAATCTTCCTTAGAATAAAGGATGTCAGTAGCAATAAACTCACCTTGCTTGAAGTTGACAAGCAATCTGTCGTGCATTCCAGTGTTAACTGTAGCAGTTGCACCTGAAGTTACGCCCTCAATATTGTCAGTAGCAGCAAATGAACCACTGGTCATTTGTACTTTTATGTAAGTTGCGTTGTCGGTAGCGATAATCTTACCTGCATTACCTGTAGCACCAGTCTTAACGATGTCCTCACCGTTAGCAAATACTTCAGGGGCAGATGTAACTGTAATTGGAAGATACTTAACTTTGTAGTTAACAGCAGCAAGGTTGTCCTGAACTCTGATAACTTCAGCGTATGCACCTGATGTTGTTCCGTAGAAGATGTCAGCAGGTTCAATACCACCAGATGTAGGTGTAGGAATAACACGATCACCGTAAGTGGTTGGAATCCTAGTGACACCAGTCTCTCTGGCGACAGAGAATGTGTGGATTTCACCTGGGAGACCTGGAGTTAGAGATGTAAGTTTGTGTCCATCAATGTATTCTGCCAAGTAGATGTGGGTTGAAGTAGTATCTGGGTGGATGTAGTATGACGCCCTGTCAAGTTCCACAATGTTTGTACCCAAGACAGTGTAATTAACTCGATCATATGCTTCAAATGGGTGATTTGGTTTATGGATAGAACCATCAGAGTTCACATCAACACCAACGTCAATCGCTTGCTTAAGATATACAGTTGGCAACTTAGATTCTGCAAGAGCAGTGTAAACCAAATGCCACAACTGCTGAATCTTATGTACAGCGGTCATTGTTGGACGCATCTCTCTGTCCTTGTAGAGAGATTCAAAGTTATAAGTTCCTGGTTCAGGAGCAGTGCCAGAAAGGATATGAGTGATCATATCTGTGGTTGCTTCTGCGTGGAAGATCAAGTAGGTTCTGAAGATGTTAGGGAATGCGACGAAATTACCCTCGGCATCAAACCAACTGTTGATTAACTGGACGGTCATAGCATTACCGTCAGTCAACATATCGTAAATGTATGCTTTTCTAATGGAATCACCGAATGACTGATCACCCGTGTATCCTGCATACTGATTCATTGTCTTATAGTATGCCTCTCTATTAATATACTGATCATTGATGGCAATAAGACGTGTTGCTTGACGATACATCTCAGGAGCAGATCCCAGTGTATCCTCAAGAAGATCAAAGAGAACGTTAGCAGCAGATGTCACGTTATAGCAGACACCACCACCGAACAGTAGAGTGTTGTTCTGTACAGGTGTGTTTCTAGTAATACCTTGGTTAGTAAAGTAACTACCATTACCTGCAGCAGCATCTTTAACAACGCCGATAACAATATCAAAGAGAGAACTGATAGTTGAAGATTCAACGTTACAAGCACCCTGACCTGCCTGATCATATGTGATAGTAAGATCACGAACAGCGGCACGCTCACCTGTTAGTGGCCATTCGCCTGGCAGCGTGCGGGCAATGCCATCTATGTAATTTTGTGGGTTACTTGTACCAGTGTTGAACAGATCTATAGTAATTCCCATCAATGTTGTGATAGCAGATGCCTGTGAAGCACATCTTGTTGCTCCACCACCACCTGTGATCCAACTAATTGAGTTAGTTGTAGAACTGACGAATGTGTGGTTATAGTTACCACCACCCTGTACAGCGTTAGATACAGCAGATACGAATGTATGAGGATACTGTTCGCTAGAAGGTGAAGGGTTAACATTAACCTTGATTCGACCATTCTTAAATCTGATTCCGTTTGCAACTGCACTTGTAAATGTGTGAGTGTAGTTACCACCTGCAGAAATTGCATTGGTTGTAGCACTTACGAATGTGTGTGTAGTTGTGTTGGTTGAAGGAGTTCTACCAGAGGCAAGAACGTTGACTGTAACTGTAGTTGCAGTAGCAGCAGTAACTTCAAGAGGAACATCGTATGCTCTATCCTTCTTCCAAGTAACACCACCAGATGTTGCTGAAATGAAGTTGTGAGCAGTAACGTTAGTTGAAGGAATACCATCAGAAAGAAGAACCTGAACCTTAAAGGTATTGGCAGTTACGTTAGAGATTTCCAACCAAGAGTTTGATGCAGGGTCACTGCTTCTTGGATATGTGTGATCTGACTGATAGTTATCCTCTGCACATCTAAAGGTTAGAGAGTTATCAGCAATCTTGATTTGATCACCATTAGAGAACCCGTGCTGAGGAATGGTCAGCGTCATAATACCAGTTGTGCCATTATATTCAGCACCTGTAACTGTATGAGTTGTAGTTGTAGTTCTAGGATATGAGTGGTTGGTTTGGTTATCGTCTTCCTCACAAGTAAAGGTTAGTGAGTTAGGTTGGATCTTAAGATGTGATCCAGTAACAAGACCGTGACCTTGACCCAAAGTCAGAACCATATTTCCTGTAATAGGATTGTATGCAACGTTTGAAGGTGTGAAGTTGACTGTACCTGTAGTACCAACGTTTACAGTGAATGTATTTGTAGTTACGTTACCAACAGGAAGATACTTGTTAGCAGCAGGGTCAGATACACGAGGATATGAATGAACAGTGTAGTTGTTGTCCATATCACAAGTGAAGTTCAGAGAATTGTTAACAATCTGAACGTTGTCCCCGTTAGAGAACCCGTGGTTAGGAACTGTAAGTGTAAGAACACCAGTTGAAGGAACGTATGCTGCACCAGTTGCAGTAAACTCAGAATCTCCAATCTCAAGAACAGTTAGAGATCTACCAGATGCATAGTCAGTGGAACGAGGATATGAGTGGTTTGTAGCATTACCATCCTTGGTGCAAGTAAATGTAATTGCATTATCAGGTAACTTGACGTGTCTACCAACATCCAAGGTGTTGGAACCGATGTCAAGGAACATATCACCAGTTGTTTCATTGTATATTGCGTTAGTTACATCGTAGTTAACGTTAGTAGTTGTACCAACATTGACTGTAAATGTAGAAGATGTAGAACCTGTAACGGGGAGAAGAGCACCGTTTGAAGGATCAAGAGGTCTTGGATAAGTATGCTCTGTCTGATTACTGTCAAAGTCACAAGTAAACTTCAATCCATAAGTTGCAATTTGAACAGCATCACCTGTTACCAAACCGTGACCAGTCTTAGTCAAGGTCAAATCACCTGTTGCAGGATTGTAAGTTGCGTTTGTAGGAGTTAACTGACCAGTCTGTGAACTACTGGAGTCAATAGTAATACCAGTATCATACTGAGCATAACCTTCAGTGTAACCATTGACAGAAACCAACTGCTGTCTCATCACCTGAATGGCGATGTCACGTGCCTGTTCGAAGATGTACTTAACTTCAGTAGACTGTGAATTGATGTGCTGAATAGCGTTTGCATCAGTGATATAGAATTCAGTTGCATACCAAACCTTGTTATTACCACCGTGCTTGAGGTTCCACGCCATTGCCTCAAGGATGTCAATAACATCATCGATACAAGACTGATAACCATAACCACCAAATGTAAGGTTAGGATACTGAGCATATCCACGTCCTACAGCAGTAGAAGCGATGAATCTCAAATTATTGAGGATCTCGTTACCTGCATCGTAGTCTTTATTAGTAGTAGCGTTATTATCATAATCACCACGTGGAACTCCACCACCAATGGCATTTCCACCTTGTCCACCGCCACCACCTGCAGTATTATCTTCGAAGGGAGTAAACCCAAGTTTATTGCGGATCGCGAGAATTGACATATCTCTTGCCATCTTATAGGCATAGATTGTCTCTTGTGATTGACCAGTGACGTGCTTAAGACCCATATCTGTATTCAGATAGAGTGCAGCAGCATCATATACTTCGCTGTTAGAAGAGAATCTCAAGTCGTGAGCAACAGAGTTGATGAAATCAACGATGTCGTCTTCACAATGAACCTTACCACCAGGAACTCTGAAGTTGTAATGCTTGAATGCAGAGGTCTTAGTTACAATGTCAACTGCCTCAGCAGCAATGGTACGAGCATTTCTTTCAATAATATTGGCAGAGTCTAGTGCTCTGTGAGTACCTTGGAAGATCTTAGGATCAGGAGGATAGAATGTGCTCTCAGTAATAACACTGTCAGTCAGATCATAGTTAACAGCAGGATCATACTCTTTTCTGTATGCACTAAGGTCACTGTACTGAAGTTGATAGAAATCATCAACAGTATTAGGAGTTGTGCCTGCAATGTTAGCAATGTTCTCATTTCTACCAACCAAGAGGTTCTGAAGTGCTTTACTTGAAAGGAACTTAACGTGCTCAAGAGCATCCAGCATCGCCAGCAATTCATCTTCGATGTAGTTGATATTGCTTTGTGAATCAAGGTAAGAATCAATCATACCCTGAATATTTGAGTTACCACCAGTTAGAAGGTCTCCCGCAACAGCAGGAACGATGTGATCTCTAATATCTCTAACACACTTCGCTCTGCTAGGAATGTCGATCTTATCCTGTTGGATAAAGTTGATCATAACATCCCATTCTGCCTCCATCATAGAGACTGCTTCATCAGCAATCACTGCACGGTTGAAGTAAAGAAGGTCAGCACCATCACGGAATCTGTGACCAGTAGGTGCCATCACATCCAACATATCATCCACAAGATCCATAATAAATGTCTGGATCACTGTAGGTGCAGGAGTTGAGAAGTAATTAGGAATACGAACACGTTGTGTGTATTCTCCAGTCAAATCATCTTCATTCTTGGTAATAATGTCGATGCAAAGTTTGGCAACTTCACGCCAGGTATAGATTGACTGTAGAAGTTCACCATTAACGTGCTTCAGAGCACCTGATCCTTCCAAATATCCACGACCTGCAACAATAGTATTGAAGTTACCACCTAATTTAAGGTCATTAACGATTGCAGGAATGATGAATGAATGTGTGTCACGAATACACTTGTCAGTACCTTGAGTGGATGTTCCTGTATCACCTGGGATGAGGAATGCAGGATACTTCTCCTTCATACGACCAACTGCTTCTTCTGCAATCCAATAACGGTTCTTTTCAATAATATCAGCACAATCTCTGTAAATATCACGAGAAACATCAATTTCCTCAGTCATAATCTCTTCACGCCAGAGTTCAACACCATCAGCGTTAGCAGAGGAGATGATAGTCTGTTGATATGTTGCGTAAACAGCAGCAAGTTCTACAGGGAAAGGTGCTTCGCCATTGAAACCGAATGACACGTCAAGTGCACGGAAATCATAAACGGTGGGGGGTATAAACCCACTAGAGTAGCTGGCGGTTCCTTTTCTAACAATAAAGTTATCAATGTTACCTGTGAAAGTCTCACCGTTGTTCCAAGATGCACCAACAGCGATTGGTGAGTTACCATAATCAGAAGCGTCAGTATAATCAGAACCAACAGGTTGACCGTTGACAAACATCTTGGTAACGTTAGATGCTCTGGAAACAGCAATGTGATACCACTGATTTGCAGTAGGAATAGCACCTGCAGCAGTAATATGGTCAGTTGTAGCGATACCAAACTTCAGTGATGTACCTTGTAAGAATACTGAAGCAGCGTTACTACTGGATGTAGTTCTGAAATCAACAAGTCTCTGTGTTCCAGATACAGTTGTAGGATAGATCCACATCTCAACAGTGTAATCATTAACACCAAATGCAAATGCAGCATTGGAAGCGTGATTGATTCTGGAAGATGTACCACTGAATTCTAGTGATCCAGTACCAGTTCCAGGGTTCAATTTGTCAACAGTAACGTTGTTATAGGTGATTGTGGAGTTTGTGACGTACTCAGCGTCAGTAAATGAACCAGTAACACCCTTTGTATAGACCCACTTACTACCTGCATTGGTTCCAATGATCTCTGCAACAGCACCTGAAGACACACCTTTCAGTGTTTGACCGAAGTTGAAGAATCCACCAGATGATTTGTCCTTATAAGAATGCTTGATAGAACGAATTGTCTCACCCTCTTCGAAGGTGTACGCAGGTGCAATTCTAGGAACATTGCTAATAGACCACTGATAGGTAGTAGGATCGGCACCAGTAGGATCTTGTAAGGTATCAGTAATGATTCTGAAGAAGTTTGCAACCGCAGATGTCTGAGCAACACAAGCATTTTCATTAGGAATAGTTGTTCTACCCTGTGAATAGTCTGCCTGAGGAGCAGTTTGAGTAACTGCTGCTTGGAATGCTTCTCTAGTTCCTGGAGATGCAGTTGTACCAAGAGCATTGATGAGAATATCCATCAATGTTGTGATAGAAGCAGCAACTGCTTGACAAGTTGGACTTGCAGTGTCAGCAGTGATAGAAATAGTTACTTGGTTCCAATCGTGTGATCCTGCCTTGGTAACAGCAATATTTCTCATAATATCAAGAGACATTGCCTTTGCCTTAGTAAAGGAGTTGACAATAGTGTCTCTATCACCAGATGTCACACCATAGTGAAGAATTCTGTCTGTTGCTTCCCAGATGAAATCATTACCACCGTGGGCAACGTTATAAGCAAGTGCTTCAACAACATCTACGATGTCAGAGAGGCAATGCTCATCTCCACCAGATACGTTATATCCTGGGTTCTGGGTCTTAGCATAGTGAAGTGACTCGTATGCAATAAACCATTTGTTAGCAAGCAACAAGGTTCTAGCATCACCGTGACTGTTACTTACAACCTCATATTCAGGAGTAATGGTAAGATCCTTCCACTGAGACAATGTTGTGAACTCTGTGGTGATATTAACCATATTAATGCACTTGTTAGCGAGATCTCTCGCTTGATTCATTGCATATACAGTCTGAGGAACCTGTCCATTAACGTGATAGATGGTATTGTTCTGAACATAGAAGTTTGCAGCATCCCAGACTTCAGAGTTACCATCGTGCTCAAGTTGCCAAGCAATTAGATTGAGCATATCAACGATGTCGTCCTCACAATTAACTTTACCTGTAGGAACAGTAAAGGAGGGGTAGAAATCTAACATCTTACCCACCGCTTCTTCAGCGATGAATTTAGCGTTCTTAACTAGTGCCTCTGCAGCGTTGTTAGCACGGGTATCGGGTACAGTTCTAATAGATGAGTTACCGAAGTAGATCTTCTTAAGTCTGATATTAGTGCCAGGTGCAAAGTCAGTACCAACTAGACCATCATAACGAATCTCTTGGTTTCTAACAGATTCGAAATCTAGGAAGTCTTGGTTGTTAGGTGACTCAGAATCATAGAGTTCAGTTGGGTTAATAACAGTTTCACCGATGTCATCAAGAATAACGTTCGGATATGTAATTGAAGGAACTCTCTGGAAGACAAGAGCAAAGAAACTAGATGAAGGTGAAAGGTCAACAGTATCGATGATCTGCTCTGAAACCTCGTCCTGATAAGGAGAGATAGCAGAAACAGTTGCTGCAATCTTAGATCTTGCAGAATAGATGACATCGTTGAACTTGATTTCAAATTCACCAGTTTCAAACTTAGCAGTACCAGATGTTCTAGAAACAACTAAAGATGTGTTGATAGTACCATCGTCAAGGTTGTTTTCTTCAATAATTGCAAACTTACCATCAAGGTTAGTGATTCTCTCACCTTGTTCGAAGATGGTTTTAGATGAAACAGGATTTACAGTATCAAGAGTGGAGTTGAATCCAGTAGCACTGCTAAGAACTGACTCACCAGACTGGAAAGTACCCTCAATGTCAATAACATCGATGTAATCAGTACCAGAGTCGATTACAACAGCAGTTGCCTCTGAAACAAGACCTCTGACTCTATTACCAGTCAACGGGAAGATACCACCGATAACACTGAATGTTAAACGAGTGATTTGTAGTTGAGTAAAGTCAATATTTCTAAACTTAATTCTAGAAGGTGCCTTTGGAGGTTCAGAGAACACAATAGAAGGACCTGAAGTAGAGAATGAATCTCCAGGAGACTGTGCAACACCATTGAGAAGAACAAACATCTGATCTTCAGTTGCAGTGATGGAACTACCCTCAACATTCAATGGGAACTGAGTTCTTACACCATCAAAATCATCAGAAACGTTATCAATCTTCTTAACGATAGAAGTTAGAATTTCCTCAGAGTTAGTCAGTCTCTTCTGTCTGAAGAGCACCTCAGTGTTATTAAACTGGGTATAGATTGGTTGTGCGTTAGCAAATGATGTGATCTGGTTAATATTAGTAAATGCGTTAATATTAACTTCTTTAATCAGATCAGAAACAACCTTTCTTCCTGAAATATCCTTACCACCTGTGATTGCCAATTCACCGAAGAGGTTGAAACCAACAGGGTGGTTTGTCTCAAGAACTGGTTTTCTCCACTGGTTAATAGGTGTTTCAGACTTAATAACATAAGAGAAGTTCTGATAGAAGTAAGAGTCCTGAATTTTCTGGACAATCTCAGAAGGTTTACCAACGTCATCAATAAACTGACCAGGTGTATTGGTTAGAGAGTCAATATTAAGAGTACCACGAGCGATTGATAGATTGTCAATCAAACCAGAAGCACGAGAAACCTCACCAGTTACACGCTCACCTGGGGTCCAAACACCTTTATAGTTCTCAAGTTTCAGGATTCTAGGACCGATCTGCCAACCTTGGTTAGTAGAAACGTAACCAGTTGCAGATGCAAGTTCAAGAGATGAACCTTGATAAACAAGTTCACCCTCAAGGAATCTTGAAGTTTCAACAATAGCAGTTGCTTGACCACCAAACACTTCGGTCAAGAGAATCTGTCTACCTTCACCCTGTGTCAAGAATGTGATATAAGAACCAGATTCAGCGTCAAGTTTAGTCAGTGAGATACGAAGTTGGTCAGATTCAAGACCATTTGCCTCACCTGCAATAGCATAGTAAGTCTGAGATGAAGACAAACTAACCAAACCTGCAGAACTTGGTTTTGGAAGGATACCAACTGTAGATCCAAGGTCTTCTGCTCTCAACTGGATTTCAGCACCAGTTGTAATACCGTGTGGGAAGTTAAACTGCAGATAACCCAAGTCGATGTTAACAACATAGTTAAATTCTGACTTAAGTGTGACTGAAGGTTCAGAACTGTATCCTGCACCTGGATCTTTGATGATAACTTCAGAAAGTCTGTTGTTCTTAACAACTGCTTCTGCATTAGCACCTGATCCACCACCACCTTCGATTACAACAGCAGGAGTTGAGGTATAACCAGAACCAGGGTCTGTAATCTTGATTTCTGAAAGAATAGCGGTATTAAACAACTGAAGGTTCACGGGGAAAGTGATTTCAGGTCTCAGAGTGTAGTCGTGAGAATAACCGAAACCAAATTCGTTGTTCTTAAGTTTCTTGATACGTCCGATGCTCTTACCTTGTAGGAACACAGAAGCACCTGAACCTTCAGAAGGGATCACAACATCAAGTTGTGCACCAGAACCTGCAAGTAGAGGTCCAAGAATGCCAGGAATAGCATCAACATCAATGGATGCTGTGGTATAACCTTTACCTGCTGATGTCAAAACAACATCAGTGATGACTCCTTCGAAGTCTCCATCATCGGTAACAGTGATATTACAAGAAGCACCTTCACCATCTCCACCGATAGGAACGTTATAGTAGACACCGTTAACATATTCAGTACCACCATTCAGGATACGAACCTTTTCAATCTCTCTATTAGATGCAATATCAGTAACAATAGGAAGTTTTTGGTAGAATCCACCTGGGTTTACCAGTTTGATGGTTGCAATAGGTCCAATCGCCTTGAGTGAGGTTGTAGAATACAAGGAACGTGGGTTTCCAAACTCATTATTACCGACAGGAGCGTTAGATTTCTCTGGTTCGACCAAAAGTGGGAAGTCAAACTCCAATCCATCGTTAGAAACTCTATTAACAGTAAATGTACCTTGGTAAGGAGACTGAATAACGTCAATAAATGACCCTTCACCAACAGGAGAGTTGTCTGGTGTGGTTCTAGATGGGTCAAAATAGTATGAAATGTTAGTAACATCATCATTAATGATGAATTTAACCAACGGAGTCGGTGAATCATCATCGGTAAATCCAGGTGTACCCTCTCTAATGATGTTAATGAATGGATATTCCAGTTTATACTGGTTATCTTTAGAGAATGATAGGAAGTATCCAAGGTTAGATGAATCATCAAGGTCAAAGATATACTGATGTCCTCTAACAAATAGGAACTTAGGATGCTTAGCGTAGATATTAATGTTAGAAACAGAAGAACCTTGTCCAGAGAATGTAGGATCCTGAACAGCAGTGCTTCTTAATTTGTATGTGAAGTCTCTAGAAGTGAATACTTCTTGTACAAAGAATGAACCATTATACTCATTAGTAGAGAATCTCTCAGTAAAGATGATGTCATTTGCTGAGAAGTTGTGTCTACTAGTAGCAGAGCAGTAAACAAGGTCAGTATTTGTCAGTGCCTGTGAAGGAACAACGTCTTTGTTAAGTTTTGCTTGAAGATTGAACTGCTTAACACCAACAAGACCACCAAATGTTGCGATCTTACCAGTTGCATCAACATCAAATGTCAAGTTAACAGCGTCAGCATCAATAGTGTCACCTTTGATGAATGTTGAATCAGCATAGATCTGCTGAATTCTAATGGTGTAGTCGGAAGCATTGAAAGGTTTCCAAGATGCAAACTGTGCAAGAGTGCCAGATCCGTGTACACTATTCGCCAAATCTACTGAGAAGATACCTGCAACGCTTGTAAACGCCCAGTTGATGTTACCATCAGAGACAGTACCTGATGTATGTTCAGGAGCAAGAGGTCCTGCAGTTGCAGCAGTACCAGATGTATAGATCTTACCATTACTATAGACAACATCACCAACAGCATAGTTCTGATTCTGCTGCCAAACAGGAACTGTAGTGTCAACGGTGAACTCTTTGTCCATCTCGTTAATATCACCTGCAGTAGACTTCAGCAGTTTGCTTGTGTCAAAACTACCAATAATCTTACCAATCTTACAGGAATTGGTTCCAGATTCAACGACAGTACCATATGCAGATACAACATCGTTACCACCAATTACAGAATACTGTTGAAGAACAGATCCTTTAGTAAATGTGGCATTCTGGTTAAATGTAATAGTCTTTACAAGGTCAATACTTGAGTATCTTGCATCTCTGATGTAGAACTTAGGAATAACCTTAGTAGTGAGGAGTAGTTTCTTACCACCTTGTGTAGGAATGGTTGCAGTTCTACTTGCATATGCTTCATCAGTAGATGTAATAGTATAGACTCCAGGGATGTGAGTCGATATAACATCTGAGTAATCAAGAATCTGAATACCTGCAGGACCCATTATCCAAGGGTTAACAGCAACTGACTGGGTATTAAACGTATAATTGCTTCCTGCGGCGACGTTTAGGGTATGTCCTGCCTCTACATCGTCTAGGGTGAATGTACCAAGTTTTGTCTTATCTTTGTCAATCTTATAAATGAATGCCTTAGATACTGAGTTTGTACCAGTAATAAGACCTGCAGTGAATGCATCTGTGTACTTAGCAGAAGGTGTAAGAACAAAGTTGTCAATCCAACCGATCCAGTTGTTAGTAGAACTTGGAGTTGAGATAGGACCAAGTGTTGCCTGCATCAAGTTAACATCAACAGTAGAACTGTTAACTGAATGTGCCTCTACACCATTAACGTAGATACGATAGATGTAAGAACCAACACCAGGGCGTTCCTTAGAAATAGCAATGTGAACCCACGCCTCAGAGTTAAAGGCAGTCCAGAATGTTGTACCAGTAGAATATGAAACAGATCCATTCAAATCAAGGAATATCTTACCAAAATTGGGACTGCTTGAAGTTCCATCAACACCAACCTTGACTTCCTGTGTCAACTGAGAGACAACACCGAAGAATTCTGGTTTAGATGCTTGTGCAGAATATTGAGTATTACCAAGAGCAAACCAACCTTCCATTGTCCACTCAATACTAACATCAGCAGTTGTGCTGTACTGAAGGAGCATTGAGTTAGGAGCATCAAGTTTTACTGAAGATGCACCGTTATAGAACTTAGTATTATCGATAATAGCGTTACCTGAGGCAGCCCACTGCTTATTTGAACCAGTTCTTAGGATGTCATTATATGTTTCATCAAACAGATTGTCTGCAGTGTTCCAGTTAAAGATAGCAAGTTGATCTGCCTCAACCTTGTTACCTGCAACAATAGTGTCACCAGAGTTATCATTTGCAACACAAGTTGGATGGTAACCAATACCATTGGTCTCTGTTACCTCAGCAGCAGAAAGAACATTACCACTATTCCAAGAAATCTTGGCAGTAATTGATTGAACAGCGTTGAAATCTCTTTCTACAACAGCACTGATGTCGATATTACCAAATACATCAAAGGAAACACCTGCATTCTTAATAGAGGTGTAAGTTCCAGTAGGAACGTACATCTTAGCAAGAGATACTGCTGTATAGTCTTGGTTATCAAACTTAGCGTAGAGAACACCATAGTTCTTACCATTTGTGTCAATAGCAGTTGCAGTTACATAAACTGAACCATATTCATCAATAGTAAAGGTAGGATCAGCAAACTGGTAAGCACCAGACTCGATCTGCTTAGACCATTGAACCTCAATAGTAGCAGTATCGTAATATGTCTCACCAATAACAATGTTAGCATCACCTGCAGGGTCAGAGATACCACAGAAGAGGAATGTATCATCTGTTCTCCACTGAATCTGATGAAGATGCTCACTGCCTGCAGCAGAAGCAATCTTACGCTTCTCCATCATAGATCCATCAAGATCAAGCAAACCAACCCACATATCGTCAGGTGCAGTAGAGTTGGAGTCTGTATAACCTGCAATCATTACTCGACCGTCTTGGTCAAGTCTGATGTCAGTAGCATAGTCTCTTCTAGTAGAACCAGAGATACCTGCAATATCACGTTGCCACTGAATGATACCATCAGGGTTGTTAGCAATATCAAAACCAGACTGATACTTAGCAACAACGATGTCAGGGTTGTGAGTAAGGTTACCAACGTTAGGAACAGTCTCACCAATCACATAGATGTTGTGAGGATTGCTGTTTTCAATATGAAGTGCCTTCCAAGATAGTGACTTATCAGCGTTTGAAGGAACAGTAGGAATCAGAGTACGCTTCCAAAGCATTCTACCGTCACTGTTAAACTTAGCAAGAACACCTGCTGTATTACCATCTACAACCGTTGTTTGACCACAGACATAGAAAGTACGATCATCAGCAACCTTAATATCATTAATCGTTACAGTAGAACCCGCTTCTGTTAGAAGTGAGAGGAAATAACTTGCTTTCTTAAATCTTTGAGGATGAGAAACACGAATTTGAGGTGGATTGTTCTCATCATATCCTGAACCAGAGTTGATAATATCAACAGTTCTTACAGCACCACCCTCATCTCTATTGATATTAATGTTGAAGTCTTGTCCAGAGTTAGTAATAACCTCGTAACTAGGAGGAATATCTTCAGAATAACCAAGACCTTCCTGATCAATAGTAACTCTTTCTACACCAGAGATAACTTTTACCTTGAATGTCTTGTTAGTGTCATCAAGAATAGGTGTGCTAGTTACGATGATTTGATCATCTATACGCAATTCGTGCTCATTTGCAGTAGTGATACGACCATATGGAAGATCGTTCTGCATATATGAAGTATAACCTGCAATATCTAAACCTTTAACTGCTTCAACTTTTGCAGAGGCTCCGAAACCATCAGTTCCTTCGTTATCAAAGAACAGTTTGTCATTAACCTTGTAGGAGACACCTGGGTTCTCAACCACAAATCCATCAACTTTAGCGTCTTCAAACTTAGTCGTAGTCTCAATATCGATGTCAACAACTGATCTTGTAGAGACTTTAGGGTAGTAATCAAATAATTGTAGTACGGGTTCTTCAGTAATCTGAATGGGAGTGGTTGATTCATCATTATTGATAAGACCATCTCTGTTAGTATCTTCGATTTCAAAGATAAGATCCTCACCAAGTTCAGTAACAAGAGTGTCAGTTGCTTGGTTAGGTGTACGATCAATATCAATATCCACATCCTCGTAAGGATCACGGAATCTAACCACGTTAGATGGGATATTTGTCTGTACAGCATCCTGAGAGAAGTTCCATTCATCAGGTGAAGAGTACAGTTGAGGACCACAAATGTATGGGAATACAGGGTTACCTGCATCAGATGCATCGATTGATACAAAATATGCGTAAACACCTTCAGGGAATTCAGGAGTCTTACAGAAACGACCGTTATACTGGTCTAGATCACCCTCTTGGAACACATATTCAAAGTCATCAATGAATGATCCTGCAATGTAATCAGTAAGAAGAGGACCATCTGCGCGAACAGGATTCAAGTTTGTCGCAGCATCATAGATGAGTGCGGGTTTAATTCTGTAGGATGAACGAATTCTTCTAATACCAGATGACTGGTCAGTGGCATCAATGTAACCGTAAGGTCCGTAGATAGGGTTACCATCGAATGCCCAACCCAAAATAGGAGAGTGTTGGTATCCAGTTGTAAGTTCTTGTAGTTGCTGAGTTGACTGATTCTTGAATACGTTGTCACCAAGAACGTATCTTAGTTGCTTAGGATCGGAAAGGTGTGCATATTCACCGCCATACTGTGTGTTATAACCTGCAAACACATAACCACGTGCTGTGTCAAAGTTCTGTCCTAGTTCATCTTGAAGGTTTCTAGTCCACTCAAATACAGTTGCAGTGAACTCTGCCATTTCACCAACCGCATCTAGACGGACAGTTGTATTACCAGTGGAGTAACCTACACCTCTGTTTACAACAGTAACACCGATAACCTTACCTCTATCTTCACCAACAGCACCAATAGTTGCTCTTGCAATAGCACCATAACCGTCTCCATTGATCACAATCTCAGGAGCAGTTGTATATCCTCTACCTGCTGCAATGATAGCGATAGAAACGATTCTACCGTTAATAATAATAGGTTGAGCAACAGCACCCTCACCAGAGTTTAGTTTGATGTCAGGAGATGATGTGTACGCTGCGCCTGTTTGGTCTACATTTACAGATTGGATAGGACCACGCACCTGTGCAGTAGCAAGACAACCATTGCCGCCTCCACCAGAGATAGAAACGTCAGGTTGTGATGTATATCCTTGACCTGGAGTTTCAACCAGAATCTTTGATACTACACCATTGGTAATAACAGCGGTAGCAGTAGCACCGAATCCGCCACCACCCACGATAGAAACAAGAGGACTAGAAGTGTAACCAGTACCCCCGTTAGAAACTTCGATTTCACTTAAAGCACCGTTAACAACAACACTTGCCTTAGCACCAGATCCACCGCCACCATTGATCTCAATGATCGGAGGATTAGCAGCGTCATATCCTTGACCAGGGTTGTCAATAGTTATACCAGTCAATCCACCAAACTTAATCTTAGTTTCAGACTTATAGGACCAAGTTGATACACCGTTAACCCAAGCACCGATAGGACCGAATGATGTATCTGTACGTCTAGAGATTGTATTGATAACTCTAGGGATACGGATCAACTTACGTTGGTTACCAGGAAGTAGCGCAGATCCTACAAAAGGACCAACTTGATAGTTAGGAATACCAGAGGATGCAATGTATGCATACTGATCATTGAAGAATGTATTCTGTACGTTGGTAGTAAAGTCTCTGATAGCAACGCTGATACCCTCTTCTGGAGACTTACCTTTGTTCAGGTCAACAGAAAGAAGGATGTTACCCTGTGGAGCATTAGGAGCAGGAGCAGGGATGTTATATTCAAACTGTGTATTATTGATACGTGATGTAACCAAGAAGGTTCCGTTGAACACAGTTGGGTTTGCACCGTAGATGGTAACAGTGTCACCAACCAACAGACCGTGGTTATTAGAGCAAGTAACAGTTGCAGTCTGGTTATTAAGACCACCAGGAACGATTTCGTTGATATTGATCAGTTTCTTAACGTTGTACAACCAAGAAGTGATTCTCTGGTCATTAGAAGTCGAACCAAGTGATGCAACGTTTAGTTTGTCACCAGGAAGATAGTATGAACCATTATCAGAAAGAACTGTAGATTCTGCATCAGCAATACCAAGAACACGCAACTTACACTCGTTTTCAGTGCCACGGTTGACATAAACGAAGATGTCAGAGAAAACTGTAGTACCTGCATCCCAATCTTCAACTACACCGTTCTTAGAACGAGTACATTCGATGAACTGGTTCAGTGTTTTCTCTTTGTACTGTACAACCTCAGCGTCATCAATACGGATAGTACCGTTTCTTTCTGGCCAACCAATCGTAGAGTCAACTGTAATAATTGATTCAGAGGTAGAAAGTTCCTCAACCAGTGTGGTTTTGTAGGGAATTGTGAACGCACCTTGCAGAGTTTCTTCTGAAATTGCAAGTTCATACACAGTACCAACACCAGTGTTGATGGCAATAACGTTCTCAATCAGTGCAGATGCACCTCTTACGTTAGTGTCAACGTCATCAATATACTGAATCAACTGTGAATCAAGTAGATTCTCTGGAGAACCCTCCAAAAGATCTGCTCTAAGAACCGTATCTACGTTCCAAGTTGCAGCAGAAGGTTTGATAATCTCATCCTTAGGATAAGAAACATCAACATTTTCGGAGTAAAGGATCTTAAAGAGGTACTGTGTGGAGATCTTCGTACCTTTAGATGCGTAAAAATCCGAAATAGTTTTAATAATTTGCGGAGCGTTGACTCTGTTATAGTCGATTTCCGCATTAGGTAGATATTGATTTACGAATCTTCTGTATAATTCTTTTGCAAAAAGATTATCAAGATTGTGAATTGTTGCTCCTACAGCGTGAGAAGACTGTACCAGACTGGATTCTCCACTGTAAACTTGATGACCCTTCTGGTCGTATGATGTAACACCAGATACTCCGCGCTTTACACCAACAAATGCTGAAGGTTGATAGTTTTGTCCCGCACTGTGGATTGTGAAACCTGTGATTTCTCCAAAACCAACGTCACAAGACGCTTCTGGAACAGGAGGAGCAGCAATGAACACTTTAGGAGGTTCTGTGTCTGAGTATCCAGTACCAAAACTAGTGATATTGATGTCAGTGATTTCACCGTTAAAGATGGTAGCAACAGCAGTTGCACCAGTACCACCAATAGGAACACCGTTAGTATCCTTTCTATTATCAACGATATACACAGATGGAGCATCTGTATAACCCTTACCACCAGTTAGTAGTTCAATATTAGTAACTCTACCACCAGTACAAGATACATCAAGGATCTGAGCACCAACAGGATCAATAATTCTTGCCCTGATGTTACCTTCATATCCCTGACCTGCTGATATGATGTCAATTCTTGACACTCTACCGTCATCATCAAGGATTGCTTGAGCAGTTGCATTGATAGCATTATCCCCTGTAGGAGGATCCATATACACCAAAGGTGCAGTTGTATAACCAGAACCAGAAGCGGTTACTTCGATTGATCCGATGACGATTGATCCGTTTTCAACTGTAGGATCTGAGCAAGTAGCACCACCAGGATTAACAAACTTAATTGAAGGAATGCGGTCATATCCACTTCCTGAAGAAGTAACACGCAGTTCCGATACACCTTCGAGTTCATCTGAGACAATAGCAGTAATTTGTGCTCTGGTTCCCTCTTCATCAGCAGGAGCATCCACAACCACGATAGGTGGGTTGTCAGAAGAGTAACCTTGTCCAGGGAATAGAAGTTGAGTATTCTTGATACCGTTTACAAGTGCTTCCGCTGTAGCACCTGAACCAGTACCCTTATTTGACTGGATAGTGATTCTAGGAGCAAAACTTACTCTGTAACCAGAACCACCATTTCTAACAAGGATGTCGTTAACAGCACCGCCATCGATTTGAGATACTGCTGAAGCACCTGAACCAAATTCAGGAGCAATGAGTTCAACAGAACGTACATCTATTGTAGCATTTTGTGATACATCCTGCTTGAAGATGAGTTTATCTTCAAAAACTGTAAAGTCCTCAAAAGGTCTCTTCTCAACTCTGTTAACAACAACGATTGATGAAACAGTAGAAAGAGGACTGTATGGTTGAGTATTGAGTTTCAGTGAAAACTCTTTAGCATCCTGAGCAACTGTAATAGTGTCCAGAGAACGAACTGGAACGCTTGTGTAACCGATAAGGTAGCGAATGGTATTGATTGCACCTGTCAACGCCCCTGTAGTCGGTTCTGGAGGGTTTACAAAGCGAATACGGTCACCTTCAACGAAGTAGTCCCTATCAGGGAACATAAAATCGTTATTTACAATCACCAAAAGGTGATTAGAAGACTGAGGTGAAACAGGTCTACCTAACAGTCTTAAATTAAATTCTGTCTTTGAACTATCAAACTGAGTGTTAATAGGTTCAAATTCTTGTACTTTTCTATCAAATTCTTGCTTATTAACCCCTGGAGTGAAAACAATGTCAGGAGAATGTGTTACAGACTCGTAATATAGAACTTCATTGTCAATTTTTATAGTACCATCTTTCTCTAAGAAGTAGTTTACATTCTCAGCAATAATTTTATTCTCTGTAGCATCAACCGCTTCTAGTACAGCAGATTCAGACGACAAGAAATTTGGATCGAATTCACCCGACCCAATGTCAACATATGAAAGTATATTGTTTAAAATGTCGTAAGGACGACCTGATTTCTCCTGCGACTTGTAGTATTCTGTCAACAAGTTCACGAACTGGTCGTGATCCTCCTTGATAAACGCAGGAATCTGACTACTCAGTCTTTGAGAGACCTTAATTGCTGTGTTGTGTGCAACCATTTTTTCGTATTACGGTCTTAGAAACAGGAGTTAAACTCGGGAAGTTCAAATACTGTTGTTGGATAATCAATGATATTTAGTGGAGTTCCGTCAAAGTTAATTGCAGTAAAGTCATATGGATCAAATGCTCCAATGTTACTGCCATCAATTGTGTAATCAACTGTTGTGACAATCGGGTTAAAGATTGATGGGTCAACACCAGAACCAATGTTGATATTTGGTGATTTTGGAATCACAGTAACTGGAATACGATTTGTTCCGTCAGGAGTAGAATGTACATCTACAGGACCGACACAAACGATTCCATTCTTGTAATCTACAGTTCCCACTGAAGATTGAAGTGTAACTTCTTTTTCATCCTGTTTTGTAACCATAAT
>MDTC01221790.1_pt1 | contig 28254 bp, 35 predicted proteins | sample 811181 | NCBI WGS metagenome assembly MDTC01 (sample SAMN05326644, study PRJNA326480) | marine metagenome | isolation source: seawater | place: Pacific Ocean: North | collected 2011 | reverse complement strand
TCTGTACTGTTTAGGTGCCAGTTCGGTTATGAGGGGTAAGAAGAACAGGGTCTGGAATGACTTCAGGGTGTCCCAGATGGTGAGCGACCTGTCTATTGCTTACAACCTCTCGTATTCCTGCCCAGATTCGACGCCAACGATTCCACGCTTGGTCCAGAGGGGAACGTCTGACTGGGAGATACTGGTGCGGGCCTGTCGATACTCCGGCCTCGCTGTCAATGTCCATGGGACTGAGATTCACGTACATGATCCGATGCAGGCCATCCGTTATGGGGCACCGTCTGCGCGTCTGTCCACAGTGGCCGACCCGGTGGGCCATGATAGCCTGATGGGGCGCATCTTGGAGTTTGATGCTGCTTTGGGCACGTCCCATGCCTACGGTGATGTAAATCCCGAACAAATAAGCATACTGGACGACACTGGTGCCCTCCTCACGGCCAAGTCCAGTGACCTCTTGGTAGGGGCAGCAGCCTATGGGGCCCCAGTAACCACGGGCACTGTAGATGTCCTTCCCGTGGAGGCTATCTCCATGAAGGATGCTCGCCGTAAGTTGTCGGCTACTAGGGCCTACTCTGATGCGTATGTTGCCAAGGTGTCCACGACCGGAGTAGCGGGGCCCATTCCCGGTAGTGTTGTCAGGCTCGCCGGGTTTGCTTCCAAGTTCGACGGAGTCTGGCTGGTGCGGGAACTAAACATGAAGTTTAATCGAGGTCATTTCATTACCGAGTTCGGTATTGGGCGCCGCACACAGGGAGACGACTATCGTGGACAGGCGCCGATGTTCGCTTATGATGTCGCTCCTGAAGGCAGGCTCCAGTCAGGTACGTGGCGGTCATCGTTGAGGAGGGCTCATGTCTACTCATCAAACTGATGCTCTATACACCTCCGAGTCACAGATTCATCGGGCCCTAGTCCAGTACTCCAGCACCGCCACGGGAGAGATTCAGGTCATCATCCCGTCGGTGACGGGACTCACCTCCACGGTCCCTATCTCCTACTTCGGTAGGGAGGCCCACCCCTTTGAGAACGACTGGGTGGTACCCAACGTGGGGTCCTCCATCGTGGTCTGCCGTGAAGACGAGGACTACACCAGCGTCTACTGGCTGAACACCACCTACAACCCGGTGCGTGCTGACATTGGTGAGCCCAACGACGACGATCAGGACAATCCCACGCAGTACGGGTTCGGCCCTGACGGGCAGATCGGCTCGGGTGCGGGCTTTGAACTGATGACCGTTACCCCGACCTCGGCGGGCCTGTACCTCAGTTCCACACACATGGGGTACTGGACCAGCGCAGGATCGGGTGCGTGGCGGACCTACATGGACTACTTCGGTAACTTCTATCTGACAGGGAGTGGCAATGCCACGCACGGCCTGACATGGACCGCCAGTACCAACACTCTCGCCATCACCGGCAACATCACCATCGGGAATGTCAGTGAAGTCCTTGGCGCTCTGGGTAATCCTGAGGCCAACTCCTCAGCGCAGGACAACCCCGCTAACTACACCTTCGGTGCGGGTATGGATATGGCTCTGGTTAACCTGCCCGCCACTCCAACCACAGCAGGTCTGTTCTTGGGTGCCAACTATCTCGGATTCCATAGTGGTTCCGGCGGGGCGTGGACTACCTACATGGACGCTACGGGGAAGTTCTACCTCGGTGGGACCAGCGGCCAACTCCAGTGGAACGGCTCTACCCTGCTCATTCACGGCAGTGCTGCCATCTCTGACACGGTCACGGTCGGTGGGACCGCAGCCTCCACGGTAGCCAGTGGTGCTGCGTTGGGTGCGTTGGCAGTGCAGGATGGGGATGGCTCACTTGACCTGACCCTGACCGATGGGGCCGTAGGTGGTTGGGTGATAACTACGGGGGTGCTCACCGGAGGCACAGGCTCCTACAAGATAGAACTGGATCAGGCCAACAGACGCATCTCCGCTGGTGGTGGACGTGCGGTCATGCGTGTGGACTCCGATGCCCGTGTGGTTATCGGTATTGATGCGACAGGTACGGGTAATCCTGTTGTCTATAACAATCCGACGTACAGCAACTCCGATGGCGACGTAGTCATGGAGCGCACGGCTGGAGGAACACCACGGTTCTCCTGTGGCAACAAACTCACATGGGACGGAACCACTCTCACTGTTACCGGAAACATCGTTGTTGGGTCCACGACCCTGAGTGAAGGTGCCATTCTCAACTCTGAGTTGGCTGGAGCCGATGGCCGCGCACACATTGGCTTGCCTAATGTGGAGAACCTGAACGCTACGACGATCCGAGAGGGAACCACGCAGACCCACGTGGGCTTACCGAATGTCTCTAACTTAAACCCCGAAGCCCAAGCCGTGGCCGGTATGACAACCGCTGACGTTGAGATCACCGATGGGCACATCCGGGCAGGACAAACCGCTTTCAACAGTGGTACAGGGTTCTTCTTGGGTAAGACCACTAGCACTGTACCGAAGTTCTCCGTGGGTAGTTCTGCCAACTACATGACATGGGACGGTTCGGCACTCAACGTCAAGGGCAGCATCCGTATTACAGGATCATCTACGACCCTGACCGAGGATAATACTCTCAACATCAACACGGATGCTAGTGATGTTGACCTTGGGAATGTCTCTGACCTAGGCCCACAGGGGCAAGCACAAGCCGGATTGATCACAGGTACCACTATCACTGGTGGGGGCATCACGTTGGATGGCGGTGGTGTTATCAAAGGTGGTCAGACGGGGTACGACTCGGGTATTGGGTTCTTCCTCGGCTACTCCAGTGGGTACAAGTTCTCTATTGGCAATGCTGGCGGCAACAAACTCACATGGGATGGTTCAGCACTGACCATCAAGGGGGACCTCACTGCTGGAACGATTGGTATAGGCACCAACAGTGAGTTCTCAGTAGCCTCAAATGGTCAGTGGACTGTTGGGCCAAACGGCACTACGAAACTACGAGTGCAGCCCAGCGTGTCCAGCAACTTCATCTTTAATAACGCAGCAGCCCTTGAGTTCTACGAAGGCTCTACGGTGTATGGCTACATACAAGGTGATACACAAACCATCAATCTGTTTGGAGGGTCTGCCACCTTGACCGGCGTCCTCATGGGGTCAAGCGACAACTACGTTGGGGTCTTCCAAGCGTGGACCGGTAAGACCTACGGCGTTGTCTTGACGGCTGTTGCGTCAGGTCACAACAAGATTCTGCTGAACGCCACTACGGGTGTAGAGATTTCCTCCCAGTCGGGGACTCCCCCTACAGGGGGCACGCTGTACAACCACAACGGAGTCCTCAAGTGGAACGGGACTGATCTCACAGCGAATACCAACACTACCTATACGGCGGGCACTAACGTAACCATCTCGGCGGGCAATGTAATCTCTTCGACGGACACAAACACTACCTATCTAGGCTCGACTTCCATTAATCTGGTTGGTACTACGTTCAGCCACGGCAATACCAGTTCGCAAGCATCATCTAACAACAGCGGTCAGACATTCATCCAAGACATTACATTGGATACATATGGTCATATTACTGGTCTGAATGAGGCGACTGTGAGGGGCCCGTTGGAGGGGTGGTGGGGCAGTGCAGGAGGGCCGACGTATTCGTTTAATGGTGATACGAATACGGGGATGTACAGAGCCGCTGCTGATACTATCGGCTTTTCTTCTGCTGGCTACGAGCGAATGAGGATCACCGATGACGGCAGTGTCGGTATCGGCACCACCACTACTCCGACAACAAAGATGTACATCAAGTCCAGCGGTTATCAGGAGTTCATTGCACTAGACCGCACCCAGAATGTCAATGTTGGCCAGATCATCTACTTGACACCCTCTTATGATGGCGCGAACAACACGGCGCTTCATTTCAATATTGGTACTGATTCGACAAAGATGATAATTACCGAAGAGGGCAAGGTCGGTATCGGCAGAACACCCGGTTACACCTTAGATGTACAGGGGAATATTTACATGCGGAGTTGGGTGTATCTTTCTTCGGGAGGCCAAGTGTATCCTAGGTTGACTCCGTGGGAGACCTACAACGGGAGTTACCCAGCCGACCTTGGTAATAGTACTTATTACTGGAGGAACGTCTACCTCCAGACGACTGTGTGGGCTTCCGATGTCAATAGCAAAAGCAACATTGCCGATGCCACCTATGGATTGGACTTCGTTAAGCAACTTCGGCCAGTTACCTATACCACGGATGGAGCCACAGGTAGGACGGGGGCTCGCACCCATCACGGGTTTATCGCTCAGGAAGTCGAAACCCTTCTTGGTGATGCAGCCGATAGCACCGCTCTATGGACGCACGGTCTGTCAGAAGCCCAGCCAGAGCGAGAAGGCCCCGACGGCGAGGTCATCCCCGCCACGGAAGAGGAATGGCGTCAGGGTCTCCGGTATGAACAGTTCATTCCCATCTTAACCAAAGCCATACAGGATTTATCGACTAAACTAGAAGCAGCCGAATCAAGGATAGCCGTATTGGAGGCATCGTGAGTATACCAACAACCAGTAGCAGGGTAGACCTGTCACTACTTCATCCGCGCTTTAAGAAGCGTCTGGAAGCGTTCTTCGATGACCCGAGGATCAGGGGCCGTGTGTCCGTGTCCTCTGGGTGCCGGAGTTACGCCCAGCAGAAGCGCCTGTACGACAAGTACCGGTCGGGCAGGGGCAACCTCGCAGCCAACCCCGACCGCCGCTTCGGACCCAAGGCACTGGACGGCAAGGGCATCTGGCGTGGAAGTTGGCACATGCAGCAGGGCGATTCGTTCTGCTATGCGGTCGATCTCCACCGTCTGAACAATGACCTGTCCACGTGGGAGATCAACAACATCGCCAAGGAATACGGCATCCACCCCACCGTGGCGGGCGAGTGGTGGCACCACCAGCCACGCAAGACCTCCGAGTGGTTCGATGCCCCGGCGATGGGCTCCCGCCCCGAACCCGAGGACATCGTTGAGCCCACGGTGGACTGGGCAGCCATCGCCAAGTTCGTCAAGGACTTGGAGAACTACGTCGCCTCCAACCCCCTCCGCAGGGGCAGCAGGCACGAGGCGGTCAGGGTTCTCCAGAGGAAAATGGGTGACAATGGCTTCGATGCCGGGACACCCGACGGTATCTTTGGTAGAATAACTACTAAGGCAGTTAAGCGGTACCAGCGGGCGAACAAACTTGTGGTAGACGGCATCGTTGGTCCAAACACTTGGGCCCAGATCATGAAGGGTTAAAGTTGCGTACCATCTCTGTTCCGTTCACGTTCTCCTTTGGGAGTGGCTTGGCGTCCACGAACGACCCTGACGTGATTGCTCGTCAAGAGATCACCAACATCTTGATGACCGAGCAGTATGAGCGGGTCATGGAACCGGCCTATGGTGCCTCCACGACGCGCTTGATGTTCCAGACTCTGGATTCATTGTCGGTGGCGGATTACAAGGAGGAGACCACCGCTAAGTTGAACAGGAACCTGTCTAACTGTGTGGTCACCAACCTGAACATCACTGACAGTCCTCCCAGTGGGTCGTGGGCTGGTACCCCGGACCCCGAGGCCACGTTGTTTGTCAACGTGCAGTACCGATTGAACAGTTCGTTGTCCTCCGCCACTCTCTCGATGGCACTGGTGGACCCGACCACTGTGAATGTATTCACCCCACTGTCGTAAGGACTAGACATGCCCACCGATTACACGAGCCGAGACTATGAATCGGTTAAGAACGACCTAGTAAACAGAGCAAAGAGAAAGATTCCTGAGTGGTCACGAGCGCAGCCCTCGGACTTTGCCATGCTGTTGGTGGACCTGTGGGCGTACGTAGCAGACGTGCAGCACTATTACATCGACCGGGCCCACACCGAGGCGTTCATGGCCTCGGCCACTCAGCGGTCCTCCGTCCACGCACTTGCACAGTCCATGGGGTACGTTCCGAATCCGCGCACCTCGGCCACAGCATCGGTCACACTGAGGAACTCAACGGCATCAGTTATCACTGTTCCAAAGTGGACAATGTTCTTTGTTCCGCCCACGGCCACTACCGACAACATCTACTTCACATCCAGTGCTGCACAGGACGTTGCCGCCAATGGGACCGCCGCTGTAAGCCTGAACGAGGGTAGGCAAGTAACAGAAACCCTGACGACTAACTTCTCTGGACGAGCAGCGGTGTCGTTTATATTGTCTGAGCAGAAGGTGGTACCCTCGTCCCTCTCCCTGACCGTGGGTAGCGTTACATACTCGTATCTTGCGCGCATGCCTGACGCTTCCTCCACGGCCCCGGTGTTCACGACCCTAACAGACAGTTCAGATAACACTGTGTTGCTGCTAGGCAATGGTGTGAACGGGGTGGTCCCGCCCACGGGCGTCACTATCACGGCCACCTACCGTGTGGGTCAGGGCCCACTCGGCAACGTGGCAGCAGGTGCTATTACGAAGGTGGATAACCCTATCACGGGTCTCAGTATCGACACGGTGACTGTGTCAACGGCCGGTGTTGGTGGAAGGGACCCTGAGTCTCTGGCTTCCATCAAGACCAACGCCCCGACCCTGCGGCGCACGCAGGAGCGTGCAGTCACCGAGGCTGATTACAAAGCGATCATGCTGGGATTCTCGGGCGTGTCCAAGTCCCATGTGGTGACCTCCACGTCCTCTGGTGTGGTGACGGTTAACTATTCAGCCCTACCCACGTACGAAGACTATGACCTTCGGGGCATGCCCACCGCTGACGGTGGGTCTAATCTTGGCTCTAACCTCTCCTTGACCAGTGACTTTGGGACGGCCGGTACAGACATCAACACTGGACTAGCCGCCTACTTAGCGGACCGTTCGATGATCGGGGTGCTCGTCAACCAGATCAGTACGACAATCACCACGGTTGATGTGTACGTGGCCCTTAGTCGAGTGGAGTACGCCAGTGGCTATCAGGAATCTGACATATCTCAGAACGTCAAGGACGCCATTAGGGCCTTGTTCACGTGGGATAATATAAAGTTCAACCAAACAATACGTCATGCTGATATTGTGAACGCTGCTCAAAGCGTTGAGGGCGTCGTCAGTGTGACCGTCAGTAACATCAAGGACGCAACATCATCCCCGAGCACGGCGGACTTTGCCATCACCACTACCACAGCCTCGGCTGTGTACCTGCCTTCTCTGCGGGGCGTCACGGTTAGTGGTCTGGTGGTGAGTGCTTCCTAATGGCTGAGTCACTCCGCCTTCGGGATACCGTAAGTTCTGATCCCGGCTTAAGGGCCACGGCAGGAACGGGGGCCCTTCGTCAGGACGGCTTTGTTGCGTCGATCCCCACCCCACGAGCGGCCTACCTCGCAGCATCCGTGGTGGACTACGATACAGAGAGGGCGCTGTGGGACGTGGAGGTCAGTTGGTGGGTGGACTCTGCACCCAACTCTGCCACCCCCGGTACCGGGACCAATATCAAAGAGGCCCAGATCAGGTACGCATGGGACGGGTACCCGGAGTTCTGGGGTGACGGGGAGTTCCTTGACTACTATACGGCAGACAAGGACATGCTTAGTCCCATCACCCACAGCGTGTCTAACACCGAGTCTTTAAGTAACTGGTTGTACTATAGTTTGTTCTACCAGTACGTGGATGCCTCTGCCAATGTGTACACGAGGAGGGTGCGTACCGCCTCGGTGCTGGTCCCGACCAAGCACAACATGGACGCCAGTATGTGGAAGCACATCCCCCGGTACTACCGCAATTTGGACACCTCGGGTCATCTGGAGAAGTTCATCAGCGTCTTTGGGTGGGAAGCAGATGACATGCGGTCCGTGTGCGACGAACTGATGTACCTCAGGGACCCTAACCGTGTCCACTATGACTCACTCAACCAGTTGGCTAACGTGTCGGGCCTGCCCTTCACGGCACACGACCTGAGGCCCCACCAGATACGGGAACTACTTTCTGATGCGGCACGGTACTATTCTAGGAGGGGCCGGGCCGACTCTCTGGTGGATCTGTTCTCGGTGATCACCGACTCGGAGGCCAGTAGCAGGGAGTTCACGACCACCGGGGCCACTGCCTCTGCCTACCGTCGTATCAAGTTCACCCTCTCCGCTGGGCGTGCGAACCTCGTCACCAATCCTCGTTTCGTCGGGACCCCGTCTAACTCAGGCACATGGAACTACCTCACTAGCGCATCGGCTGGCTCCATCACCGTGGACCACAGCGCCGCCACCGGGGTCACCTTCAGCACCAACTCCTCGGGAGCGGGCACGGTCTACGTCTTCCCCCGCACCGCTGCACAGATCAAGAGGAAGGTCCCCTACTACACCTCCGTCGAGGCGTCGATGACCAACGCTACGGGAAAGGTGCGGCTTTATAGGGAAGAGCCAACTAACGCCTCGTCCCTCCCGGGGTACACCAAGTACTTTGTAACCGATCATGCTTCAGACGATGACTTCTACAAGGACCTCACCCAGCCCACTGAAGGTGGGAGGTACGCCACCACAGCAATCCAGCAGAGGCATGGCTTTGCTAGCACACCTGCGTACACCGAGACCAATGCCGTGTTCCTCACTGCTGGTGTCAATGGCACGTTGTTCCGTGCCCGTCTGTACGGAGGAGACACCCAGTACTTCACCGGGTTTAATCTCAGGTTGACGAGGGTGGACGCCAACCCATCGAGTGGTAGTAGATTCGACCGATTTGACTTGGCAGTACACTCCGACAGCGGTTCGTCCACCGTATTGACAGCCAATAACCTCACGGTCAACACTGGCGGAGAGTTGGTTGATGAGGACACCAGTGCGGTAGTTACCAAGTTGACGCAGACCACCGGGGACGTGGATTACATCCTGCTGATCGACAATGTGGCGACTATTTCCTACGCTACCACCACCAAACTTCCTCCGGCCTCTTCGGGTACGGGTGACGTTTCAACCTATCCGTTCAGGCAGACCGGAGTTGAGCAGTTGTTCCCGACCATTGTCCTGACATTGAGTAATAGTTCCTCGGTCACCTTGGACAAATGGATGTTTGAACCGTTCAGCGAAGGCGAATACTTTGACGGCACCTCCTTGGAGGGTAACTCATATGTTTCTGGGGGTAATGTGGTCAGTGATTACTATTGGAAGGGCACGGCTAACGATAGTGTGTCGGTCTACACGGCCATGCGGGACCGTAACCGGGCCTCTATTCGTAAGGCCCTCGTCCACTACCTCCCGATAACCTTGACAACCGAACTGACCTCCTCCAACTACCATACGTCCACCAACCACGGGCACCTGCTGGCCTTCGATGGCATCCCCGGAGATGAACAGGCGTTCGACCCGCACAGTTGGTCGGCCGGGGTGTATAGTGAGGGGACCATCCGCACCAACAGCGACTGACCGGGGACCACATGGGCTACATCATCGGGGCACTGGCCGTCTACAAGACGGTCCACCTTCTGGAGTTGCTGCTGCCCCGGCCGGTGATGCCGTGGGTCAAGGTTGTGTCGGCCGTCATCTTGGGCTATGGTGCTGCCATCCTGTCCTCTGCCCACCCACTCCCGCTCGCTGGTCTCGCCATCGCATCCCTTGCGGCCCTGTGTCACGCCGTCCTTCGGCTCCTGACACTCGCTGGTGATCTGGTCATGCGTCGTACAATCCGTTAGGAGACATTGCCATGATGAACTACGTTGTCATCGGTCGGGGTGACGCCCCCGAGTCCGTGATCACCGACAGCCTGCTGGACCTTGGGAAGGACACCCACTTCTATGTCCCGTGGATTGGTGGTACCAGCACCCGTCCCTCTGAGGGCATGAGGAAGGTCTACGACTTCCTCGTTGACACCAAGGCGACCTTCACCCTGATCGCCAAGGACCGTAGCGCTGTCCACGCCGAACTCCTGTCGGCGTGCGTGGTCGTGAAGGAGTGCGGTTCCGACCAACCGGACATGAACTTCGTCAACATCCCCTCCGATGCCACGGTCCTCATGCTGTGGGACGACGAGCACTCAGAGGGACACGAATGGGTGGCGTGCGAGTACTTCGACCGGGGCCACGCACTGTTGGACCTCACCAATGGCATGATCCCCATCGAGATCGAATCATCGACTACTACCCCCCTGAAGGTGGTGGAAGATAGCCCCATACAGGAAGACGAGATTGAGCCTTTGACAGACGATGAGGTTGACAATCTCCCTGCCGGGGTACGCAAGCAGTTGGACCGGGCATTAGGGGACAACACCACGTTGGTGGAACAGGACTTGAAGGAAATGGACGAAGCGGAGGTTGTGGACAATGTCCTCCAGTTCGTTCGGGGCGAGAAGGAAACCGATGAATCCGTCTTCGCCACGCTGGTCGTCGTACTACCAACGGGCAAGGCTTTCACCACCGCCGTACCCATGTTGGAACTCTGGAGTCTTCTCGATGCGACTGTGTGGAGTGACTGAGTACACGGTCCCGGTATTTAGTTATGTCCGCCTTCGGCAGGTTCCCCAAATGGGTACTGCCACGACTGTCAGGCAAGTTTTCTGCGACCGCAGCGTTGGTGGAACTGGTCTGTTTGATGGACTCAAAGGACAACACCGTGCGGGTCAGTCATCAGAGGTTGGCCGACCGCATGGGCTGCTCCATCAACACCGCTGTACGGTCCATCGAGGTGCTGGTCACCGTGGGGGTACTCCGTCGTGAGAGGACCCTGTATTCGTCCAACAAGTACGTCGTAAACATGGAGGAGCCTCCTATGACTGATTGGGAAGAATGGGCCACCCTAGGAGAGGACCCGAAGGACAAAGAGGAGGAAGTTGCCATCAAGGGCCGCATCCCCCGCCTGCTCCACTACTTCCGCACTGAAGTGGAAAGGCACACCCCCATGTCCATCCAATCACAGGTAAACGTCAAGGCCCTGAGCAGGCACTTCAAGGAAATGCTTGACCAGCATGGCATCAAGGACTGGGAGATCAAGAAGATGATCTCTCTGTTCGCCTTCGATCTGGAGAGGGGAGCGAAGCACCTGAATGACACCCCGGCGTGGCAGGCGTTCTTGGCTGATCGCCAGAAGTTGTTGACCCGTACGAGGAAGGCCACGGAGGACGTGGTCTACATCTCGGAGCCGACACAAGATGGATGAGTGGCACGGGACCAAGTACTGGCAGAGGCGTCCCAAGGAGGAGAGGACCCGGCGGGCCGCTATCCCCACCACGCTGGAGCATGCCCGTATGAGTAACTACGACACCTCGATTGGGGGCGCAGAGGCCCATGCTGAGGTTCACAACTGGCTGGAGGAGTACCCCTCGCACCGCGCCTCTCCGCAGGGCCTCCTCCTTGTGGGCAGGAGCGGCTCCGGCAAGTCGCACCTCGCTGTCGCTGCCCTGCGGGCTGCCATCAGGACGTACCGGCAGTGCGGTTACTACATCACGGCATTCGACTACCTGCGGGCACTGGATGACTACCGGGAGTTCGGTGGTGTCCTGCCCGACTCGTACGAAGAGGGGAACCTCTTGACGTACCTGAAGCACGTGTACGACGTGGTGGTGCTGGACGGTCTGGATCAGACAAGGAACACGGACTTCGCTCGACAGGCCATCACGGAGTTGGCGGTCAGCAGGTACGACCGTGGGTTGGTCACGATCTACACTACAAGTACAAGTGTATTATCCTCTGCGATCAACAAGAGGTTTGAGGTTCTGGTGAATGGCACCAACATTGGTATTAACGTCAGGGCAGGCAACTACTGGGAGCGTCCCCGTGGAAGGTAACGACATCCAGACCTTCGCCCCGATCCAGCAGGCGTGCATGTTCGAGGGCGTGCTGGCTTCCCCGCCCTCCAAGACCTCCACGAAGATGCGAGCGGCCAAGGCCCTGAGGCAGCACGAATGGAACCGGTACGTAGGACTGTGGCAGCCCCACGAGATGTCCATCAAGTCTCTGGTGGACTCGGTCCGTCGTCGGAAGATCGGCGTGGAGGTGTACACCCTGATCCACGAAGACATGGTTGACGCCATCGACGGATGGCTGTACCGTAAGGGCGTGTCGCTCCCGGTCTACTACTTCCCTGACCTCGCCACCCTGTCGGAGGACCTGAAGTACCACCACCCGTCACTGGTGGTGCATGTCTCCACGCAGGAGCAGGCACAGGCCATTGGTATTAAGGCTAGGGTGACCGACACCTTCCGAGAATGGGTCCTGTAGATGGCTAGCGCCGAGCAACTCCTGATCAGCAAGGTCCTCAAGGAGCGTGCGCTGGAGCAGGCCATCACTCTGGGCGTTCAGCCCCGTCATTTCTCTGAGTCACACAAGGGCATCTGGGAATGGGTGCTGGAGTTCTGGCACAGGCACAACGATGTCCCTACGGACCGTGCCCTCTCCATGGAGTACCCCTCCCTGACCTTGGGGGACTCCTCCGATGAGTCCTTGAGCCGACTCGTTGAGGAGGTCATCGACGGCCACCGCCGCACAGCGGTGCTGGAACTACTCACCTCCACCATGCCCTTGATGAATGCTGGCAAGACGATGGAGGCGGTCAACTCTCTCGCCTCTGGATTGCAGGACGCTATCGGGGACACCACCCATTCACGGGACGTGAACCTGATTGACGAGTGGGAGAACCGTCTGGCTAGGTACGCCGAGATGCGGGAGCACCCCGATGAACTGCTTGGCATCTCCACGGGGTTCCCGGGTCTGGACAGGCTGACTGCGGGCATACGCCCACAGCAGTTGATCACCTTCGTGGGCGAGGCCAAGCGTGGCAAGTCCATGCTGGCGATGATCATGGCTATTACCGCTAATACTGCTGGTGTCAAACCATTGATGGTCTCCTTCGAGATGAGCGCTGAGGAGCAGGCCGCTCGCTACGACGCCTACATCGCCAAGGTCTCGCATACAGGGCTCCTGCGTGGGCTGTCCACACGGGAGGAGGTCGAACGTCTGGATGCTGCCCTGAAGATGAGGAAGCACAGTAAGGACTTCATCGTGGTGGAGGACATCGCCTCTACCACTACGGTGTCCAGCCTCGCTGCCAAGATCAAGCAGCACGAACCGGGCATCGTGTTTGTGGACGGTGTCTACATGATGGACGACGAGCACGGGGAGCCCAAGGGCAGCCCGCAGGCCCTGACGAACATCACCCGGTCCCTCAAGAGGCTGGCCCAGCAGTTCAAGACACCCATCGTGGTTACGACACAGGTACTCGCTTCCAAGTTGAGCAGTCGAACCTCCCGACGGGTCACCGCCGACGCCATCGGGTACTCCTCGTCCTTCGTTCAGGACTCCGACATCGTGATGTCGGTGGAGAAGGACCCGGACTATGATGACCGGTCCATTGTGCGTGTGATCCTGTCCCGAACCTCTCCCCATGGAGAGGTGCTGATCAAGTGGGACTGGGATAACATGGACTTCTCTGAGGTAGGACCAGACGATGACGATAGCGACGAGGACGACGATGACTTCCATGACTGGTGATGATCTGGTCACGATCCTGACCCGGCTGGGTGTGGACGTGACGACCGTGGGCGAGACAGAGGTCGGGGCCCGCTGCCCGGTCCACCATCTGGTGACCGGTAAGGATGACCGTAGCCCGTCGTGGTCGATGAGCCTGAACACCGGTCTCTGGATTTGCTATGCGTGTGGTGCCCGGGGGAACCTGTCCCAACTGGTGTCCCAACTCACGGGCGACCCGGAGGAGGTTGACGCTGTCAACCAGTTCATCGTGGAGAGCGGCATCGAGAGGCTCCAGCAGTCCATCGACGGAGACGAGGTGGTTACGACACGTCCCACGCCCGACATGGACGCCTTCCGCAGGTTCAAGGAGGTGCCGGGGCAGTTGCTGGAGTACCGGGGCCTCGACCCGGACACTGCCTTCCGCTATGGCATCCGCTGGGACCCCGAGCCCCGGCACTGGATCATCCCCATCGTCGCTCCCAACGGGGACCTGTGGGGCTGGCAGGCTAAGGGCAAGAACTACTTCCGCAACGTCCCCAATGGGGTTAGTAAGTCCCGCACCCTCTTCGGTCTGGAGCAGTGCCGTGCCCCGACGGTTATGCTGGTGGAGTCACCGCTGGACGTAGTGAGGCTCTCGTCCCTGCGTTTGGGCTATGCCACCACAGCGCTCGCTTCCTACGGTGCCCACGTCAGCGCCGAACAACTCAAGATAATTGTCTCAAAGGCTGATAAACTGGTGTTAGCACTTGACAACGACGAAGCAGGAATCTGTGCTGCCGAAAGGGTCGCCCGGGATTGCCCGAGGCCCCGCAATGGCATCACCTTCCTGCGCTACGAACATACTACTGCGAAAGACATAGGCGATATGACGAGTGATGAGATCACCGAGGCCGTCTCCGGGGCCACGGCCCTACCATGGTGGTTGTGATGGGCTTCACCGGGACCCTGTACCCCTTCCAAGACGAAGCCTACGAGGCCATGTGTGATCGTGGGCAGATGATGCTCTGCATGGTCATGGGATCGGGCAAGACCCCGACCACCATCGCCACACTGGAGACCTTGTTCGATCAGGACGACATCACCCGTGCCCTGATCGTTGTGCCGTCGTCATTGAAGTACCAGTGGCTGTCCGAGATTCAGAAGTTCTGTTCTTCTCGTGCCATCGTGATCGACGGTCCCCCCAAGGCGAGGGAGACCCTCTGGAGGGCGGCTGTTTCGTGTCGTTACGTGATCGTCAACGCTGAGATGCTACAGAGGGATACCAAGTTCCTTGACCGCCTGCGACTCGATGCTGTTGTCATTGACGAGGCCACGTTGATCAAGTCACGTGTCGCCAAGAGGTCCAAGTTCCTAAAGCGCCTAGGCAAGCGCGTGCCTTACCGATACGCCCTCACCGGACAGCCCATCGAGAATCGTCCCGAAGAACTCTTCTCCATCATGGAGTTTGTGGACGCCAACATCCTTGGCAGGTTCGACCTGTTCGACCGCACGTTCATCGTCAGGGACAACTGGGGTAAGCCGCAAAGGTACCGCAACCTGAATACCCTCCACGACAGCCTCAAGGATGTGATGATCCGCAAGACACGCGAGGACATTCAGGACCAGTTGCCGGAGTTGATCCACAAGGTGGTGCCCGTTCCGTTTGACGTGTCGGGGGCCAAGGCGTACCGTCAGATTTCCAGCGACCTGCTGAAGAAGATCAACGAGGCCATCAGGCACACGGGCAGGGGCTTTGATCTCTGGAGGCACTACAACACATCGGGAGGTGACGATGCTCAGGGCGAGATCATGTCCCGTATGACCGTGCTGAGGATGTTGTGCGACAACCCTGAGTTGGTGCGAATCTCCTCCGACAAGTACGAAGAGGGGGCCGGTCACGGGAGTGCTTACGCCAACAAGATCGTCAAGGCCGGGTGGATGTCTGCTGTGCATCGCATGCCCAAGTTGGATGCCGTGGTGGAGTACACCTCTCACATACTGAGTGAGGACCCTACCAATAAGGTGGTCATCTTCTCCTTCTTCAAGCAGAACCTGCACCTACTGGAGCAGGCCCTACGTGACCAGACCACCTGCGTCAAGTTCATGGGTGGTATGAGCGCCAGTGAGCGGGACGCATCAAAGAAACAGTTTGGTCGAGACCCAAACACTAGGGTCTTTCTGTCCTCTGACGCCGGGGGCTACGGGGTGGACCTGCCCATGGCGAATCACCTGATCTCCTATGACCTGCCTTGGTCGGCGGGCAAGTTGGACCAGCGGGAGTCCCGCATCATCAGGTTGTCCTCGAAGTTCCCGCATGTTACAGTGACCTCGTTCGTGATGAAGGGCAGCCTAGAGGAGCGACAGTACGACATGCTTCAGGAGAAGCGCCTGATCAACATGGCATTCATCGACAAGGGCTACGATGCCCACGGGAGGTACGAGATTACGCTAGGCTCCCTCTCAGACTTTCTAGCGGGATCGAGGGTGTGATGGACGATTGCGAATGGACTGAAGGGGACGATGCTGCATTCAACCTGAGGTTGGTGCAGGAGTATAAGGCTGCCAAGGAGATGGCCGACACGGCCAAGAAGCGGGCCGATGGGCTCAAGGCGGCGTTGGTGGAACTCGTGGACGAGCGGGGGTACGTGGACCACAACGGCCACAAGTGGCTGGATGTCGGGGAGTTCAAACTCAAGCGCGAGCGCCGTGTCGGCAAGTCGTTCGATGCTGCTGCGTGTGAGACGTGGGCCAAGGAGAACGGCATCTGGGACAACGTCAGTGAGGTGGTAGAGGTCCTGAGTGAGGACAAGGTACTTGCTCTGGCTTGGGACGACCCAGAGATACGGGACGCCATCGAGGACTTCTACATCGAACGAGAGACGTGGGCCTTTAAGGTATGAGCACTAGCAACTATTTCCAGCACCTTCTCCGTCGAGACCACTCCGACTTACTGGACGAAGAGGCACCCGAAGAATCTGATTATCCGGGTAGTACCCCCCCACGTAATCGGCCAGATAGCCCTATTCCTAAGACGCCCTTGGATGAGGTACTAGCCGGGGCCAAGGTCAGTAGGTACATGGTCAATGGAGAACTGCGGGAGTTCTACTCCATCGGTGAGTTGGCCCGTCTGTTGAACCGCAAGGCGGTCACGATCAGGATGTGGGAGCGCAACGGATGGATTCCCCACGCCAACTACCGCACCCCACCTCCCAAGGGCGAACAGATACCGGGGGTTGTCCCGAAGGGTCGCCGCCTGTACAGTCCAGTGCAGGTGAAGTTCCTGCTTCAGGCCGTCGAGGTGTTCAGCCTTGACGATCAGGGGCACGCCGACTGGGTCGGCTTTAAGCAACACACAGCGGCTAACTGGCCGGTGTGACGACATAAGAAAGAAGAATAGACATCATGCCCATCGACTACGACGAAGCACCTGAGGGTGCGACCATGACAGAGGCCCCACCCACTGCGAGGAAGATCATCCGCTCTGGCTGGGGCGCTGTGGATAGTATCAAGCAGGAGGACTCCAACTACGCTGTCCGACTCAAGACCGGCCCGGACCCAATCATCATCAAGTTCCTTGAGGACGCTCCCTACGCATCGTGGAGGCAGCACTGGGTGACCCGGCCCGGCCAGAAGTCCTTCGTGTGCCGTGACGGCATGGACTCCAAGGGCTGCCCGCTCTGTGATTCAGGCAACCGCCCACGGCCCCTGTTTGCCTTCAACGTCATCCTGCTGGAGCGTGGCGAGGAGCCCGCTATGCGCTCCTACGAGGCCGGTACCCGGGTTATCGCCACCCTCCGCAACTTCAACGATGACGAGCGTCAGGGCCCCCTGTCCAAGCACTACTGGGCGGTCAGTCGCAGTGGAACGGGTCCCCAGACCCAGTACAACCACCTGTTGATCAAGGAACGGGATCTCAAGGAAGAGTGGAGCGTTTCCCCGCTGTCCGATGAGTCCCTTGAGGCACTCGCCTCCAAGGTGTACGACTCCGACATCATCCGTGTCAGCACCTTCGATGAACTGTCGGCCATTGCCACTGAGGACCTTGGCGCTGGCTGACTGGGCTAGCAGGGCCCGGGCTGTGATGTACCCCCCTTCCGTCCATCCCGGGCCCCGCTACGTCTCTAGCGTGTCTGACATTCCTAGTATTATCTCCACTGTGCAGGACGTAGGGTCCTTTGCCTTTGACGTGGAGACCATCGGTGTCCTCCACCACCACCCCGACATGGAGGAGTTGGTGGACAGGCAGGTGGATGATCACGTGGCGTCCCTGAAGAGTACCTCTGAGGGGATCACTGCCCGTGCCCGTGAGATTCGGGTACAGGCTATGCATAAGACCATCGCCCTCAACCCTCACCGCAACGAGGTGATTTGGATGGGCATTGCCACTCAGGGACATTCGTGGGCCATCCCGGTAGGCCACCCCAATGGTGAAGTGTTGACCCCTGAAGAGCGCGGGGATGGCTCTACGGTCCCCCCGACCGGGTACCGCAAACTGCTCAAGAACGGGCAAGAGTCTCTGGCGAAGTCCCGGTACTACAAGCCCGCCGTCTATTCGGAACCACCCACCCAGTTGTCCCGGGCAGAGGTGTTTGAGGCACTCAAGCCCCTGTTCTTTGATACAGAACTCATCAAGGTGGGACACAACGTCAAGTTCGATGCCCGGACCATCGCCAAGTACTACGGGGAACTCCCCGTAGGACCGTTCCATGACACCATGCTCCTCCAGCACGTACTGGATGAGAACATCTCGTCGTTCCGTTTGACCTCGCTGCTTTCCCATAACTTCGATGACCACGATCCCTACCACCGCCACGGCAAGTTGGGAGCGGTCATTTCCCAGACCGCTTTCTCCGCAGCGTGCCAGTACGTTCATTTAGATGCTCGATGGACATGGTTGCTCTATCAGCGACTGCTGAGGGGCCTGTCTCGCTCAGAGGACCTGATGAACGTGCTCACGCAGGACAGTGAGGTGCTGGAGGTTCTCATGGACATGGAGCACACCGGTATGCAGGTGGACTACCGGGGCATGGAGATACTGGGCGAAGAACTGGATGAGCGTCTGGGGAGCATCCGTTCTGATATTTCCGCCTTGACGTACCCCGGATTCAATCCTGATTCGGTCAAGGACAAGCGCCTGTTCCTGTTCGGGCCCAAGGACGACGGGGGCCTCGCCTTGAAGCCATCCAAGCAGACAGAGAAGGGACAGGCGTCTGTTGACCATGATTCCCTGAAGAGCATCTCCAAGAAGCACCCCGTCATCCCACTGTTCTTGGACTGGGCCGAATGCAAGAAGATGAAGTCAACCTACATTGACGGTCTGCTGGAGAAGATGAACAAGGGCCGACTGCACCCCAACTTCCACCTCCACCGCACGGCCACCGGGAGGCTGTCGTCTTCGGACCCGAACCTCCAGAACATCCCCCGGGACTCCAGCATCCGGGGCCTCTTCCGTGCTGATGACGGCTGCACCCTGATAGTGGCCGACTACGACCAGATCGAGTTGCGTGTCATGGCGATGTACTCCCGTGATGAGAACATGATGAGCATCTTCACGACGGACACGGACATCCATGCTGGTGCAGCGGCGCTCATCTTCACTAAGCCTGTCGAGGAGGTCAGCGCCGACGAGAGGCAGATCGGCAAGGCAGCGAACTTCCTCACGGCCTACGGAGGAGGGGCTGGTAAGTTGTCGGCTACCGCTGGTATCTCTCTGACACACGCCAAGCACGTGATCAATCGTTACTACGAACAGTTCTCTGGTCTGACCTCATGGAAGCGCAGGGTGGTGGACCGCGCCCGTAGGGATGGGTTCGTCACGACCATCTCTGGTCGCCGCCGCAGGCTCCCTGACATGCTGTCTGCTAGTGAGGAACTCCGTTCTCGGGCAGAACGTCAGGCGATCAACGCCGTGGTACAGGGCAGTGCCTCAGACATCTGCAAGAAGGCCATGATCAAGGCGTGCCCGGAGATCAAGGGTATCAATGGCAGGCTGTTGGTGCAGGTGCATGACGAACTGGTTGTCAGTGTGCCCGACGATGATGAAGTAAACTGTTATGTGGACACTTTGAGGATGTCTATGGGCCATGGTAGAATCTTGAAGGACGTTCCACTGGTAGTATCGGCCCATACCGGAGCAACATGGTCGGAGGCTAAGGAGTAATGGAGAACACTATGACCACCACATCCAAGCGTAACTTCTATTTGATGCTGTCTCCCCCAGACGGGCAGGAGATAGCGATGTCGAGTGGCTTCTATCCTTCGTCCGAGGACGTGTACGAGGAGGAGCAGAAGGACATTCTCAGGAGTTGGTCAATCTTGACGGCCACGGGAGTGGTGGAGTCCTTGTCTGATGCCGCAGACTGGATGGCCGACATCATGGTCAACGATAATATGCTTCCCACTGAGGAGGACATCGAGGAGGACCCCATGGTGCATCTGACCTTCGATTACTCTGATGAGGAGTCCGAGCAGTTCATGCAGGTGCAGAACGTGTCCTACTCCGAGTTGGTAAAGATGCACCACCAAATAAAGGAATCAACGTACAACACTGTTCTGGGGTGCTTGGTCTCGTCCGTGTCCAAGTTGCTGGACGAAGAACTGATTACGCTGATCGGGGTTGAGCAGTTGTTTGGGGACCTCGATGGGTGACTGGTGGTCGGACCGGTTGGCCGGTAAGTCGATCACCCCAAAGGATACGACGCACGTCAGGGTCGGGAGTACTCCCCCTCTAAAGTTCACTCCGACCAACCCCCCGCCGACCCCGATGGAGGCCCCTCCCACCTCTCAGGAGAGGTACATGGCTACCCAAACATCGGCGGACCCCAACACACAGATAAGCATGGGCGAGGCCATACGCATGTGGAAGGGCGGTGAGGCCCACCGAAAGGAGGGCAACAACACATGCCCGGAGTGCGGTAGTGTTAATGTGTTCTCTCGCATGGCGAAGGGCTCCGGTACTGGTATCAATGGTAACAACCCTGCTCCGAGGTGCTTTGAGTGCGGGTGGAATGGGATGTACGATCAGGGTATCGAAGCCAACTGGATTAGTTGACTCAAAACAACAATACAACTAGGATAATTACGTGTCTACGACAAGGTATGCAACGCTGGAAGAGATTGCCAGCGCAGTAAATAAGAAGCACGGCGAGGACATCATCGTGAGGGGAAGCCGCATCTCTGAGGAGTTGCCACGCATCACCACCGGGGTACTCGCCTTCGACCTGATGACGGGAGGGGGCTGGCCCGTAAACCAATGGTCTGAGATCATTGGAGACGAGTCCTCTGGCAAGACCGCTATCGCCTACAAGACCATCGCCGCCAATCAGGCGCTGGACCCAAAGTGGACCGCTTTATGGGTGGCTGCCGAGGAGTACGTCCCCGAGTACGCCGAGGCCATCGGTGTGGACTTGGACCGTATGTGGGTAGTGGAGACCAATCTAATGGAAGAGGCATATGACTTCGTTATCAAGGCACTCGACAATCGAACAGTGGACTGTGTGGTTCTGGACTCCCTTCCAGCACTCATTCCCAACGATGAGTGGGACCGACGTATGGACGAGTTCAGCGTGGGTCTGGGTGCTCGTTTGACGGGCAAGTTCTTCCGCAAGTCGTCCAAGGCCCAGCGCCGTTCCCTGCTGCACGAGGACCGTGGATGCACGGGACTGATCATCAACCAGTGGAGGGAGAAGATCGGTGTCCTGTGGGGTGACCCACGAACCACCCCGGGAGGCAAGGCCAAGAACTTCCACTACTTCATCCGCATGGAGGTGAAGCGTGACGAGTGGCTCAAGGACGGCAAGATCGCTGTGGGCCAGACCCTAAAGGGTCGTACTATTAAGAACAAGACATACCGACCCCAGCAGCAGGCCGTGGTGGACTTCTACTTTGCCGACTCCAACGGGTTCCACTTCGGGGACTTTGATACAGTCAAGGACATGGTCAACATTGCCACCGCCTTCGAGGTGATCACCCGCGCTGGAGCGTTCTACTCCTACGAGGGGGAAAAGTGGCAGGGCAAGGATAAGATGCTGGCGGGGGTACGGGAGAGCCCGGACCTGCAAGACTCATTGAGGAGGGTGCTGATGGACACCTTGGACAAGTGACGGAGGTACTGGACCGGGACTGGGTGGAGGATGCCCGGTGCCGGGGAGAAGACGTTAACCTGTTCCACCCTGTGAAGGGTCGGAACACGTATGAAGATCGGAACATGAAGGAGACACAGGACCGGGCCGTTGCTATCTGCGAGCAGTGCTCCACGCGGCAGCCGTGCTTGGAGTACGCTGTGCATAATAACGAGAAGATCGGCGTGTGGGGTGGACTGACCTCCCGCCAGCGTCGCATCCTGCGGTCTAAGTACATCAGGGGAGAATGGCCGTGAGTGACATCCACAAGCGCTCCAAGAAGCAGGAAGAGCGCACGGCCAAGAAGTACGACGGCAGCCGTAACGTCATGTCCGGGGCCGGGTGGGTCCGCAAGAATGACGTACGTACTATCGACCTGCTGATAGAGAACAAGTTCACCGACAAGAAGTCGTTCTCCATCAAGTCCGATGAGATGGTGAAACTGGCACGCACGGCCATACTGGAGGATAGAGTTCCTGTATTGCAGGTTGATCTAGGAGGACGGTCTTACGTGGTGTTATTAGAAGACGACTTTCTGGCGATGGTGGCGGACTAAGTATGACCGTACCCCTGTTACTCGTCGGAGGACTACTAGGACTGTTTCTGACATGCTTGATCTACGCCTTGCTGGGCTTTCTTTGGGAGATGCACCGTGATCGCCGCCGCCGTGACTAACCTCCAACTATCAGCACTTCTGCTACTGATAGCAATCGTGGTGTACTGCACGTGGTACGACCGACGACCATGAAGCACGTCATCCACGTTCACCAGCAGAAGATCAAGAAAGGCGAACCGGCCATCATCGACCGCACCTACAAGGGATCAAAGCACCTGACGAGGATTCAGATACATGGCCCCTGTGAGATCATCCACTCCCTGACACCGGATCGTTGCGGTGCCCGTGTCTGGATTGAGACGGAGGGCCCCGTGACACACATAGCAACAGACTGGGAAGATGTAACATGACTGATGACGCTTGGAAGATCGAAGCCATGAAGGCCACTATGAAGAACCGTTCTACGTTGGTCTCTCTGATACACCCTAAACTGCTTGCCGACTACAAGGAGAACTCTTCTCTACGAGACAGTGAGCACTACCACCCCAGCGATATGTGCAAGAGGGACTGGTGCGTCAGGCAGAGCGTGTACCGCATGCTTCAGTTGCCGGAGAGCAACACGGAGCGGGCCAAGCCCTTCCAGACCCTCAACATCTTCGAGGAGGGCCACCGCATCCACCGTAAGTGGCAGGGATGGCTCAAGGACGCTGGGGTGCTCCGGGGCCAATGGTTCTGCAACCTCTGCTACCACGAGTGGTACGGGGAGCCCGTCTGTGGGTACTGCAAGTCTAAGGACGTGGGGTACAAGGAGGTTCCGGTCTACGACGAGGAGCATCACATCCTTGGGCACGCCGATGGTCACCTCGTACTACCAGACGGGGATGCTCTGCTGGAGGTCAAGAGCGTTGGCATCGGTACCTTTCGGTACGAGGACATGCCCTTGTTCAAGCAGTACGCTTCCAAGGAGATCACAGCCGAAGAGATGTGGAGGTCCGTCACCAAGCCCTTCCTGTCTCACCTGAGGCAGGGCACCCTCTACATGCACTGCACGGGCATCCACCGTATGATCTTTGTCTATGAGTGGAAGGCCGGTCAGGAGGTCAGGGAGTTCACGGTCAAGTATCAGCCCGAGGTCATTGCGGACATCCTCGCTGCCTGTAGGGTGGGCCTGTCGTACCTCAACCGTGAAGCCCTACCGCCCCGCCCGGTGTGGGTATCTCAGGACAAGGCACCCTGTAAGTACTGTTCCTATCGGACCACCTGCTGGGAGGACCCAGATAATGTCTCTTCCTGAAACCCATGCACGGTTCGACCTCAAGTTCACGCTCCCCGAGAGGCCCGGCAGCGACATGCCGACCCTCCCGCTGGAACTTGATGACCTAACTGATGCTAGTCTTATGTCTGTGTACAGTGAGACTGTGGCATGGGTCAACTACGCCAAGGCTGAACTAGCCAAGGCCGAGATACTGGAAGAAGGAGCACTGAGCGCTTTAAGGCAGACCGAGGCCGAGGCCCTGCTTGACCAGTGGGACTCCGTGAACAAGGGTGACCGGGTGACGATGGCTAAGGCACGCCGTGACATCGACCCGCGAGTAGTAGAACATCACCATAGGCACTTGCAGGCAAGGGCCTACCGGAAGATGGTGGACACGGTGTTCGACCGGGGCGAGCGTAACGCCAATGTCCTCTCCCGGGAACTCAGTCGTCGTATCAGTGTTGCTCCCACCGAGCGGCGCCTTCAGTGGACTGGTGCGTAACCGTGAGTAACCCGTCCAAGCAGAAAGGCACATCGTTTGAGACCCTGATACGGGACTATTTGCGTATGGTGGGGTTCAGGGCCGCTCATCGAGTAGCCCTATCTGGTAGTCAGGACACGGGGGACATCAATGGTATCTTCCATCCTTCCACAGGACGGGAAGTGGCCGTCCAGTGTAAGAACCAGAGGACGTTCAAACTCAGCGAATGGTTGAACGACACTGTTGAACAAGCACGTAAACTAGATAATGCCGTGCCTCTGCTGACCGTGAAGCGTACCGGCAAGGGCGAGAAGTCCCTTGATGACACCTACGTCGTGATGCGGTTGTGTGATGCGGTAGAACTACTGAAGGAGGCTGGCTACACCTAAACTGGCAGACGGCACAACAATCGTCGTCTAACGTAAAGGAGTAGTCATATGTCAGAAGACCAGTCCCCCCATGTGGACACTGAGTCGGTTATCAAGGTTTCTGGTTCCAGCAACCCACAGAGCGTGGGCTCTATTCTTGCTAGGGCCATCTCCTCCGGGCACACCCCCAAGATGCGGGCCATCGGGGCTAGCGCCGTCAACCAATCGGTGAAGGCATGCGCCATCGCCCGAGGATTTGTGGCCCCGAGAGGGCTGGATGTCGTGTACATCATTGGATTTGATGATATTATTGGTGATGACGGTGTTACTATATCCGCTATGTTCTTCAGGCCGGTGATCCGATGACGATGGTTATACCCAATCAGAAGCAGGCCCTAGAGGACTTGGAGAAACTGCGCCCCATCGGTGAAATACGTGGGGGCAATCAGGTGTGGCCGTCCGAGATAACCCGTACCGGGAAGATCAAGAAGCACGCTGCGCGGTTCAAGAACCCCCGACCGGTCACTATCGCCGGTAACACCGATAGCCCCCCGACCAGCCCAGACTTCGGCGGTACGGCCCTGAAAGTGCTGGGAACGTAATGCCAGAGGGGGAAGACACGGACCGGACTGGTCAGGGGCGTTTGCCTCGTGATTTCGACTTTGCAGGCTGGGGCCTCCACTCCGGCGAGTCAGGTGAGGATGTCTTCGACACCGAGAACAGCACCATGGGTCAGTTGACCAGTGCGCTTAACGAAACTGTTACTATGAACGATATTGCTGAGTTGACTGGACACACATATGCGAACTTGCAGAACTGGGCGAAGAGGACTGATGATTTCTTCCCAAAGTCCGTCCCGGGATCAGGCAATGTGGGTCCCACAGGGGCTGTCTCTGGTGTACTTTACCGTCTGAGTGATGTCGTCAAATGGAACGACAACTTTGAACCATTAAAGAGGGGTCGGAAGTTGGGGAGCGGAAAGGCACCCACAGAAGAAGAATCTACGCCTAAGCCGTACGACCCCGAAACGGACATAAGTCGCAACCTCCAAGGACACATGGAGACATTCCAGAGTGGCGGAATCGACCCCGCCTTCAAGTGGCCCCAAGAACTGCAACAGGGATGGTTCGCCCAGCCCCTCCTCCATGGCATCGCCGGGGCCCCATCACAACTTCCGGCCAAACTGGGTGACCCACGGCCGGTTCAAAAGACTATGCCCACCGAGATACCGAAGTCCAAGAAGCAGCAGAGGGCTAAGGATCAGAGGCGGAAGATAGAGGATCAGTTGAAAGAAAGTAAAGAAACAGACGAAGGCAGGGGCCTTGAGGGACACCCCGGAAAGAAGTTCTGGTAATGCCGATAGGGCAAAGGAGAAGATGAGTAATGCCAGAAGGATTTGATACCTATAGAGACGGATCGGTACGTGCTGCACGGTACGTTGATCCGATCAATGCTGTCGCAGTGCCTCTAGGAGGGCCGTGGGGGCAGGGGCCAAGCCAGCCGCCCGGGGCAAACCACCCGGGCTCTGGGGGCAAGCCGTATCACGAAGAAGGTACACACTCGCAGGGCTTTGGGCAGATAATGCAGGGGGCTGGAGACATCATCAGCGGCGGTATGGATGTCGCTACCCACCCACTCGCCGTTGGGGCAATCGCTGGGTACTACGCCGGTAAGAAGAGGTTCACAGGGAGTTTCAGGCCCCGTGGCGGTAAGGGCGGAGGCTCTGCTCCGCCTGACGACGGCGGTCGGCTCCCCCCGGATGACGACGGCCCGCCTTCACGGCCTCCTCCTCCTCCTCCTCCTCCTTATGAAGAGCGTGGCTACGGAGCGCAGGAGTTTGAGGGACACGTAGGGGCCAACGAGTACTTGGGCATCGGCGCCGACCCGGCTGGCAACGCTGAAGGACGGCGCCGTCAGGAAGAAGGAGCAATGCAGGCAGCCCGTGATGATGAAGAGAAGCGTGGGCACTGGCCCGACTCGTGGAAAGTCGAAGGCGACCCTGACTCGTTGTCCATACCCCCTTCTGTGGTTCTGGGCGATATTGATAATAGGCAAATTATGCTTGATGCCTCATCCACAGGTGGTGGGCAAACCGATAGCATCCTGCTCGACTTTAACACCGATAAGGCTGCTATGGATCATCTCAAAGGCCGCACGATCAACGCCCGAGCGAAACGGCAGCGGGACGGCACGATGTTCTGGAGTATGCATGAACCTACTCCCGAACCTCCGAGTGATAGTTGATGTGTTAGCCCATGTCTGAAGGAACCTCCGGCAACCAAGCCGTATTCGCCAACTGGAACAGCCCTTCGGCGCCCCCGGGGGCTGCGACCACTGCTGCCCTAGGACCGGCCCCGAACTTCCGTAGTTCCAAGGACTACCTCCTCTCCGGCTATCGCACAGGTGTAGAGACACAGTTCCCCGACGGCTATTTGGGGCCCATGGAGGGCAACCGCCGGGCAGACAAGATTCTGGGCCATATAGAACGGATGAACCTCAGACAGTACAGTCGAGGGGTTCACAAGGGCGAGAGGATTAATCCTACTGACTACCTCTGGCCTAATGAGTTCAATAAGTTTACTAGTCTCCAACTGGAATCGAAGGGCGAGAAGTTTGCGCCCGTCGGTACGTACTCACCCGGTCTGACTAATGATGGTAAAATGAATGGAGCAGAGGCTATTAGGCGGGCCCAGCCGGGGTCCGAGCAGACACCAATCAACCCGGAGAGACAGTCCAGACTGAGGCACTTGATGCCTCTGTACAGGTAGAGGTAGACATGCTTAAACACAGAGTACAGCACGGAGACGACAGGACCCACGCCGAGGCGGGCCGTGAACGACAAGAAGAGGCTCTGGCTGACCCTGTCACTGCGGCGAGGATTAGGAACTACCTGTACTGGGAGAACCTCGCCATGGGGTCAAAGGACGAAAGCGACGATATTGAGTTCGCTGCTCTGACAGGACCATCGGTAGGCCCCGTCGCTCCGGCGTACGAGGGGAGCGTTACAGGTCGTGAGATTCTCGCCGGTCGCCCCAACCAAACACGACTCACTGGTATTTCCTAATGCCGGGTATCGAGGAAGCCCCCGACGCTGGTCTGGCGGAGTACTACGCCCGTGCCAAGAACCATGAGCGTACTGCCCCCCTCTCCCACCACCGACAGCAGGCGCATGAGGTGTACGGCGGTCGCACCTCAGCAGAGAACAGCCGCCAGAACGGCGCCAGCCGCTTTATAGGAGGCAAGCCCCTCCCCGAGTCGCCACAGGAAGACGCCCAGATACCAGAGCAAGCGCCCCCGGAGCAGTCCTTCACGGTCACGGAAAGAAACGTGGAGCAGGAACGGTGGCGCATGCTGATGGAAGAGACCCCCGGTGACACGCTGGGCAGTCCCGCCGCACTGGACCATGCCCTTTCACCCCGTGCCTCTCTAGGCTGATGCCCGAGCAGATCACCCGTGGCGGGAGCCCCATCGCCCAGTCCTTCCCGATACAACAGTACCGTCAGAACAAGAGGCCGTGGACTACCCGTCAAGAGGCCCTAGTGGACATGGCACTGATGTCGGCCATCTCCGATCCCGAGACCATACGCAAGACCAGACCCGTCGTGCCCATGGAGGTCATGCCCGAGCGACGGGGCTTCGCCAAGTCGGAGCACGGGATCATGAGCATCCTGAATACCTCACGTGAGGTACCCTCGTACCGTTCGTGGGTGTCGGGAGCGCCGGTAATGCTCCACAACGGTTCTCTGGTTGATGATACGTTCTCCGGCTCCGACCGGTACACGATGCAGCCGATGTGGATGTAGTAGAATAGTACTATGGCTGCACGGTACGTTAACCCTGAGAATATAGCCGCACAGGGACAGTCCTTCTATACAGGGCTTCACCCTGTCCAGTACGAGAGTGGCGGCGGCGGTGGCAAGAACGTCATGGGGGCAGGCAGCGGTGGCAGCGCCGGGGTTGGTGCTGACCGCAGCGGTGCGGACGCTAGCCGAGCATGGAACTATCCAGTCATGCCATCGGCGTCAATTAGGAATAAGAATAAGGGGCAGGAGGACGATAAGAAGAAGGGCCCCCCCAAGGAGGAAGGGGGTATCCCGTTTGGGTTACCCGAACCAGA
>MDTC01110855.1_pt1 | contig 28254 bp, 27 predicted proteins | sample 811181 | NCBI WGS metagenome assembly MDTC01 (sample SAMN05326644, study PRJNA326480) | marine metagenome | isolation source: seawater | place: Pacific Ocean: North | collected 2011 | reverse complement strand
CTTCAGCTTGCCGGAATCAGTCACTCTGAACCCGGAAAAGGCGGCCAATTGTTAAAGAGCTGATGACTTAAACGCGACATCTACGTTGACAGACTCCGCTAATCCCGGACAGTAAATTAGACCGATTCTCGGCCTGAACCGGTGGCAAGCCGTCATTGTGTTGATGAGGGCGCTGCCGGTTGTCGTAGTTCATCAGGTAATCACCGATGTCTCTTTTGGCTTCCGTCATGGACGGATAACCGGTCGCTGGCACCCATTCCGTTTTCAGGCTGCGGAACAGTCTTTCCATCGGGGCATTGTCCCAGCAGTTACCCCGACGGCTCATGCTCTGTGTTATGCGGTAACGCCACATCCGTTGCCTGAACAAGCGGCTGGTATATTGGCTGCCCTGGTCTGAGTGGAACAGCAGTCCTGATGGTTGTCCCCGCAGCTCGTAAGCCATGTCCAGCGCCCTGGCTGCCAGCTCGGCATCCGGGCGATGAGAGAGTGCCCAGCCGACCACTCGACGACGGTACAGGTCCATAACGGTAGCCAGATAACACCAGCGGCTGCCGGCCCAGATATAGGTGATATCCCCGCACCAGGATTGATTCGATGCGGCGGGCGTAAACTCGCGATTCAGCCTGTTTGGGATATCTGGCCGTTCAACCGTGGACGTTTTATAGGCGTGAGAGCCGGGTTGCTTGCATATCAGCCCCAGCTCCTTCATCAGACTTCTCACCCGGTAACGGCCCACCTGATGGCCTTGCTCTCGCATCATCAACATCAAGGTGCGACTGCCCGCAGACGACCGGCTGGCCGTAAACAAACGGTTCACTTCACACCGCTCCCTGAGGTGTTGCACATTCACGATACGTTTGCGTTTCAGGTAGTCATAAAAGCTGGATGGAGCGACACCAAACACGCAGCAGACCAGTTCAACCGATTCCTGCCCTCTCAACTGGTCTATCAGCGCGTACGTTCGAGTTCGTCCTGCATCAAGAGAGCGGTGGCCTTTTTTAATATGGCTTTCTCTCGCTCCAGCCGGTTGATACGTGCTTCCAGCTCCTGTATCCGCTGTTGCTCCGGTGTCAGGGCCTTGCTGGCTGGTGTGGTGCCTTTGCGCTCTTGCTTAAGCTGCTGGACCCAGCGTCTGAGGATGGTCTCACCGACATCCAGCGAGCGGCCGGCCTCGGCGATGGAGTAACCTTGGTCAAGCACCAGACTGGCAGCTTCAAGTTTGAATTCGGATGAGAAAGAACGTCGTTTTCTGGTCATGGAACACCTCTTGTTACGGTGGTGACTGTACCACCTTAAATGGTGTCCGGGAGCATTAGACCACTACACCTCGATAACACGGCCGATCCCCATAGATTTAGTATGAGACTTTATTACTTATAATTAAGGCTTTAACAACTAAATTTGTCTGATGAGTATGATACTTTTTTCAAAAATGACTTGAATCCCAAGCCACAGAGTCCGCTGTACATGGATTTTAAGTATGAAACTTTATTACTCTCCCACACGGGCGTTCGCCCCATTTCTCATCGGGCACGCCCACCACCGCAGCACCGGCGACAGCGGAATGCTGGCTGATCAGGTTTTCCAGATCCAGTGAAGACAGCCACTCACCACCGGTCTTGATCACGTCCTTGATGCGATCCTTGATGGTGATTGTGTTGTCCGGCTCCATGGAAGCTACGTCGCCGGTGTGAAGCCAGCCACCTTCCCAGAGCTGCTCGCCTTTCTCGGGCTCCTTGAAGTAACCCTGGGTCAGCCATGGCGCGCGGGCCACGATCTCTCCCTTGGCCTCGCCATCATGGGGGACCGGATTGCCTTCGGGGTCCACAATTTCCAGCTCAACCATGGGCGTCGCAATACCGGTCTTCACCCGGATCGCAGTTTGCTGCTCAAGAGGCAGTTCCAGGTCTTCGGGCTTCAGGTGCGACGCGCAGAGCAGCGGACAGGTCTCAGACATGCCGTAGGCGGTGTAAAGTTTGATGCCGAGCTTGGCCCCGGCGTCGCAAAGCCCTTTGGTGAGTGCGCTGCCGCCGATCAAGACGTGCCAGTTGCTCAGGTCGGCCGTCTTGATGGATTCGGTGGCCATCATCATCTGCATGATCGTGGGCACGCAGTGAGAGAAAGTCACTTTGTGTTCCTTGAGCAGATCCACCAGTAGCTCCGGCTCATAGCGGCCCGGATATACCTGTTTGATGCCCATCATGGTGGCGGCATAGGGCACGCCCCAGGCATGCACATGGAACATGGGCGTCACTGGCATGTAGACCGACGAGGAACGCATCAGCGGCATCTCGTCGAATGACGCCACGGTGCCCGTCATGGCCAGCGTGTGCAGTACCAGCTGGCGGTGGCTGAAGTAGACGCCTTTGGGATTGCCGGTGGTGCCCGTGGTGTAGAAGGTGGTCGCTACACTGTTTTCGTCGAAATCGGGGAAGTCGAACTTGTCATTGGCCCTGGCGAGAAGGTCCTCATACTCCCCGACAGCCTCAACAGGTGCCTGTTGTGCGGTATCGCTGTCGGTGAGCTGAATCCAGGTCTTGACCGTTTTGATCTCGTCTTTGACGGCATCGATGATCGGGAGGAAATCGTCGTGAACCAGAACCACATCGTCTTCGGCGTGATTCATGGTGTAAACGATCTGGTCCGGGGACAACCGGATGTTGACCGTGTGCAGAATGGCGCCAATCATCGGAATGGCAAAGAAGCACTCCAGGTACCGGGGGGTATCCCAGTCCATGACCGCAACGGTATCGCCCGGTTTCACGCCGGCATCGGTCAATGCGTTTGCCAGACGGTGAATGCGCTCGACGAGATCCGTATAGGTGTACTTGCTGCGGTTGGAGTAGACAATTTCCTGGTCTGGATTGTACCTGGGGCCCGAGAGCAGGAGTCGTTTAATCAGCAGCGGGTACTCATAGGCGTTTTCAGCCGGGGGTAGAATGCGTGTCTGTGCCATTACGTGTGTCCTCTTTCCCAGTTGTTGGTGTTATCGCGAGAAACAGGAATAAATCTGACACAGATTGCCTGAAACAGGAACCGAAAAGGGTGAAAAAATGCAGAGCGAACGGTGGCTTAGGTGCGAAATCCGTTTCGCTCTGCGGACGCGCCCCTCAGGGGCAGCGATATTACTCGTAGGTGCGGAATTACTCGTAGGTGCAGAGGTAAGCCGTGTCGATGTCGGTCTTTGCCTTGAAGCTGGCCTGACCCGCTACGTCAAAACTCTCGCCGGCACCGTAGGTCATCCACTCTTCCATGCCGGGGAGCAGCACAGTGAGGGCGCCGCTGATGACGGTCATGGTTTCTTTCTTGCTGGTACCAAACTCGTACTCGCCCGGGCTGATCACGCCAACGGTGGCTGGCAGAGTCGAGGTCTGGAAGGAAATGGACTTGGCCTGGCCTTCGAAATATTCATTTACTTGCAGCATGTGCTGGCTCCTCGAATGATGTGGGCAGCCTACTATACGGGAATTTCGTGCACTTCCAATGACAAAATAATCAGCCTGAGCCGTCCTTGTTATTGTCGGGCACTGCTCGGTCTGTTTTGGTTTCAAGTCCGCTGTAAAGCTTGTGGGTGTCCGGATCGTATCGTTCCCGCAGTTCGTCCTTGGTGGTACCGCTCCAGAGCGAAATTCCGGTGAAGTAACCTGCCCGTCCAATGACATGAGCAGCGATGGGAGCGGTCAAAAGTATAAACACAATGAAGGCGATTGCCCTTGCCGCGACTGCGCTGTCTGAAAAGTGCAGTGCTACCCCGGCCATCGTGAGTATCGCGCCCATCGCGCCTGCTTTGGTGGATGCGTGCATGCGTGTTGGCAGGTCTGGCAGTCTTACGATGCCGATGGCCGCAAGCACCATGAATGAGGCTCCTGCCAGCAACAGGATGGAAACGAAAATTTCACTCATCCTTGACGCCTCCACGTTCCAGGAACCTGGCGAACCCTATTGCCGCGAGGAAAGCGGTGAGGGATATCACGATCGCCACATCAAGAAAACTGGAGACACCCGTATCAATGGCGTGAACCCCAACGTAGCCAACCACCACGGAAGCAATCAGCTCAAGTGCAACCACGCGGTCTGCCAGGGAAGGGCCCCGGGTTAAACGGATGAAGGCAAAAAGTAACGCCAGGGACAGCATGAGATACACAATATTAATGGCGATTCCAAGCATGGTGGGCTCCTAGCGCATAACCTTGAGGATTCGGTGTTCCAGTTCTCTCAGGTCATTTCTGAGCTGTTCCTCGTCCTGAAGAAACATGGCGTGGATGAACAGCACCCGTCGATCATCGGAAACATCCAGGCTGAGGGTCCCCGGTGTCAGTGAGATCACACTACTGACGAACATGATCTCCATATCCGTACGTGCCTGTAGCGGAAATGCGATCACACCGGGCTTCATGTGCCAAACCGGCGTGGCGACATCGTAGGCAACCCTCAGGTTGGATTTCACCAGCTCTTTCAGGAAAAAGGCCAGGAAGGCGATTAATCTCGGAATTCTCCGGGAGTAGCCCTTCAACGCGGGCACCTGGTTTTGCAGAACCATGAGCGCAATGTAGCCAAAGCAGAAGCCGGCCAGCAGGTTCATGGCAGTGACGCTGCCACTGAGAACCACCCAGGCGATTGCAAGCAGCAGGTTCCAGAACAGGCCAATCATTTCGGCGTCCCTCCAAGAACCGCTTCTATGTATAGCTGCGGGTTCATCAACTGGCCTGCGGCCGTCTCGGCCAGAACGTAAATCGGCTGGCCGTAAAGGCCAATAATGAGCGTGCAAGCTGCAAGCCCGACCACCGGCACATAGTAGGCCCAGTTGTGCGTATTTTTAATCTCGCCGTTGAGCCTGCCTACATCGGTCACATGGTCGGGAACCTTTTTCCAGAAGACTTCCGCCCAGATCTTGATCATTGAGTACAGGGTCAGCAAGCCAACCAGCAAAGCGATGGCGGAGATCATGTATTCACTGGCTTCCAGGCTTGCTTTCACCACAATGAACTTGGCGAAAAAACCGGACAAAGGCGGAATACCGGCGAGCGAGAGCGCCGGAATCAAAAACAACAGAGCGAGGTACGGGCGCTGACGGTAAACACCGCCCAGGTTCTTCAGCTCATAGCTCCCAAGCAGACGGTAGGTGATGCCGCTCACCAGGAACAGATTCGTCTTCACAATGATGTGGTGCATGATGTAAAACACGCCGCCAATCAGGGCCAGAGGCGTGAATAGCGCCAGCCCGAGCAGCATGTAGCCGATCTGGCTGACAATGTGGAAAGAAAGGATTCGCCGGAATTCGAACTGCGCCGCCGCGCCGAGAACGCCGGTCAGCATTGTCAGGGCCGCGGCCCAGAGTAATATGGTGTGTGTGTAGGCGACGTCCTGCGTGAAGATCAGCGTAAACACCCGATAGAGTGCGTAAACCCCTACCTTGGTCAGGAGCCCTGCAAACAGCGCTGAGACGGCGACTTGCGGCGTGTGATAGGAGGCAGGGAGCCAGAAAAACAGGGGAAACGCCGCCGCCTTGATGCCGAACGATACCATGAACATCAGCGAGACCACCGTCACCATGCCAGGGTCTTCGACGCTGTTCAGTTTCTGTGCGATGTCCGCCATGTTCAGGGTGCCCACCATCCCGTAGAGCAGGCCCACGGCGGAGAGAAAAATGGCCGACGAGAACAGGTTCAGGGTCACGTACTTGATGGCGCCTTCCATCTGGGCTCGCTCCCCGCCCAGGGTCAGGAGGGCAAACGATGCCAGCAGCATCACCTCGAACCAGACGAACAGGTTGAATATATCGCCAGTCAGAAAGGCTCCGGCTACGCCGGCGAGCAGCAGGTGCATCAGGGGGTAATAACCGAATTTTTCATGACCTTTCGGTGTTGAGGCCAGCGAATAGATTGCGATGGCAAGGCCGATAATGCCGGTTAGCACAATCATGATGGCGCCAAGAACATCGGACACCAGCACGATGCTGAAGGGCGCAGGCCAACTGCCCATTTCAACCACCAGAAAGCCCTGCTCAATGGTTGAACTCATGAGCCAGATGCCGGCTGCCAGCAACAGCCCGGTGGCAACAACTGCAAGGACCCGCTGAAGCGTGATGGAGCGCCAGAATGCCAGGGACAGAGCTCCGGCTGTCAGGGGTATCAGGATCGGGAGAACGAGTTCCGGGTTCAAGTATCCGTATCCTTCATCTTGTCCAGGTCATCGGTTCCAACCACTTCGTAGGCACGACGGATCAGAACCACGGCGAACGCCAGGACGCTGAAAGCAATCACAATGGCGGTGAGAATAAGGGCTTGCGGCAGCGGATCGGCCACTGCTCCAACGACTTCACTCGCCCCCTCGGGAATCAGCGGTGGTGCGCCCCGGGTCAAACCCGCGACCACGAAAATCAGAAGGTTGGCCGCGTTGCTCAGAATGATCAGGCCAATGACGAGTTTGACGATGGAGCGGCGCAGCATCATGTATATGCTGGCTGTAAAAAGCAGCCCAACGACATAGGCCATCAAGGTTTCCATAACTGAGCCCCCTCCCTGGCAATGAATGCACGGTTCATTCTTCCGACTCCATCAGGCTGATCACAAAGGTCATCAGCGTTCCCAGGACGGCCAGGTACACGCCAATGTCGAAAATCAGAACGGTTGATAGTTTCAGGTAGCCTTCACCGGGGAGTGGAACCTCCCACCAGAGTGCGGTAAGCATGGCCTGGCCAGTCCAGAAGGCAGGGATTGTTGAGGCGAGACCGAAGAGCAACCCGGCCGCCAGAATATCCCGGGGGCTGACACGCAGCAGCTTGCGTGTTGATTCGGCGCCAAACGCGAAGGCATAGAGCACAAACGCACTTGCCGCCACCAGTCCACCGATAAAACCGCCACCGGGTTCGTCGTGCCCGCGCAAAAGCAGGAACACCGAAAACATCAGTTGTAGCGGCATAATCGCGAGAGCGGCGGTGTGGAGTATGAGCGTATTGGTTTTCATGGCTTGTGCTGGTCCTCCGCCCTGAGTTTGACCATCGAGTAAACCCCCATCGCCGCAAGGCCCAGAACAAAGATTTCCCCCAGGGTGTCCAGCTGCCTGAAATCCACCAGAATTACATTGACGATGTTTTTGCCGAAGGCCAGGCCATAACTGTTTTCAATGTAATAGCTGGAAATACTGTCGAAGTACTGGATATCCAGCACCGCAAGCATCAGCAGGGTCATGGTCGCGCCGGCAAAGATAGCCACGGACAGGTCCCGATAACGTTCCCACGGCGATGAGAGGTTGACGAAAGGCGGCAGTTTGAAGAGCACCAGGACCAGCAGTATCACAGTCAGGGTCTCCACGAGGAGCTGAGTGATGCCAAGATCCGGCGCGCTGAAATGAATGAATATCAGGGCCACTCCGAAACCCAGCACGCCGACTGACGCAACGGAACCCAGCCGGGACCGGGTGACACTGGCAAACACGGTGGCTGCGACAATAAGAAGAGCGATGCCAAACTCGTAGAAGTAGCCATTGCTGAAATCGAAATCCAGCTGGAAACCGTGGCGGGTGAACAGCGTGTAGCCTGTCAGACCGAAAGTGACCAGAACGAGGATCAGCAGATAGATGCCCAGAACCCCGTTCTGCAGCACCCGGGTTTGCCAGCTTGCAACCTGGGTGATCCCGAGCATGAATCGGAAATAGCCCGCCTCCGGACCAAAGCGGCTGGCGGCCGTGTTGACGGCATAAAGCTTCGGATGCAGTCGCTGCCAGGTTATGAAAAGCAGGGAGCCTGCGAGGAGGCTGGCGCCAGACAGCATCAATGGAACATTCACTCCGTGCCACAGGGCCAGAGCCGTCGTCACCCCAGTGCCATAGACGGATGAGACTGTGGCATCCAGTACGAAGATTGCGGGCACAAATGGCGCCACGCCAAAAATCAGCGCCAGAAGGGTCAATACGGCCGGGCCAATCAACATGGCGACGGGCGCGTCGTGGGGCTGTTTTGGAGTGGTGCGAACGGGACCGAAGAACGGCTTCAGGAAAACCAGTCCCGCTACGGCCACGACCAGAATCGACGAAGCGACAGCTGCTGTCAGGAGCCCCCATGGCCACACCGGCGAGTTGATAACCGACTCGAACATCAATTCCTTGGCAACGAAGCCGAAGAGTGGCGGAAGCCCTGCCAGCGACAATGCAGCCAGCCCGGTGATAACCGCGGTCCTGGGCATGCTGCGCCAGAGCCCGCCCATTTTCGTGATGTCTTTGGTGCCTGTTTCGTGGTCCAGTGCGCCCGCCAGCATGAACAGGGCGCCCTTATACAGCGAGTGCGCCACCAGAACGCAGACGAAAGCGATGATCGCCTTTTCCGTGCCGATCCCGATGAGCATGGTGAGGGTGCCCAGCGCCATGACCGTCGAGTATGCCAGCACCTTCTTGATGCCGGTGCTACTGAAGGCCAGGTAGGCGCCAGTGAGCATGGTCGCAGCGCCGAAAAACATCAGGGAGTTGCTCCACAGCGCATCCCCGTCCATGGATGAGTTCAGGCGCGCCAGCAGATAGACGCCTGCCTTGACCATGGTCGCCGAGTGCAGGTAGGCAGAAACGGGGGTGGGCGCAGCCATGGCATTGGGTAACCAGAAGTGAAATGGTACCTGCGCAGACTTGGTGAAGGCTCCGATGAGTATGCAAACTGCCGCCGCGGTGTAGTAACCATGGTCGTGAATGGCCAGATCGGATGCCAGTATCTCGGAGAACGAATAGCTCCCCGTGATGAAGATCAGGAGAATCAGGCCGGCCATCAGTACCAGGCCGCCTCCCGCTGTGACGAAGAGCCCCTGCAGGGCGCATTTCCTGGCTTCTGCATCTTCATGGTTGAAGCCGATCAGCATGTAGGACGTGATGCTGGTCAGTTCCCAGAACACGAAAAAAGTGATGAGGTTGTCGGATAATACCAGCCCAAGCATCGACGCCATGAACGACAGCATGATGACGTAGAATCGGCCGAGATCCTTGTGGCCCTGGAGGTAGGAACCGGCATAGATCAGGATAAAGGCTCCGATACCGCTGATCAGAAGCGCGAAGACCAGTGCCAGGCCATCAACCATGAAATCCAGCGAGACGCCGAGTCCGGGCATCCACTGGTTACGAATCAGAAGAGTTTCACCGCCGCTGACCGCCGGGATGAGGCTGACAAAATAGGCCGTGAGCAATGCGGGGAGAAGGGCCAGCACCCAGCCAATGTGTTTACCTGCCACGCGATAGAGCGCGGGAACCGCCACAGCCAGCAAAAATCCCGAAAGCACAGCCAGTAACATCATTCAAGGGTGCTCCTTTAAGACCCAAGTTAAAACGTCCTGCAGTTAACGGCGGTTTTTATAATCCGTATTTAATACGATTCCTTGGCACAAAAAGTTCTTGGACTTGTTGATTGAATTACTGGTCCCAGGGATGGCCCCGGGTGTTTTCTGTGGTGTTAACCTTCAAATGCATGGCAGCTTTTGCCAGGAAGTTGGCACTCACAGGGGCCGTCATGAACAGAAAGGCCGTGATCAGGAATTCCTCAATACCGATGCCCTGTCCAAGTGTGCTGAAGTAGATCACAGAGCTGATCACAATGGCGCCCACTCCAACCGTGGTTGCTTTGGTGGGGCCATGAAGGCGAGTAAAGAAATCCGGTAGGCGAGCCAGGCCAATAGCGCCGATCAGGGTAAATGCGCCCCCGATGATCAGAAGCAGGGAGATGGCGAATTCAGCGTAGGGGTTCATCGGATGTTTCCTCCAGGAGCATTTTTTTGCCGGGTGCGGGCTTACTCAATGACGCTGCCCCGCTTCAGATATTTGGCCATGGCGACGGTTCCAACAAAGCCCATGACAGCAATCAGAAGAGCCGCCTCAAGGTACATGCGTGTTCCGAGTGTGAGGCCGAGCAGAATAATCAAGGCAATGGCGTTGATGTAGAGCGTGTCGAGTGCCAGCACTCTATCGGGTGCATCCGGTCCCTTGATCAGACGGTATACATTCAGAAGCGCCGCCACAGTGACCATGGCAATGGTGATGTAGAGGGCGATGGCTATCATTGGAACATCTCCAGCAGAGGCTTCTCGTAGCGGGTTTTGATCGTATCGATAACTGTCTGGTCGTCCTCGGCGTCAAGCGCGTGAATCAGCAGCAGCTTGTTGTCATCGCTGACGTCAGCGCTCACAGTGCCGGGCGTCAACGAGATAGTGCTGGCCAGAATTGTGATGGCCAGAGGGTGCTCCAGCTCCAGGGGATAACAGACAAATGCAGGACGTGCCGGCCGCGGGCTGAGGATGAGCCGTGCCACTTCGACACTCGCGATAACAATATCCCAGACAACGCGCAGGAGGTAGGCGGGCACTCTCCAGGCTTTGATGAATGCCGGCGGATCCGGCCAGAAGCCCTGGGTTATCTGAGGTATTGCCCATGCCAGGATCAGGCCCAGTACTGCGCTGCCACCGCTTATTCCGTCACTCAGAAACTGCCAGGTGATAAAAAGGGTAAGGCTCAGCCAGGGCTGGGGAAAACTCAGGCGATCAAGCATCAGCTGTCCTCCCTGACCATCTTGGTTTGCAGGATCTCAATATAGGCATCCTTGTTGTGCAACTGTTCGGCCGTGGCATCGGTGTAGCGGGTAATCGGGCCCGCCAGCACAACGATCACCACTGCCAGTGCAGTCAGGGCACCGGCTGCGACAGAAATCCGGCCGTTGAGCGGATCTGGCTTTTCCAGATGACCATCCACCGTGCGCCAGAAAACGATACTGCCAGCGCGGCTGTACGCGATGACGGTCAGGAAACTGCCGATCAGAAGTACTGACCAGAGCCATGCCATTTCGGTTCCCGACTGAACAGATTGCAGAATCAATACCTTGCCGAAAAAGCCACTCAATGGCGGAAGGCCAGCCGCCGCTACGGCTCCGACCAGGAACAGCACGCTCAGGAAAGTACGGTTCTGCATTTTGGGGGCGGTAACGATTCGATCCTTGGCCGAGCCCCTCTGGTTGGCCACAAGCTCCGATACCAGAAACAGGCCGCCAACCGTCCAGGTGGTGCTCAAGAGATAGAACAGGGCAGCAGACAGACCGGCTTCGGACCCGAGCGAAATCGGTGCCAGCAAAGTGCCCACGGAAATGATGACCTGCCACGCGACCAGGGTTTTCAGGCTGCCGGACCCCAGCGCACCAATAACCCCCATGGCGAGGGTGGCCAGGGCAATGGGGAACAGCCAGTCCATGCCCAGATTGGCGAGTTCGCCGGCGTCGTCGCCGAAGATCAGCAGATACACCCGCAGAATGGCGTATATGCCAACCTTGGTCATCACCGCAAACAGCGCGGCCACGGGCGCCGTGGCTTTGGAGTAGGCACGGGGTAACCAGAAGCATAGGGGTAGAATCGCGGCCTTGAGACCGAACACCACCAGCAACATCATGCCGCCGGCTTTAACGATGTTCAGACCTTCCCCGGACACCTGCGGAATCTTGACGGCCAGGTCTGCCATATTGAGGGTGCCGGTGACGCTGTAGATCATGCCAACACTGATAAGGAACACGGCGGAGCCTATCAGGTTCAGCACGACATAGTGCAGGCCCGGAACGGTCCTTACCGTGCCACCGCCATGCATCAGCAACCCGTAGGAGGCAATGAGCAGCACCTCGAAGGCAACAAACAGGTTGAACAGGTCACCGGTCAGGAAGGCGATGTTCAGCCCCATCAGCTGGAACAGGAAAAGTGCATGGAACTGGCGGTTGCCTTCGTCGGCACCGCCGATCGAATAGATGTGACAGAACAGGGCCAGCACGGCCGTCATGACCAGCATAAGTGCTGCGAGACGGTCCAGGACCAGTACGATCCCGAACGGTGGCTGCCAGTTGCCGAACGCATAGATGCGATAGCTGCCGTCGTCTGCCAGTACCAGAAGCACGATGGCGGAAACCAGCATCAAAACGGTTGTAGCCAGTGCCAGGGTGCGGCGAAGACTGATGGGTGCATAGCCCATGAAAGCCTGAAGAATGCCGCCTAGCAGCGGAATCAGAACAGGAGCGGTAAGCCAGTGGTTCATTTACCGTTTACCTCCTCTTCCTGTTCCGGAGCAGGCGATTTGTAGGGCTGTTTACCATCCACGTGGTCGTCCTCGTTGTCCGCCAGGTTGCGCAGTGACAGGACGACAACGAACGCGGTCATGGCGAAACCAATCACGATAGCAGTCAGTACCAGTGCCTGTGGCAGCGGGTCGGAATAGCTCGCAGCCGTTCCGAGGACCGGTTGCTGGCCGGTCGCCAGGCGACCGCTGGAGAAGAGAAAGAGGTTCACCCCGTAGGACAGCATGGTCAGTCCCACCACGACAGGAAAGGTGCGAGCCCGCAGAATCAGATAAACGCCGGATGCCGTCAGGGCACCAATGACCAGCGCAAAAACAAGCTCCATTATGCACCCTCCTTTTTACTCTTTATGGCGGAGTGGGGAGATATCCGGCCGATACTGACCAGCGCAAGCAGGGTAGCGCCGATCACAGTGAGATAGACGCCCAGATCAAAAATCAGTGCAGACGCGACCTCGAATTTGCCAACCACAGGCCAGGTTATGTAATCGAACGTGGAGGTCAGGAACGGATAGCCAAAGGCGAGGCTTCCGGCGCCCGCAACTGTTGCGAAGAGCAGGCCAAGGCCGATCACGTTGTGGTAACGGACAGTGATTCGGTCTTCGGTCCAGTCCATACCGCTGGCAATGTACTGGAGAATAAGGGCAACCGAAGTCACCAGGCCGGCGATAAAGCCGCCCCCGGGCAAATTGTGACCCCGCAGGAAAATGAAGGCGGATACCATCAGTGCCAGTGGCAGCATGGGCCGGGCAATCAACCTCAGCATCAGCGGGTGGGAATCCCGGGTCCATGCATGTCCCTCGCCGTCGCTGGGAGGTGGCGTCAGGGCCGTGTCCTTCAGCATGGCGTAGATGCCAAGGGCAGCAATGGCAAGGACGGTAATCTCACCCAGGGTATCGAAGCCCCGGAAGTCCACCAGGATCACGTTGACCACGTTGGTGCCGCCGCCACCGGTTTTGCTGTTTTCGAGGAAGAAATCAGAAATCGAACTGAACGGTTGAGTCAGCATCGCCAGTGTGACCAGCGTCATGCCAATGCCGGCAACCGCCGCAATGGCAATATCCCGCAACCGGCGTTTCAGTGGTGTCTCGATAGGCGTCCATGCAGGCATGTAAAAGATTGCCAGCATCAGGAGAACAATGGTGACGACCTCAACGGAAAGTTGTGTCATTGCCAGATCTGGTGCTGAGAAACGGGCGAAAGCCAGAGCCACGATCAGACCGACGACGCTCAGCAAAACAAGGGCATAGAACCTTTGACGGTGCAGGATGGCCGTTGTCAGAGCACAGAAGATCAACAGAACGGCCGCGATCCCTGTTGGTAAATCCACCGGGCTCAGTCCGTTTTCGCCGACAAAAATGCCAAGCCCGAGAAGCGGCATGGCTGCGACCGCGATAGCGCTTACCAGAAGAAGCATGGCGTATCGCTGAAGCGAGCCATTTTCGATGCGCGTGGTAAATCTGTTGGCGAGATCGACAACCCGCAGCACCACCGCTTCGAATACCGCCTTCTCATCAATTTCCTTGAACCGGGCGTGGAAGTCGAAGAAGCGCTGACGCTGGCTGTACATCAACAGTCCGCCGAAGAAAGCGACGAAGCTCATGACCAGCGGCAGGTTGAAGCCGTGATAAACAGAAAGCGTGTAGTCCGGCACATCGCCGCCAAGCGTGGCGGACGCTGCGATCTGGAGCAACGGGCCCACGGAAACAGCAGGGAACACGCCGACCATGATGCAGGCAAATACCAGGATCTCCACCGGAAACTTCATGTAGCGCGGAGGCTCATGCGGTGGGTAGATCGGAAGATCGACGGGCTTGCCGTTGAAGAACACATCGTGGACAAAGCGTGCAGAGTACGCCACAGCGAAAATACCCGCGAGCGTGGCAACGATCGGAGGTAGCCAGGCCCAGAGCCCCGGCAGGTTCAGCTCCAGGGATTCGGCAAAGAACATCTCCTTGCTCAGGAAGCCATTCAGCAGTGGTACGCCTGCCATGGACGAGGCGGCCACCATGGCCAGGGTTGCGGTGTGCGGCATGTAACGCCAAAGGCCATTGATGCGCCGCATGTCCCGGGTGCCGGTTTCATGGTCGATGATACCGGCGGCCATAAACAGGGAGGCTTTGAACGTGGCGTGGTTGATGACGTGGAACACCGCAGCCACGGCGGCAAGCTGGGTGCCCATGCCGAACAGCAGGGTGATCAGGCCCAGGTGACTGACCGTCGAGTGGGCAAGCAGGCCTTTCAGGTCGTGCTTGAACATGGCCACATAGGCACCAATGAGCAGGGTGGCCATGCCGGTAAAGCTGACCATGTAGAACCACTGTTCAGTACCTGCCAGGGCCGGATACAGCCGGGCCATGAGAAAGATGCCGGCTTTGACCATGGTAGCCGAGTGCAGGTAGGCAGATACCGGTGTCGGTGCCTGCATGGCGTGAGGCAGCCAGAAATGGAACGGGAACTGGGCCGATTTGGTGAACGCGCCCAGCAGAACCAGGGTCAGGGCGACCGGATACATGGCATGAGCCTTTATCTGGTCTCCGGCTGCCAGCACGTCATCAAGCTCGAAGCTGCCAACAATGTTGCCGATGATCAGGATGCCGGCGAGCAGTGCAAGGCCGCCGCCGCCGGTTACCGCGAGTGCCATCCGGGCGCCACGGCGGGCGTCCTGTTTATGGGTCCAGAAACTGATCAGCAGGAACGAGGTCAGGCTGGTCAGTTCCCAGAAAATCATCATCAGGAGGAGGTTGCTTGAGAGCACGATGCCGAGCATCGATCCCTTGAAGCACAGCAGCAGGGCGTAGAACTTGCCGACGTTTTCATGGGCTTTCAGGTAATAGCGGGCGTAAAGAATGATCAGCAGCCCGATGATCAGGATCAGCAGAGCGAACAGCAGGGACAGCCCGTCCAGACGAAAACTGAAGGAGAGGCCGAGCGCGGGGAGCCATTCGTAGCTGTGCAGCACAACGCCGCCGTCAGCAAGGGTTTCCCAATGGGGGAAAAGGGCAGCGAGTGCGATCAACGCGGGTACAGAAGATGCAACGGCAATCGCCGTTCTGCCGCCCTGGGCGAACAGGGGTGCGGCTATGGCACCCAGAAAAGGCAGTAAAACAACCAGCGGTAGCGACATCGCAACCTCGTTATTGGTTTTCTTTTACGTGAGTATTGAAGGCATGTTTGCCTGAGTCTAGTCTCCGGCCGGCCACCCTGCACATCGGGCAACGATCCCTTTACGGCATGGCGGGTGGGGTGGATCAGCAGAAGGCAGGCGGGTCCGGGAAGTACGGAAGACGTCCCCGGTGCCGCGCGATGTCAGCGGTAACAGGTGGGCGGGTAACTCTTGTGCAGCCGAAGGACCTTGCGGTCATGGTTGCTCCGTCAATGAAACTTGATTGCCGATGATACGTGCCCCGTCTGGAAGGTCAAGTCAACTTGCCATTGATCAAGTGTATACTCGCGATAAATATTTATTGAGAGAGTCCCATGAGCGACACCTATCCCAACCTTCTGAAACCCCTGGATCTTGGCTTCACTGAACTTAAGAACCGAGTGCTGATGGGGTCCATGCACACGGGCCTGGAAGATCGGTTCTGGAACATCCACAAGTTTGCGAGGTACTTTGCCGAGCGCGCAGAAGGTGGCGTGGGGCTCATGGTGACGGGCGGTTTCTCGCCCAATCTGGTTGGGCAGCTGGCCCCCCTTGCCTCGACCATGAACAATCGGGCAACGGCTCTTTTACATCGTCATGTGACCGGCGCGGTGCATGAGGCCGGCGGCAAGATCTGTATGCAGATCCTGCACGCAGGGCGTTATGGCTACCAGCCTCTGATTGTCTCTGCGTCGGCAACCAAAGCGCCGATCAGCCCGTTCAAGGCCCGCGCCCTTTCCTCGAAAGGGGTTGAACGTCAGATCAACGATTTCGTCAGTGCCGCGAAGCTCGCCAAATTTGCGGGTTATGATGGCGTTGAGGTGATGGGCTCCGAAGGCTATTTCATCAACCAGTTTTTGTGTGAGCGGACCAACAAGAGAACGGACAAGTGGGGTGGCCCTTACGAGAACCGTATGCGCCTGCCCGTGGAGATTGTCCGCCGTATGCGCGAGGCTGTTGGGCCTGAATTTATCATTATCTACCGGTTGTCCATGCTGGACCTGGTCGAGGGTGGCCAGACCTGGGATCAGATCGTGACGCTGGGCAAGGCCATTGAGCGGGCAGGAGCCACCATCATCAATACCGGGATTGGCTGGCATGAAGCCCGTGTGCCCACCATCGTTACCTCGGTTCCCCGGGGCGGCTTCGCCGATGTCACCGCCAAGTTCTATGGCGAAGTGGATATCCCGGTGTGTACCACCAACCGCATCAACACCCCCGAAAAAGGAGAAGAGATTCTCGCTGCCGGAAAGGCGGATATGGTGTCGATGGCCCGGCCTCTGTTGGCGGACAGCGAGTTTGTTCGCAAAGCCGAGCAGGGGCGCAGTGACGAAATCAACACCTGCATTGCCTGCAACCAGGCGTGTCTTGACCATGCCTTCCAGGCCAAGCGGGCATCGTGCCTTGTAAACCCGAGGGCCTGCCACGAAACCGAGCTGGTGTTGACGGTAGCGCCGGTTGTGCGCCGGGTCGCAGTGGTGGGGGCCGGACCTGCGGGGCTGGCAGCAGCGACCACCGCCGCGAAACGGGGCCACAAGGTGACCCTTTTCGACGCAGACGATCGGATTGGCGGTCAGTTCAACTACGCCAAACGCATCCCGGGCAAGGAAGAATTCTACGAAACCCTTCGTTATTACCAGCGCCAGATAGAGCTGTTGGAGATCGACCTGAAGCTGGGCACGCGCGTGGACGCGGACTCACTCAAGGCCCAGGGCTTTGATGATGTGGTGATCGCCACTGGCGTGAAGCCGAGAACACCGGCAATTGAAGGCATCGATCATCCCAAGGTGCTCGGATACCTCGATGTGCTCCGTCACAACAAACCGGTTGGTGCGACTGTGGCGGTTATTGGTGCCGGCGGTATAGGCTTCGATGTCAGCGAGTTCCTGACGCACGACTTCAGCCACCATCCCGAAGGCGAGCAGGTCAGCGTTGCCGACTGGCAGGCGGAATGGGGCGTCAACCCGGACTTCGATGGCCCCGGAGGCTTGGCCGAGCGCCAGCCAACACCGTCGCCCCGAAAGATTTACCTGATGCAGCGAAAAACCGGCAAGGTCGGCGGCGGTCTGGGCAAGACGTCGGGTTGGGTGCACCGCAACAGCCTGAAGCACCGTGAAGTCGAGATGCTGAGGGGCTGTCGCTATGAGCGGATTGACGACCAGGGGCTGCATATCTCCCTGACCGACAAAGATGGCAAGGTCACGGAGAGCCGGGTGTTGGCCGTGGACAATGTGATTATTTGTGCAGGCCAGGAACCTTATCGGGAACTTTTCGACGAGTTATCGGACTCTGGGGTGACCGCGCATCTGATCGGCGGTGCAGACGTCGCCGAAGAACTGGACGCCAAACGGGCCATCCGGCAGGGAACGGAAGTCGCAGCCAAATTATGACATTACTAATTGCCTTCGCAGTGCTCTCGATTGGCTTCTCCTTTTTATGCTCCATTCTAGAGGCGGCCCTGCTTTCGGTGACTCCGAGCTACATCGCCTCACTGAAAAAAGAGAAGCCGAAGCTTTTCGCCCGGTTGCGAAAACTGAAAGACGATGTGGACGATCCCCTGTCTGCAATCCTTACACTGAACACGGTTGCCCACACCGTGGGCGCCACCGGCGTTGGCGCCCAGGTGACGGTGGTTTTTGGGGAAGCGTGGCTCGGAATTGCCTCTGCGGTAATGACCCTGGCTATCCTGATATTCTCGGAAATTATTCCCAAAACCATTGGCGCCAAATACTGGCGGAGTATTGCGCCACGGCTGCCAGCTATTCTGGGATTCATGATCAAGGCGCTGCTGCCGTTCATCTGGTTGTCCAAACAGGTCACCCGTCGAATTGGGTCTGGTGAGGCCGACGTTGATATCCGTGCGGAGATCAGCGCCCTGGCGGAGATCGGCAAGGATCAGCAGGCCCTGGAAGAAGACGAACGGCGCATGATTCACAACGTCCTGCGATTCCACGAGATCAAGGTCAGTTCTGTGATGACACCAAGGACGGTCTGCAAATACGTTGATCCGGGAATCACTTACGACCAGTTCCGGGAGCAGGTCAGCAAATCACCGTTCTCCCGATACCCTGTAATCGATGAGGAAGGCGAGGCGCTCGGGTACCTGCATCGGGCAGACCTGATCAACCTCGATTCCGATGTCGACCTGCTCGACCACATGCGCAAGATCAAGCGAGTGAAAGGCAACACCAACATCGAATTCCTGTTTTCGGACATGCTGCGAGAGCGGCAACACCTGGCCGTCGTCTATGACGAATTGGGAACCTGGCTGGGAATAGTGACGCTGGAGGACATACTGGAGACACTTTTGGGCACGGAAATCATGGATGAAACCGATAATGTCTCGAACCTCCGCCGGTATGCGAAGCAGCGCTGGAGCCGGCGTTTGAAGAAGTATGGCTCCGGATAGAAGGGTTTGGTTAGCGGGAGGCTTTCAAGGCATTTGAAATCGCCTCGGCTTCAGCTTCAAGTACCTGACTTCGAAGGCTGTTTCCCTGCTGCAGGGCCTGCTCGATCTGCTTGCGCTTCATGTCGTACAGCCTGCTCAGAATCTCTGCCTGGCTTTGTCTGATCGGTGCATTCATGGCGGACCTCCCCATAGTGACACCTGTCGGTATTCTTTACGTTTCAGGCCGAACATTGGCCTTCACTGGAAACCAATGCATAACCCGGGCCAGTCAGGACCGACCAGACATTACCTGACAAAGCGAGAGCGGTAGGCACCCGGTGAAAGCCCGGTATGTTTGCGGAACAGACGCGTGAACGAACTCACGTCTTCGTAGCCCACCAACTGAGTGATTTCATCAATCGGTAACCGCGATTTCTCCAAATGCTGACGTGCCACCTCAATCCTGAGAAGTTGCAGATACCCGGTGGGCGTGTCGCCAGTGGCTGCCTTGAATCGGCGAATCAGAGAACGCTCGGTGAGTCCGCTGAGTGAAGCCAGGCGTTGCAGGGTAACAGGGTCCCGGTAATGACTGTCCAGCCAGTCCTGCAGCTTCAGAATGGCGGCATCAGAATGGTAACGGCGAGCCTGCAAGGCACTATAAGGCGCCTGACTGGTCCTCCCCGCATCAATCACAAACGCCTTCGCCAGCTCCCGCGCCACCTGAGCCCCCGCGTACCGTTCCACCAGGTAAATCCCCAGATCCCACCAGGCCATGCCGCCCCCGGCACAGGCAATGTCGCCGTCCACCGTTACCAGCTTGTCCGGCTGAAGGTTCACCGCCGGAAAGCGCTGGCGGAACTGATGGCTGAAGCCCCAATGCGTCGTCGCCTGACGACCATCCAGCAGCCCCGCCTCGGCCAGCATGAACGCACCGGTACAGTTACTGGCTACCCGCACCTGCCCGGCGTCTGAAGACCGAAATGCGCTCAGCCATTCAATAAGCTCCGAATTCCCCGCCAGAACGACTTCGATAGGACCACCAATAGTCGGTATCACCACCAGATCGCTGTCGTCGCCACCCGGTAACAAATCGTTCCAGGCTCCGTCTGGCTGAATGGTCAGTCCGTTAATGCAGCGGCAGGGCGCTCCGTCCTTCGTCAGAAGCCGGGTTGTGAACCGGGGTGTCGGCGCTTCATCGTTAATCCGCGCCCAGGTAACGCCGGCAAGACGGAAAAGATCAATAATGCCAGTGATGGCGCTGGCTAAAGCGCCATCAAAACCGATAACAGAGACCGTTCGCATGCAAACTCCAAATTAGGCCATGAGTGGCAATATTGACCATAATTATGTCATAAACGCCGGTTTCCAGGAAAAACCAGTTGTGAGAGGCTAACGACATCAAACAGGAGACCAAGCATGACCGACACCCTGATCGACCGCCGCGACCTGGCGTTCCAGCTCTACGAAGTTCTCGATACCGAAAACCTCACCACCCGCGAGCGCTTCAGCGAACACAACCGCGACACCTTCGATGCCGTCATTGAAACCGCCGACAAGATGGCACGGGAAAAGTTTGCCACCCATAACAGCGCCGCCGACAAGGACGAACCAAAGTTCGTCAACGGCCAGGTCGAGATGCTGCCGCAGGTGAAGGAAGCCTTCGACGCCTATGCGCAAGCCGGCTTTATCGCAGGACGTTACGACTATGAACTGGGTGGCATGCAGTTGCCTGAATCGGTCATGGCCGCCTGCAATGGTTTCTTCACAGCTGCCAACCCCGGCACCGCGGGTTACCCGTTTCTGACCACAGCTGCCGCCAACCTCATCCGGGTTTTCGGCAACGAACAGCAGAAAACCACCTTTCTTCCGAACATGCTCAGCGGTCGTTTCAGCGGCACCATGGCCCTGACCGAGCCCCACGCTGGTTCATCCCTTGCGGATATCCGGACATCGGCGTCGCCCACAGATGAGGGGCACTATCTGATCAAGGGCGCGAAGATTTATATCTCCGGCGGCGAGCAGTCCATCACTGACAACATCGTTCACATGGTGCTGGCCAAGATCAAAGGCGCGCCGGCGGGCGTGAAAGGTATCTCCCTGTTTATCGTGCCCAAGTTTCTGGTGGATGACGAAGGCAATCCCACTGAACGCAACGGCGTCAGCCTCGCTGGCCTGATTCACAAGCTGGGCTACCGTGGCACCACCTCCACCGCCCTGAGCTTCGGTGATGATGCTCCCTGTCACGGCTATCTGGTTGGCGAGCCCCACCAGGGCCTGAAGTATATGTTCCAGATGATGAACGAAGCGCGGGTAGGTGTGGGTTTCGGCGCCGCCGTGATCGGTTATCGCGGTTACATGCACAGCCTCGAATACGCCAAAGATCGCCTGCAGGGCCGCAAGGCCAGCGAGAAGAATCCGGAAAGCCCGCAGGTGCCGATTATTGAGCACGCCGATGTCCGTCGCATGCTGCTGGCCCAGAAAGCCTACAGTGAGGGTGGTTTGGCTTTGTGCCTCTACGGCGCCCGGTTGATGGATGACCAGCACACCCATCCCGATGAACAGAAACGCCAGGAAGCCGGAAAGCTGCTGGACCTCCTCACTCCGGTGATCAAAGCATGGCCTTCCGAATACGGCCCCAAGGCTAATGACCTGGCCATTCAGGTATACGGTGGCGCAGGTTACACCCGGGAGTATCCGGTAGAGCAGTGCTGGCGTGACAACCGCCTGAACCCGATTCACGAAGGCACCAACGGTATCCAGGCCATGGACCTGCTGGGCCGTAAGATCTGGCAGGATCAGAGTCACGGTTTGCAGCTGCTCATGCAGGAGATGCAGGTAGATCTGCAGGCAGCCACCACCGATCGCTGCCAGCAGTGGGCCCTGTCCCTGAGTGAAACCCTGCAACAGGCAGTGAAGGTTACCCAAAGCCTGGGTAAATCCCTGATGGAAGGCGATCCCGACAAAACCCTGGCCAATGCCTCCTGCTACCTGCACCTGTTCGGGCACATTATGGTGGCCTGGATGTGGCTGCGTCAGGCCAATGCCGCCTCCCATGCCCTGGGTTCCGCGAATACCGATGATGAACGCAATTTCTACCAGGGCAAACTGCAGGCGGCCCAGTACTTCTTCCACTGGGAATTGCCAACCGTGGCTCAGGATCTGGTGCTGCTGCGCAATCAGGACGATACCTGCCTGAACATGAAATCGGAGTGGTTCTGATGGCTCTGGTAAATGTTGAGAAGAAAAACCACATTTTGCTGATCGGGCTGAACCGCCCGGAAAAAATGAACGCCATGAACCGCGAGATGTACCACCAGATTGCGGCGGCCTACCACCAGCTGGAAAACGACCCGGAGCTACGGGTCGGGCTGATGTACGCCGAGGGCGACCACTTCACCAGCGGCCTGCAACTGGACGACTGGGCGGGTGTGTTTGCCAATGGCAAGGGCATTGAGCCGGGTGAAGGCGAACTGGATCCCTTCCACATTACCGGTCAGGCGCTGACCAAACCCGTGGTCTTCGCCGCCCAGGGCATCTGCTTCACCTGCGGCGTTGAGATGATGCTCAACACCGACGTGCGCGTCGCTGCTAAAGGAACGCGCTTTGCCCAACTCGAAGTGAAGCGGGGCATCTTCGCCTGTGGTGGTGCCACCATCCGCCTGCAACGGGAAATCGGCTGGGGCAATGCCCAGCGTTACCTGCTGACTGGCGATGAGTGGACCGCCGATAAGGCGTATCAGTGGGGGTTGATTCAGGAACTGGTGGAACCCGGCGAGCAGTTCAACGTCGCGTTGGAAATTGCCGAGAAAATTGCCAGGGCGGCGCCATTGGGTGTCCAGGGCAGTCTTAAATCCTCAAAAATTGCTGTCAGCGAAGGGCAGGAGGCTGCGAAGCAGCGTTTGTTCCCGGACCTTCAGCCGGTTATGGCCAGTGAGGATGTAAAGGAGGGAATTCAGTCATTCCTGGAACGTCGAGAGGCCGCTTTCAAAGGTAAGTAACGGCTCAACTTGGTCAGAAATCACGGGTTTTAGTGCTTATAAAGAAACCTGACTATATCGCCAGAGCTCAGGGCAGCCGACCGGGGTCTTCCTTCCGGGAGTGTGAGCAGCAAGGATGCTGCGATCAAGCCCCCATGGATGGGTTCACGGCGTCTCCCGGAAGGAAGACCCCGGTCGGCTGCATGCACCAGACCCCGAAGGCTGGTGTCAAAGGCGGCAGTCAGCGGAATTCAAGCAGCCTCGGAATTCGCGGATTCGCGGCGAGCCTTCGCTTCAGCAGCTACCTCAGCAGCGTAGTCCGCATACCTGGCCATCAGCTCCTCTTTCCGGTCCGGATCCCAGTTGATTTTGGTCAGATCTCCCTCGTAGTGATCAATCACCCGCTTATCCATAGTTTCGTACCACCACTGGGGCAGATAGGCCGGCAGAAGCATCGAGGCATAACCACCGGGTAGTTGTGGAGCCTTCTCGAAATGCCGCAAAGCCTGGTAACTGCGCTGTGGATGCGCGTGATGGTCTGAATGCCGCTGGAGCTGATACAGGAACAGATTGGTCACAATGTGATTGCTGTTCCAGCTGTGCTCTGGTTGGGTGCGCTCATACTTGCCGTTCTTGTCTTTCTGGCGCAACAGGCCGTAGTGCTCGATGTAGTTCACACTCTCAAGCAAACTGGCACCGTAAACCGCCTGGGCCGCCAGAAACGGAACCGCCCTCGGGCCGCAAACCAGCGTTGTGGCGCCAAAGAACCCGGCGCTCATGGCCCATCCCTGCAGCAGCTCGTTGTCCAGGCTCCAGAAGTTCTTGCCCTTGCGGGCAAGCCTCGCCTTCTCGATCTTGATGGATGATTTGATACCACCGAGCACCGTGCGTGGCAGGAACTTCCAGAAACTCTCGCCCATACGGCTGCTGGCAGGATCCTCCGGCGTGGCTACCCGCTTGTGATGACCAAAGTTGTGCTCAACAACGAAGTGGGTGTAGCCGGTGGGCGCCAGGGCTGCCATGGCCAGCAGCTTGTTCAGTCTGTTGGATTTGTGGCCGAGCTCATGGGCGGTATTGATCCCGACGCCATTGATAGCGCCAACCGTCAGCGTGAGCCCAATCTTGTCATCCAGAGGTGTGTTTTTGCGGCTGGCAAGCCAGGCACCCATGAAGGTCATGGCGTACTGGGTCGGAATAAATGCTTTCACAATCCGGTCGTAGTACTTGTCCTGCTCCAGTGTCTTCACCGCCGATTCCGGTGGATTGCTCTTATCCTCGCCGATAGCCCGATCCAGGGCAGGGATGATGCCGTGTACCAGCGCCGGACCAGTCCATGCCAGGGCTTTCAGTTTTTTTGGAGCCAGCGCATAGCCGGTCAGTGCGGCCAGTCCGATTCCTGGCAGTGCGGGACCGAGTAGCCACATGTAACGCTTCGGGTCTTTCCAGTTGGCAGAGGCGTCTTTTTCAGCGGGCGCCGAGATTTTGTGTGATTGCAGGTTATCCGGGGTTTTGGCGTTCATTGTTGTCTCCCTTGCAGTGCGCGTACCTGCAATTTATGTCGGACAATCCAACAATGCAACGGCCGTCGACAGCTGTCTGGAACCTTGGCTCAAAATGACAATTACCATTTCTTTGGCAGAAAGCCGGTTTCTGGACCAAACTCATCTGAACAACAAGAGTCTGATCACAAGGAAGAATCAGCCATGCCCAATCCGTCGTCTGCGACCGCCTCATATTCTGTTCAGGGAATCATTCGGGAGTACTTGTCTTCCGGCAGGCTTACCGAAGTTGTTTACCGTGACAGCGCCGGTCAGATCTGTCTGGTTCATGATGTTATTCGCGATCTTTTCAGTCGCGCCGGGCAGGATTTTCTGTTGCTCGGGCGCGGAACCATGCTCCCGTTCGATCACGTTATTACCATCGATGGCCAGTTGCTCTCGGACAGTGCCGGTTAACGAAAGGGTAATGGGCCGGTAATTGCCCCGGGGCCAACCGCCCCGTACTCTGTGCACCGTTGTAAATGCTTACCAACAGAGGGATATGGTATGAACAAGCTCACACTGAGTGCACTTTTGATGGTTCTGACGCTCGGCCTTGCAGCCTGCAGTTCGGAAGACAACGAAGGCGTGGATGTCGAGCAGGCTGCGGATAACGCCGGAGAGATGATGGAAGACGCGGCGGATTCCACCGAGGAAACCCTGGAAGAAGCCACCGGCCAGGATGAAAGTGCCATGGGCGAGTTGCAGGAAGGCGCAGAGGAAGCTGGTGATGCCATGACTGATGCCGCCGAAGAAGCCGGCGATTCCATTGAAGAAGGCTATGAAGAAGCCACCCAGCAGTAACCGGGTGGGCTGACCGCTTCGCAGCAACAGTCTTTGCGAGGCGGTCGGTGTTCCGGTGGCCGCCCTTGTAAAGCAATGTTAACGAATTTGTCTTTTAAACTTACCCTTACTGTCATATTTCCCGCCGAAACTGGCCTCTCAACAACACCGACCCGCTGTTCTTCGAGAGAGGCAAAAACATGGCTAAGCACGACCTTGATCCCAATTACCTGGATCCCAACTACGAGCCGGTAGTTAACTACACTGAAAATACCCCTTTCCACCAAGTCCTTGCCGCTCGCATGCAGCGCCGTACCGTGATGAAAGGCAGCGTTGGTGCTGCCCTTGCCAGTGTGATGGGACTGGGCCTGGCAGGTTGTGGCAGCGACAGCAACGACGGCACCACCAGCAGCAATGTTTCAAGTACCGATATCGGCTTCAAGGCGGTACCGACATCAACGGCCAACGAGGTGGTTGTTCCGGAAGGCTACTCCTCCGAAACATTCCTCCCCTGGGGCACTCCTATCACCGGGTCTTATCCTGCTTACAAGCCGGATGGCACGAACACCGGTGCGGAGCAGGAACAACAGATGGGCATGCACCACGACGGCGTGCACTTCTTCCCGATTGACCAGAAGGCTGGCGGCAACAGCTCAACCGAAGGCCTTCTGGTGATGAACCATGAGTACATCAATCAGGGCGCTCTGCATGCCAATGGTGCCACCAAGGCATCGGATAACGGTGGCGTGCGCCCGGCTGACGAAGTCCGTAAGGAAATCGCAGCGCACGGTGTTTCTGTGGTGCACATCAAACGCGACACCAGCGGAAAGTGGGACATTGTCTTTGGCAGCCCGTTCAACCGTCGCATCACCGGCAACACCGAAATGGACATTCGTGGGCCGGTTCGCGGCTACAGCAAGCTGATCACCAAATACAGCCCGGACGCCACCGAGACCCGCGGCACGCTTAACAACTGTGCGATGGGGCCGACACCCTGGGGCACTTACCTGGCTGCTGAGGAAAACTGGCACGGCTACTTTGCAAACAGCGACGCCACGCAGCCCCGGGAGCAGACCCGCCATGGTGTTGGAAGCTCCAGCCGTTATGACTGGGAACTGGCTGATAGTGCTGAGGATCAGTACGTTCGACTCAATGTAAGCTCTATCGGCGCATCCGCTGCCGATGATTACCGAAATGAAGCCAATACCTATGGCTACATGGTCGAGATTGATCCCTTTACCCCGGAAAGCAAGCCGCAGAAGCGCACTGCCCTGGGTCGTTTCGGTCATGAGGGTGTCATCTTCGCGCCGGCCAAGGAAGGCGAGCCGGTGGTATGTTACTCGGGCGATGACTCCCGTTTCGAGTACATCTACAAGTTTGTATCGTCGAAGCCTTACTATGCCGCCACAGCCGGTGGATACCTCCTCGACGAAGGCACTCTGTATGTAGCCCGCTTCAATGACGACGGCTCCGGCGACTGGTTGTCGCTGGACCTCAATGATGCTGAATTCAAGGCCAAGGTTGATGCTGCCGTGGGTACGACCGTTGGCGACATTGCCTTCGACGGCTTCGAGAACCAGGCTGACGTTCTCCTGAATACACGCCTGGCTGCCGATATCGCGGGTGCAACCCCGATGGACCGTCCGGAATGGGGTGCGGTTGACCCGAATTCAGGCCAGGTTTATTTCACCCTGACCAACAATTCCCGTCGTACTGAAGATCAGGTTAACGCGGCCAACCCCAACGCGAATAACCGTACAGGTCATATCATCCGCTGGAGCGAGGAGGGTAATGATCACACCGCGACCAGTTTCGACTGGGACATTTTCGTCTTTGCCGGTGAGCAGGGTACGGAAACCGTAGTGGGTGACGAAGTTATCGTTTCGCTGAACGACGACAATATCTTCAACAGCCCGGATGGCCTCTGGTTCGACTACAACGGTCGTCTCTGGATCCAGACCGATGGCTCCGACGCTGCACCCTACCAGAACAACATGATGCTGGCTGCCAATCCGGAGACTCGCGAAATCAAGCGTTTCTTCGTAGGTCCCCAGGGTTGTGAGGTGACGGGGGTTGTTTCCACGCCGGATGTGAAAACCATGTTCGTCAACATCCAGCATCCGGAAGGTAACTGGCCGGACTCCAGTGATCCTCGCCCCCGCGATGCAACCGTGATCGTTACCAAGGACGACAGTGGCGTGATCGGCGCCTGAGCCAACGCCAAAGTAGTCATCTGAACACCGCAAACCCGGCCCACTCGGTTACAGAGTGAGTCGGGTTTGCGGTTTTTTGTTTCAGAAACGCTATTCCCCGCCGATATGGTTATTAAATACACTAAAGTATGAGTTATAAACTCATGTCAATTCTTTAGTCTCCACAATGGCCTTTAATAACAAGATGCTTGCAGAAACAACAAAAAAGAAGAGGTTTCCATGGGGTTACTGGATAGGGCTTCAGTTTTATGGGGGATGGCGGTTGCCGGACTTCTTGCAGTCGTCTGCGCAGCGGTGGCGCCGTTGCTAGGTCTTGAAATTACCTCAATGCTCATCGGGCTTGTCGTAGGTCTCGTTGCTGCCGGCGGGTTCATGATTGTTCGTGTCCTGGAGCCGACTGAGCGTGGCCTCAAGGCCTTGAGTAACGGCACCCTGGCTGAAGATCATCCACTGCATGCGCAATGTCATCAGTTGCTAGCTGATGCGAGGGCGGGGCGCGCGCTCGTCGAAACGCTTTCCGGTAGCGCTGACAGGAACGCGATTTCCGCCGCCCAGGTGTCTTTCGCGGCCGACCAGTTGAAGCTGCGGCTGGATCGCCAGGTTGAAGAAACTGCACAAATGGCCGATTACGCGGGGCAGATTACCGAAACCGTGCGGGAATCCTCGGAGCAGGCCACCGATGCAGCCACCATGGCGCTGCAGAACAAACAGGTAAGCACCGAGGGTCGTGAAGCCCTGATCTCCGCCATCGACAGTGTTAGGGAGGTGCACCAGCAGTCCGGGGAAAACCTGCGGCTGATCCAGGAGCTGAACGAGAAGTCCAACAAGATCCAGGGTGTGACCACCACCATCCAGGGTATCGCTGAACAGACCAATCTGCTTGCACTCAATGCCGCCATTGAGGCGGCGAGGGCTGGTGACCAGGGGCGCGGGTTCGCGGTCGTCGCCGATGAAGTACGCCAGCTCGCTGGTCGGACCGCCCAGGCAACCGGTGAAGTTGCAGAAACCCTGGAGGAAATACGCTCGGACACTACGCTCATCGTTTCCCGAATTGAAGACCTGGCCCGCAGCATCGAGGCGGGGCTGACTTCGGTGGAGAGCGTTGGCGAGAGGTTGGAACAGATCAGCGATCAGTCAT
>MDTC01208343.1_pt1 | contig 28259 bp, 33 predicted proteins | sample 811181 | NCBI WGS metagenome assembly MDTC01 (sample SAMN05326644, study PRJNA326480) | marine metagenome | isolation source: seawater | place: Pacific Ocean: North | collected 2011 | reverse complement strand
TAGTGGCGCCGAGAGAGGGATTTGAACCCCCGCGTCCAATGGACAGTGGATTTCGAATCCACCGCAATACCGGGCTATGCGATCTCGGCAGCAAGCCTCCCACTATCGAATCAGAGATAAGGATGACTGGATTCCACAGACTCATGCAGGTCGAGGTCCGAAGCCCCGAAGGGGTAATGTCAGTACAATCCGAAGTCCCTATCTCAGTAGGTGACGTTCTGGATAAGTTAGGAATAGCACACTCAACAGTCCTCGCAGTCATTGGTGATACGATCATACCGCATACATCGATAATTAGTGACGACGTCAGTATCGAACTCGTGATAGTGTCAAGCGGTGGTTAGACTACTGGTAAGTAGGGTACCCGGATTTACGGTAACCAAGTCCTCTCCCCTTCTCATCAGAGTTGCCTTGTTGCCTATCAGCTCAAAGTGCTCTCCCTTGGAACGCAGATAGGACCCCTCATACAAGCCAATAACGGGTTCGTCTCTGGTCTGATGAAACTCACTCACCCTCCTGGATCTTGTCTCCCCATAGTGCTTCAAGAAACTGCCATCCTCATCTTCCTTGAACCAAATCCCTCCCGGATAGTAATGAGGATTTATCTGGAATGGAACTATGCCTAAGGTTTCGAATGAGGGGACCATTGTTATTGGCATGTCATTGGTTGTCTGCATAGTAGGGCACGCAATATTCGCTCCAGCACTGACTCCGGCATAAGGGAGGCCTCTGTTGATTACCGCATCCCTGATGGGGACGATCAAGCCCCTTTCGTGCATTTCCCTAACTAGAAGCCACGTATTTCCCCCTCCTACATAGATTCCATCGACTTCCTCAAGTGCAGATACCTGGTCATCAAACTCATGGATGCCTACTAGATCTATCTCCTCTCCTGAGAAGTCCCTCATCCTTTCAGTATACCCATCATGATCTTCAGATGCATATGGGATGAATGCTACTTTCTTACAATTTGAGAAATTCTCGGACATTAAGCTCCGATACATCGCCCTTCTTTCATCAGTACCCACTCCTCCGCTACCTAGTAGAATCCTCATTCATAATCACTCCTAGACATAGAAATCACCAGTCTGTGCTGGGTCTTCCATGCCTAGCGCATCCTCGAGCGAGTTAGAGATTTCATAGGTCTCCATCAGCTTCTTGGCAGTCTCTTCGGTTGAATCCATATCGAGGTCTAGGGGTAAGTCGAGACCATTCTCTATCCAATGTGCCAATCTACTAGCCGCAAGAACATCAGTACTGGCCCCCATGGTCTCAGCCACAAGTGCGAATGCATTCACTCCGAAAAGCGAGGACAAAGAAACCAGAAGTCCCGCCACGCCTATCATTCCAGCCTCTGGCCTCTCTCTGCTAACGGGAATGTCCTCCGTCTCGAGGCTTCTCCTAACTTCATCATCCGCACAAATTACGTGAATCCCCTTGTCCTCGGAACCCGAAGCTAATCCTGCTAAAACTAGTAGCATTGGTGTTGAGGCTTCCGAGCAGAGTCTCAGAATTTCTTCCGCTACCTCATTCTGACCGGCAGATGTCATAGGTTGCATCTCTCCCCCGATTACAATGATTGTCTGTCCATCTGGGAGTAGTACTGAGATAATCTCCATTCTTGGAGGCCTCATTAGGCCATCAGAGTCAAATGTAGAATGAGGGGGAAAATCGTGGTTTAATATCCAACCAAGAGTCCTAGATGGATGCTTCGATACCAGTGAGTCGACTAGTATTTTCCCTACGTTGCCGACCCCTGGGACCGCTTCAAGTACCGCGGCGTGATCAGGTAGGCGATCCCCCACTATCCAATGCACACGGGTCCTACTCATCTTTTCTCCTCCTATCGGAGGGCGACGGAAGAGAGTCAGCCCACTCGTCACTGCCTGCTCCCTCCCTCTCTCTGCGTCTCTTTCCCTGTGGGTCCTCTGGGGAATACTTCAGAGGGGCAGATGAAACCATTACCTCCCCACATGTCTTACATTTGGGCCCAAGGCTGTATAAATCACAGTCCTTACAGTATTGTAACTTTGATCTGACCATCTTTCTCAAACGCCTAGCGGCGTGTAGTGGTCAATGAACCATGCGGATGCCTTAATCCTCTAAGACCGTTCTATAGACAGTGACCCATCTACCGATGACATACTATTCTCTACGGCCTTGACAGCGGAGATCCACACAGACTCAGCAGCCTGATAGTCGGGAGCTCTAATGTCAACTCGATAGCTTGGAGCCCCGTCATAGTGGCATGTCAGAGAGACGTCTTCAAGTCCTTCAGCACAGGACTCAGCTTCGATAAGGGCATCCCTGATTGCATAGACTCCTTCTTCTCCCCATACTTGGATATCAAAGACGCCTCTGATCTCAACAAACGGCGGAACTATATTCTCCATGGCCAAAGTAGTCACGACTTCGGTCCAATCTCCCTCGAATCCAGCATCAATTAGCGCCCCTTCACTTATTGCACATTCCTCTAGCGCGCCATAGAGGGTCCCAAATGCTTCTGTCATCTGATTGGAGATTTCAGCTCCTTTTTGCTCATCCCATCCCACTCTTTCCGAGACCACTCTCATTATCTGAATCGCACGCTCTTCGTTTTTCCAAGCCTGAACTGTGTCCCTTCTACGTTCCTCGGAGACACTTTTCAGGGATAGCTCAACTCTCTTCCTATCCCTCTTGACTTGGATAACTTTCGCCACGACCCTCTGTCCCTCTCTGACGTGGGCCCGGATGTTTCGCACCCAGCCCGCAGCAATCTCGCCAACGAAAACGAACCCCTCGCGACCATCGTAAGCATCTAGGCTCAAGTAAGCACCATTCTGCTTTATGTCCTTCACAGTGCAAATAAGGAGGTCTCCCTCTTCTGGCCACTCTTCTTCAGAATTCGCCATTTTATGCCCCCTTCACTCGAGGACATCAACAACGGTACTTCCCGAAAGATCCGACTTTCCACCTTTTGGGATGGAAAGAGTAGATCCACAGACCGAGCAAGAAATCTCTGTTGACGCTCTATCAAAAACAATAGCCTCTGCACCACAGTCACGACAGCTAATCTTCAAAAACTTACCAGACATCCTCAATCCTCACTTATCCACGAGCTCAAACTTTCTCGCTCTTTTTCCCCGTGGGGAATGGGCCTTTCCAGTCTCACTACATCTGTAGACTAGATTGACCCTCTTGGTAGGCTTCTCTCCAGATGGCTTCGGCCTTGGGAAACCCCGATAACCCGATGTTACCTTTCTGAATCTCCTCTGCCCCCACTTAAGCTCGCTAGCACGTCTCTTCTTGACACGCTCTACAGTGTGTTCGGTATGCTTGCCAGCAGCGGGACTGTAACGCTTTACTTTCCTTGGCATCTTTACCATTTACTGCACCTCAATGCTTAGTAGCGTGGCCGGCGACCGATGGCATGTTTATGAAGTCTATCGAGAGAACAACATCCGTCAGTTGCCCGAACAAACCCTCTTTGAAGCAAAATCAACAATAATGCCCTTACTCTCCCACGCCTTGTGACGGACTGGTGGATGCAATGGTGGCTAGGCCTCGCCTTATTGATTTCAGGATACTCAATGGCTAGGATGGGGCCTGCATTCAAAAGATCAAAATTAGGGGCTCCATTGTTCCTCTTGGGACTACTAATGACGCTTTTTCCGCCAGACGGCCTACTTGCTGCCGAATCCAGGGCCTCAGATGAAATATCTGCCTTCTTGTATTGGATGGCCCCAGCCGTTGCAGGATTCTATCTTGTGGCTTCAGGTGCGCCCATATACTATATTTCTAGTAAACTACGTTTAGTAGTCGGCTGGGTACTGGTCTTATTTGCTGGTTATTTGATTTTTGAAAACTGGTCTCCCGGGGTGGAGAGTGCTATATCGGGAATTGCCGTTATACTAGGTCTCGTGACTACAGCCGTCCTCCATCTCATCGCCGTAAGGTTCACTGAGTCCATCTCTTCAGGAGATGGAGTAACTAAACCACTAGATGACGAAGAGATAAAACATGTCTCTGCGATATTATCTTCTCATCTCAGTCAAATGGAGGCATCCCTAGATGAGTGATTTTCTAACAGTATTCTTCGGAACAATAGTGCTCTCTTCGATGATAATTATCGTCCATCTGAAAGCCGCCTATCATCCCTACCATAATCCAATCCCATTGATTATCTCATCCTTGACAGTAATGTCAGCAGGAATATTCGCATCGTCGTTAGTTAATGCCAATCTCACTTTCTTAGAATCTATGAGGATTTCAGTCTCCGAATCAATTATAGCAATATTGGTACTTTCCCCTCTGATTTACTTAGCCATTACTATTATTCTAGCAAGAGTTTCGATAAGTACTAGGCAGATAGAGATTCAGTGAGCTCATATCGATTACTCTCTCATTGGAGGGTAACGCTGATAACACCCATTCCGGTCGCAGCGCTGTCCAATAGGTGGTTCGTATGTCAAAGGGTACTCCAAGTATGGGAAAAAGGCAGAAGTCCACACACATCAGGTGCAGAAGGTGTGGGAGGCATTCTTTCCACAAGACCAAGGGAATCTGCTCGAGTTGCGGTTACGGTCAAACCGCTAAGCTCAGGAAGTACAGATGGAGCAAGAGAAATCGCACTATGGGAAGTAAGTAACTTCGGAAAGTGCTAAGGCCCTAATCTCCGAGGAGCGTTTGATAGCCGATGTGCGGGATCATCGGAATTTTGTCTAATCCTGACTCTCAGGTCGCGCAGTCCCTGTATGATGGTTTGTTGGTTCTACAGCACAGAGGTCAAGACGCCGCAGGAATCGTTACTAGTGATTCTGAGAATATTTCTCACAGAAGGGCCAATGGATTGGTCAGAGATGTCTTTAGATCAAAGCACTCACAATCACTGACTGGTTCAATGGGAATCGGCCATGTGAGGTACCCAACTGCTGGATCTAGCTCTGTCGCAGAGGCCCAACCGTTCTACACCAATACTCCGTTCGGCGTCAGTCTCGCACACAATGGTAATCTGAACAATACCAATGATATCATTTCAGGGCTACTCGAGTATGATCACAGGAGGATAAACACTAGCTCCGATTCCGAGGCATTACTGAATCTCTTCGCCGCAGAAATTCAACGTTCCCTAAATGGTAGGCCAGGGGGTCTTGAGTCTCTTTCTAATGAGGATATCTTCAGAGCAGTGGAAAGGCTCCATCTTAGGGCAGAAGGAAGCTACAGCGTTGTAGCGCTTATCACCGGCTGGGGGATCATCGCGTTCAGGGATCCCAATGGAATCCGCCCCCTCTCAATGGGAAGTAGGGTTGTAGATGGATTTACAGAGCGTGTTTTCGCTTCTGAAAGCGTTGTCTGCAATACTCTGGGGTTCAATCATGAAGGTGATGTATCTCCGGGCGAGGCTATCGTGGCAAGGATGGATGGAACGGTCTCGTCTAAGCAATGCTCTAGCGATGTTCTCCATAGTCCGTGTATTTTTGAGCATGTATATTTCGCTAGGCCAGACTCAGTCTTGGATGGGATATCGGTTCACTCATCTAGAATCAAGATGGGCGCATACTTGGCAGAGAGAATTTCAAAAGAGCTCCCTGATCATGGAATTGAGTCAGTTATAGCCGTACCGGATAGTGGGAGGATTGCAGCTTTGGAGCTAGCTAGGGTAATGGGAGTACCATATAGGGAAGGATTTGTGAAGAATAGGTATATCGGTAGAACATTCATAATGCCCGGTCAGAATGTTAGAAAAGACTCCGTAAGGAAGAAACTGAATACCATCGAAGAAGAATTTTCAGATAAGGTAGTTCTGATTGTCGATGATAGTGTCGTAAGGGGCAATACATCCCGTAGAATAGTGACTATGGCAAGGGAAGCCGGAGCTAAGAAGGTATACTTCGCCTCTTGCTCCCCTCCGATTGTTCATCCCAATGTGTATGGAATAGATATGCCTGCTAAGACTGAGTACGTTGCGCATGGAAGGACGATAAGCGAAATCTCCGATGCAATTGGTGCAGATTGGATGATCTATCAGAATCTAGATGACTTGGTCAGAGCATGTAAGGGAGACGCAGAAATTGGATTCTCAAACTTTGACTGCTCATGCTTTGACGGCGTATATGTTACAGGTGGAATTAATGATGAGTACTTGGATAAAATTGAGAAGATAAGAAGTGACAAAGCCAAGAAGATTGATTCAATTTGATAATAGTCAACATCAAGCACACATCCCTCCTCCCTACGTCCGTGATATCCACTATTGGAGCTGTTGCAGAAGTCGCCGCCAACTCTCCAATCTTGGAAACTTTTGCTATTGAAGACGGTTTCGCTGTCTTATCCGAGAATGGAGATATTGACTTTTTCAATTGTGAAGGTAAGAAAGTTTCAACCAATAAAATAGATAAAAATATTGTCGCAACAGACTCACACGACGGTTTTTTGACTATCGCGTCTTCCAGGGGGGAAATAAATCTCATATCCGGAAATAGCGAGAAAGAAATCCTTTCCGGAGTAAATTGCGATCGTATATCCCTATCGGGGAAATTGATTCTCATATCCGCGGAAGATGGTAATTTGATATTGACAGACATAAGCGGAGGTAAGAAAATCTCTACCCACCTTGGTCATACGACAATAATACGTATCTCCGAAAATCATGATGAAATAGCTGTTGCAACCGATGATGGAAAACTGACTATCTTTGACAATGATTTGGGGATACTAGCTTCATCCCCCCCCGCCATAGACGATATCGAGGTCATAACTAACATCTCTTCTTTCAGAGAGGGGGGCTTCTTGGTTTCCCGATCATCTTTGGGGGCCGTAATAGATGATAGGCCAGTAAATAGATTAGAATTTTGGCATGCTAGAGAAGGATTACTCGAAGTAGTCGAGATTCCTTCTAGAGCGACATCTTTACTACCTAATGGAGATGGATGTTATGTCGGATGTTTTGACGGAGAATTGCTCTGGGTAGAGAGGGAAAAAGATCCAATTTTACTATTCAATCTTGGCTATTCTGTAACGGATCTCAAAATTTGGGAGGGGGATATTTTGGCCTCTAGCTGGTTTTATGCGAGAAGAATTAGTCCGGCCGGAATGGAAAAATGGATTTTCGAACACCCTGCAATAATTTCGGAAATCCTAGTCCTGGGTGAAAATATTATTGCTTTGGTTAGTGGTAATGAAAAGCCGGGAACTGGTAGTTTCATATCTCTCATAAATCCTAATATGGAGTCCCAAAATCAAGAAGATTATTCCGTTGGCGATCCACAGATGAGCAATCTCGGCGATATGGCTTTCTCTGGGATGCCGTCAGAAAATGAGATTTCAATGGCCTCAGAAAGAAATACTGTAAATGAAATAGACTCGATAATCAGGGATATAAATCAATCACTGGAGTTATCTGTCACTGAACTCAGTGAGGGAGAAGATATACTGGAGGCGCTCGCTAGCTCTGCTTCATCTATCAACTTACCACCGGTGGCTGATGCTGGTGATGATATAACGATTGTTTCTAATGAAGATTCCAAGGCTGATGTAATTCTAGATGGTTCAAGATCTTATGATCCAGATGGCGAAATAGTGTCATGGTCGTGGATTTCTGAGACTGGAAGGATACTTGGAGAGGCCCCTATCATCAAGGTTAGGCTCATTCAAGGTACACACTCTTTCTCCCTGAGCGTTATCGATAACAAGGGTGCTAAATCGTCATCTAAAATGACTGTCAGAGTAGTATAACTAAAGCTTACTAAGCTCTTCTTTCAAGACGGGCAGAGCTTCCTCCCATGTTGCCACTATTCCATAGTCTGCTACGCCAAATATAGGTGCATCTGGGTCTTTATTAATCGCCACGATATACTTGCTAGAACGCATCCCAGCTAGGTGCTGGATGGCCCCACTTATCCCTACGGCGATGTAGAGGGTCGGATTCACAGTCTTTCCAGTCTGGCCAACTTGCATGCTGTGAGGAATCTCATCCCATGAGTCGACAGCGGCTCTACTTGCCCCTACTGCCGCTCCAATGACATCAGCCACTTCATTTAGGTGTGAGAAGTTAGAAGGATCTCCCATCCCCCTCCCTCCTGAAATCACTATTTCAGCGTCAGAAACATCCATTCTTTCTCCAGCCTTGGCAATCGCTTCCCTGACAGAAACGGAAACTTCTGACGAATTATCTACTACCACTACTTCCGCGCTACCTCCTCCGGAGGCTCCTTCGAAGGCATTCTGCCTCAGAGTAACGACGCACGGTGATGGAAGACTGGAGGTCTCAACGACCTTTCCAGAGTAAACAGACCTAGTAACTTTGTTATCTGGCTCAATTCCAGTAACATCTTGGACTATCGGGACTCCAATTTTTGATGCTATTTGAGCTCCTAACTCTCGTCCTGTGGGGGATGAAGATGCTATGACCATACCCTTTGAGAATGGAGCCATGACTGTCGACCAAGATCCACTATCGAACGAGGAGAAGCAGTCTCCCTGCAATGAAATAACCTTCGAAACACCTGAAATTACCGAGGCATCATCACTGCCTCTCCCTCCTGGGCATAATACTGTAATCTCACCGCCGAGGGAGCTAGCCGCTCCAACAAGTTGCTCGGTTACTGGGTGTATTCCTTCTCCACTGGTTTCAGCTATTATTGTGATTTCCATTTTCTCTCCTCCTCAAATTACATTCGCCTCTTCACGAAGCTTCAGAACTACTGTCTGCACAGAATCAACACCCTCGAATTTCTGTCCCGGTGGCTTTTCGGGTGGTGAATCGTGAGATTCGATAATTACTTGTGATTCGCCCATATCAACGCCCAGATCCATTGCACTTACCGTTTCAATGACTTTCCTCTTCGCCATCATTATTCCCTTGACGTTAGGTCTTCTGAGCTCTGTAGAGGCCTTATCGAATGCGAATAGGCAAGGTCTCGACACAGATACTCTCTCATTACCGGAAGAACTAGCTCTCAATGCACTGAAACTATCGCCTTCTACAAGTACCTCAGAGACCATTCCGACACAGGCGGCATCGATTATGCTAGCAATGCCCGGTCCCGTGGAGCCAGAGTTCGTGTCAGCGGCTTGCTTCCCGCACAATATTACATCAGCCCCACAGTGCTTGATTGCCGCGGCAAGTATGGATTGTATCTGCTTACTATCCATTTCAGTAGTGTCCGCAACAACATGAAGCATGGAATCAACTCCTACTGCGGCCGCATCTGTAAGCATTTTTGCGGCTCTATCGGGACCACAGGTTATCGCAACGAGATCGCCTGCACCAGCCTCCTTCAGCTGAAGGGCGTACTCAAGCGCGTATTCATCATAGGGGCTTGTCGACCACTTGGCAACAGATGCCTGATCAACCCTGCCTCCGGATACGGCAATCTTGGCTGTAGTGTCTGGAACTTGTTTGAGTAGTACTGCTATCGTCATGTAATTCCCAGTCCGTGCGACTGTAGATTAACCTATCAAGATTGACCTAGGACTTTCTCATGCATTCAGCTAGTTTCTCTAGTGAATGCCTGTATCCCAGTAATATACCTGCCCAAGATTAGATTGTGGATATCGTGAGTTCCTTCATATGTCTTAACCGACTCTAGATTTGCCATATGCCTCATCACTGGGTACTCATCTAAAATTCCATTAGCCCCATGAATATCCCTTGCAACACTGGCAATCTCGAGAGCTATATCGACATTATTCATCTTCGCTAGGGAAATGTGCTCTGGTATCCAGTCCCCAGAGTCCTTCTTCTGAGAAAGGTGATAGGCCAATAGCTGGGCCTTAGTAATCTCCCTGAGCATCCAAGATAGCTTATTCTGGACTAGTTGATAGGAAGCTATCGGATGTTCGAATTGGATCCTACTGAGAGAGTACTCCCTCGCGGAGTCGAAACATGCCTGTGCGGCCCCTATGGCTCCCCAAGATATTCCATATCTGGCATTGTTAAGACACGAAAAGGGACCTCTGAGCCCCTTCACCCCAGGTAGTATCCTATCCTTTGGAATCTTGCAGTCTTGGAAAACCAGTTCACTGGTCACTGATGCCTTGAGCGAGTGCTTCCCCTTCATCTCAGGAGCAGAGAAGCCCTCATCATCCTGCTCGACAATGAATCCCCTAATCACGCCATCCAATTTTGCCCAGACTACCGCCAATTGGGCTATTGACCCGTTAGTAATCCACATCTTGGCACCATTCAGAAGGTAATGGTCACCCATATCTTCTGCCTTGGTAATCATGTCGCCTGGATTAGATCCGTAGTCAGGTTCTGTCAGCCCGAAGCATCCAATCCACTCTCCACTTGCCATCTTAGGAAGGTAGTAGTTCTTCTGATCCTCAGAACCAAAGTCCCAAATTGGATACATCGCCAATGACCCTTGCACGGACGCAAATGATCTAAGGCCGCTATCTCCCCTCTCTAGCTCTCTGCAGATAACTCCGTATGCCGCATACGAGAGCCCGGGGCATCCGTATCCCTTCAGAGGGGCGCCTAGGACTCCCATCTCGCCGAGGGTAACTCGCCATTCATCAGGAAAAACACCGTCCCTACAAGCATGCTCAATCTCCGGAAGGACATCCTTGTCGACGAAATCACGCACCATGTCTCTTACCATTCTCTCATCTTCGGTCAGGAGCGAATCAACATCGTAGAAGTCCAGAGCATCGTATGGCATGTTCTCAGCCCTCGCGTAGTACTTTCACTCATCAAGGTATGGAATAAACTATCTCTTTCGATTACCGCCTGTCGACTTACCCCTTTTTCTGTTCTTATCCTGCCTAATGCCCGTGCCCCAGCCAAAGACGGACATCATTATACTGGCAATGAAACCGACTATAGCCAAAAGTACAGCTATCGAAATTATCAACGAAAGAATAGAGTTCTCTACATCATAATCTGCAGGATAGAAAGATACTAGATTCCCTCTGTCTGTCAGAATCCAACCGATGTTTTCATCGAGAGTCCACGTCGAAACAATTCTCTCTCCAGATAGAAGAACATTCACATCCGCCACATCTGAATTTTCTAACCAAGGGAAGGTAGCATTCTTCTCCAAATCATGTTCTACGATTCCAAATGGGGCCATTGATATCAAGAATCTTTCTTCCGTATGATATGTTAAAGATCTGAAAAAGCCATCTAAACCTAGAATTTCAACTCCTGAAATAGAGGATTTCTCAGGACTGGAAGTATTGATATTTACCGTCCCTAGAATATTAGATGAAATGGCCACACACGAACTAGCAGTATCAATACACTCAACATCATGCCAATGGGTCGATGACCCACCGATCCAATTCAAAGAATGGTCTCTCTGTATTATCGCTATCCCATTAAATGACGTCGAAGCAACACAGACCATTCCTTCAGAAATACAATCTATGGAAGTCACGGGACTTTGTCCGGCCAGTCCTTCCAGTAGATGAGCCTCGCTTCCACCGTCCCCAGATGCCCTTATCCTCCATATTTCTCCTTCTGCGGAGCCGATGTAAGCCCACGATCCAGAAGCACCCCATGAAACGGACAAAAGATCCGATCCGGATAGATTTACTGCTCCTGCATGAGTCAGTGATTTATCTAAATCAGAGTATCTCAGAACTGCCCCATTATCTCCGACTATTAGTGCAGAGTTTCCACTGGGATGAAAACTCGCATCATTGAGAGAATTGTTTCCGATAGATGGAGTCTCGATGTAATCTGAAGGATCCGAAGAAGAGAAAACAACTACATTCGACTCTTCTCCGAATGCTATCACAAGTTCCCTAGAGGGACTATGCACCGCACCATTCAGCCCCAAGTATTCCCCGGGTAGTGACTCAAATTCGTCTAGTTCTACTGCGGAACTGGCAGATGATAACAATGAAACATTTGATACAAGAAGAGCCACCAACAGGACTATCGCCATTCTCGAACGCATGTTTTCCGATACGCCCCTTGTCTTTAGCCCGTTCGTAACTCAATATTCGACACCACATGATGGCAGAATTGAAGAATACCATAGTAAGCCGGAGAGCATGGAGCGATTCGATTTACGACGCGGAATGGTTAAGCAAATTATTGAAGACGGGGGACTTTCAGCATTAGCTAGCAAGTTTTTTGACGACATACAGTCTAGTGATGAGACTTCATTCACGGGATCGCATGGCATTATGACTTCCATTTCTGGAAGATTTGAGGGAAACGCGCTAATAATTGACGTAACCAATGTCGCCCCCGACTTTGAAAATCCAGATGCCATGAAATCTGCTATGGATGATCGAAGGAGATGGACAACGTTCCTAGATGATGCGACGGGGTATAACTCAAAACAGAGGGGAGATAAAGCGAAGGAGTGGGCAAAAAAGGCATCCAAGGCGAAATCCGCCGTATCCGCCGCTCGTCATTTTATGTCGATGTCGGAGGGTGTTCCCCAGGACAAGGTCGATCAAGCAGAGAATCTTATCTCTGAAATTGAGGAAGCTCTTGAATCCGGTGAAAATACGAAAGCGGCTGGAAGGGCAGAGAAGCTAAACAAGCTATTCAATTAGGTGAAAAAAAATGTCCTCCGATGATAGACACGCAGATGATGAGATGCAACACCCCGCCGTGGATAGGATGTTCTCAGATTGCGCTGAGGTTGTCGGTATGGAGCATGTAGTGTCTGTAATGTCCGGAGCTCCGTCCCATTCGGGAGATCATCAACTGGTCGCTTACATCGGTCTTGAGCCTAGCGGCAAGGCACACTTGGGCTGGTTGCTTCTTTCGGGAACAATAAAGAAAATGTTGGATGAAGGTGTAAATGTGATTATCCTACTTGCAGATTGGCATGCGTGGGTGAATGATAAATTTGGACGAGACATGGAGAAGATATCTCTGGCCGCGGATTACATGTCAGAGGTCTTCTCGGCCTTACTCGACTATCCCGAGTTAGGCAATGGTCCCGGACAGATTAGATTTATTCGCGCATCAGAGGTGATGGATTCCGGAAAATACTGGGAGAGGGTGCTAAGATGTTCTAAGAATATGAGTCTCTCAAGAGTTAGGAGGACATTCAGTATAATGGGGAGGGATGAGGACTCATCCGATCATGATTTGTCTGCCTTCTATTATCCCGCCTTGCAGGCTGCCGACATCTTCGAACTGGAGGTAGATATAGCGTTCGGAGGGATGGATCAGAGAAAGGCCCACATGTACATGAGAGAGGTAGCAGATCGTAATGGATGGACCAAGCCAACATGTATCCACACCCCCATGCTTTCAGGATTGAAAGGATCGGGAGGTAGAATGGACTCATTCGAATACAAAATGTCCAAGTCAGATCCGAATAATGCCATAATTCTGCACGACACCAAAGATGACCTCCGTAAGAAAATGAAGAAAGCGTTTCTAGAGGTCGGAAATGAGTCCTCTGCCATCTTTGAGATAGTGGAGCATGTTATCATACCCAGAAGGGGAGAAATAGTCGTAACTCCTGATCCAAAGTATGGCACCCCCTCTAGTTTCTCCAATTCAGGCGAGTTCGCCTCATCAGTTTCCGATGGAAAAGTGCACCCATTAGATGCAAAAATAGCGGTAGCAGACGCTCTTTCTGAAATACTTTCACCACTTTCCAAGCATTTCCAGAGTAATCCAGAACTACTCAATAGGATGGAATCTCTTTCCGCATCAAAGTGATTCATCGTATTTTCAGCTTTTGGAACGTTTCTTTAGGGACAGGTATCATAACCCCCATTACTACGCGAGGCCGGTGAAATAATGTCAGATGTCGGCATAGATGATATTGCTATACATTTTCCTAGGCTATACTTCGATATGAAAGACTTTGCAGAGTTCCGCGGTGCGGATTTCGCTAAGCTAAACAAGGGACTCGGACTATCTGCGATGGCCATTCCAGATGTTCACGAAGATACTGCTACTATGGGTGCTAATGCAACCTCCAGGCTAATTGATCGGAATGAAATCGACCCCAATAAAATTGGCCGTATTTATTTGGGTACAGAGTCCGCTTTAGATGGTGCCAAACCAACTGCTACTTACATAATGGACATGCTAGAACAGAGATATTCTGAAAAATATGGAGAAAATTGCTTTAGAAACTGCGATGTTGTAGATTTAACATTCGCTTGTATTGGGGCTGTAGACGCCATGCACAATACACTGGATTGGGTGGCTAGAGGGGGCCCAGTTAAGGACAGGATTGGCATAGTTGTCTTCGCTGATAATGCCAAGTATGATCTAGGCTCCAGTGGAGAGTATACGCAAGGGGCGGGAGGGGGCGCAATTCTAATCAGGCACGATCCAAGGCTCCTCGCTATTCCTGATATTTGGGGTGTCTCCACAATGCCTGTTCACGACTTCTTCAAGCCAAGAAGGGAAGTAAATACTCGGATGATAATAGAAAACGTACTAGAAATTGCTAAGGAGAGTGGAGAGAGGTTAAAAGACGGCCTAGCAGAGAAAATCCTCAAATTCCTCCCAATGTCATCAAAAAAGGATGATATTATGTTCGAAAATGAAAAGCTGATGATTCATAAGGACATGCCAGTTTTTGATGGGCAATTCTCTAATCGATGTTATTCTGAATCAGTAAAAACAGCATTTATTGATTTTAGATCTAAGGCCATCAGGGATGGAAGATACAATCCAGAGAATGATCAGATACTAACCGAGCAGTGGCTGAGGATTATCGTACACCTTCCTTATGCATTCCAAGGCAAGAGAATGTTTCCGGATGTCTTCAGACACGACAGAAGGAACCTCCCAGTATGGGACTCCATAACAGAAGAGATAGGTCCGGAACCACTCCCTGAGTCATTCCCTGATACTGCAGAAGGATTAGATGAATTTGAGCGCGCTAATGATTATTACAGGAGACTGATTTCCAAGACAGAAGAATTCAAACAGTTCGCCGAGCAGAGGATAGAGAAGACACAGAGGGCATCAAGCTTGATTGGGAATCAATATACAGGCTCAATTTTCTTAGCCCTGATGTCCGCTATGGAGAGCGACTATCTAGATGGAACAGAAATGGGCGGGCACAAGGTAGGACTTTGCGGCTACGGGTCCGGGGCCAAGGCCAAGGTATTCGAGGGAGAGGTCCAGGCAGAATGGAAGGAGGTGTCTTCTAGATTCGAACTATTTGATAGGCTCTCATCAAGGAAGCCAATCGACAAGACGATTTACGAATCTCTGCACAGGGGCTCGAGGAAAGAATCTGTGGTTCCGCCAAGTGGTGAATTCGCTCTAGTGGGAATCGGTGCTGAAGGTGATCTGGAAGGGCAGAGAAGATATGCATGGATCAATTAATCTCCGACTGCCGACAAAAAAACATCACTTAGGCTGTATCGCTCTATTGATGACAATTCTCTGGACTTCCTGAGTCCCTTCGTAAATTTGAGTTATCTTAGCATCCCTGAAGAATCTCTCAACAGGGAAATCAGTAGTGTATCCATAACCGCCCAAAACCTGAACAGCCCTCTCAGATACCCACATTGCCGTATCCCCGGCGAATAACTTAGCCATACTGGCCTCCTTGGTATGCCTGGGGCCTCCTTCTTCATAGTGAAGCTGTTTAGCCCAAGCCGCCTTGTAAACCATCATTCTGGCCGCTTCGATCTGTGTTGACATATCCGCGAGAATATTTCCTATGCTCTGGTGATATGAGATCGGCTTTCCGAAAGTCTGCCGTTCCTGCGAATAGTTTAATGCTGATTCAAACGAACCTTGAGCTATTCCAAGTGCCTGAGCGGCAATCCCTATGCGAGAATTATCTAAAGCATTCATTGCGATGGGAAATCCTTCTCCCGCGCCTTTCAAAACATTTTCAACAGGTACAATGCAATCTTCTAACATTAGTGAGCAGGTGTCCGAGGAACGAATTCCCAGTTTATCTTCCTTTTTTCCGACTGAGAATCCTTTGAATCCCTTCTCAACAATGAAGGCAGTAGTTCCACCATGATTCTTCACCCCATACTCAGGGTGATCAACATCTTTGGCGAATAGGACGTATATGTCTGCACTAGAACCGTTAGTAACCCACATTTTCTCACCGTTCAGAATGTAATGCGTCCCATCCTCGCTAATTTTAGCTTTGCAAACCATGGCGGCCGCATCAGTACCTGAGCCAGCCTCAGAAAGAGAATACGCGCCTATTTCATTTCCTGCTAGTCTAGTGAGATACTTATTCTTCTGCTCCTCATTACCATGAATGGAAATTGTCTTGGCGCACAATCCAACGTGTACGCAATACATCACTGAGAAGGAGGGGTCAACTCTGGCTAACTCTTCCACAATTATCGCTTCGGTGATATCATCAACTGGGCTCCCTCCATACTCCTCGTCTATGGTAATGCCTTGAAGACTAGTTTCACAGAAACTGGCCCATTCTTCTAGAGGGGCCATCTGTTCTTTATCTCTTATTAGCGTGGTCGGAAGAAGAACCTCCTCTGCAAAGCTTCTGACCATATTTCTAATCATATTTTGCTCTTCTGACTCTTGAAAATTCATAGATGCTCATTACATCCGAAAGGCACTACATAGTTAACCTCTTGTCGCGTAATTCTGAAATCTCTCGGAACGAATAGTTGAAATGAGATATTGAGGGCGGCGGTGCGGGTAACATGGCCGACAGCGACTACGCAGAGTTCAGCATTGCACACGACCGCCTATACACGCTTGACCATCTTTGGATGCAAATACTGGATGAGGACAAGGATGAAGGGACGACTAGTATTAAGATAGGCCTCAGTGAATTTTTGATGGCTGAGTTCGGGGAAGTTATACAAGTGGTTCTGGCAAGACCCCGTGACGATAGTGATTTTGAAATAGAGGCTGACTCTGGTCTGTCCGAGGATGATGAAGAAGAAAAAACTCCTAAATCCGAGACAATGGGCGGGCAAGTAGATACTGATGATCTACTGATTACAGTAACTACTAGGTACGATGGCGAATTTGACAGAATGCTAATTAATGCTCCAATCGCGTGTACAATCGTTGAATTGAATGGACATGTCGAGGATAACCCAGACCTCGTGAATGAGGATGCCTATGGGGATGCGTGGTGCGTAATTGTCAAGACGTTCTCCGATGATTTCGACGAAGACCAATTTATGGATAAAGACGAGTACTTGGTTATGCTAAACGAGTTACCCTGATTAGGGCCAGCTTAGAGGCTCCCATTCCCGGTAATCCGATAACTCCCAGTCAATATCTGAAAGGAACTCTAGTACTTCTTCCTCAGATTTGGAAGCCTCTTCAATCTGCCTTCTGTGGAGCCACCCCTTTAGCCTCCCTAGCCGCGGTCCCGGCTGAAGTCCAGTTTCGCCGACCAGCCTATCTCCCTTTACCAGAGGATCTAGATGTAACCCTTGACCATCTATCTCGCTAATCAATCTCACGAAATTCTCTGTATCCGTTCCAGATTTCTTTAGATAATCGAGAATCATATCCTTTCTTTTGTCTGGGACAGCAGCAGTGAATCTTCTAGAAGACTCTATCGAGTGATCTAGATTCATGCCTCTGCATTCGTGCATTATGGACACTTCCAAGAGGTCATTCTTAGAGAGGACTAATAGGTCCCTCAACCTAGCAGATAGCATTTCTCCCGAAAGCTCACTATCTCTTAGCAATAAAGCTAGATTAACTAAATATTTCGTAGACAATTCGCGTGGCAAATCTAGAGGGAGCTCTTCGAATACCCTATTCAATACTCCCAATGATAACATCTGCGAGACAATAGAATGTGTATTTTCCCCACTCAGTATCTTTGATATCTCAACGCCCACTCTTTCTCTGGATATTCCGGATAGAAATTCTTCCGATGATAAAATACCTTTTTTGAGAGAATCATCCATTTTCCTGACTCCCATAATCCCAGCATCAAGGAATCTAAATGCACGAAGTACCCTCAAACCATCCTCCTCGAATCTCTCTTTAGCGTTCCCCACTGATCTTAGAATGCCCGATTCCAAGTCATTTAATCCGCCATGAGGGTCTAAGAACTCACCATCGGCATCAATTGCCATTGAATTAATTGTGAAATCCCTTCGACTCAGATCTGCAATAATTCCACTATTTCCTTCTCCTCCTTCTAGGAAACTCACTTTACTAGGCCTTCTACCATCGGAATAATCGCCCTCGCTCCTCAGAGTCGTGACTTGCCACTCTAATCCATCTCCAAGATTATCATCCAATCTAACTATTACAGTTCCAAAGCTGGCTCCTACCATTAGTGACTTAGGAAAAATCGCCTTTATTTGTTCAGGATTAAGGGTTGTTGCAATATCCATATCCTCGGGGTCCCCACCCGAAAGGGAATCCCTCACCCATCCACCGACTATCCAAGCCTTGCCATTATCTCTGAGTCCGTTCAGTACAATATTGTCTACACTTGACAAGCTCCCAAGCGCGTGATCAATAGACTCCCGCATCGGCGCCTCCATGACATATCGTAAGGACTCATAGACATCACTCCTTCGGATTAGCAACGAATATCTCTAAGGAGTGAAGTCTGCATGCCTTTTTCCAAAAAGCGGCTCTTCTAAATCCGGAACTATTCCTTCAAGATCGAATCCAAGTATATCTACGAAAGTCGGCCATAGCTCATTTAGCCATTCGGCTTCAGTCATCAGTAGCTCGATTACCGGGTGTTCAATGATTTCCTCTTCAGTGAAGCTACTAGTGATCTCAGGAAGCCCAGGAGGGAGCTCCCTTAGCGATTCCACAAGTCTTTCCAGCCTGTAAACCTCCTCTGAATTCTCGCCGAGAACCGATGAAATCAATATCAATGCATCCTCGAACTCATCTGCTATGAACAAAGGGTCAGGAAAGCCTCTTTCCGACTCTCTGATGTCCATGGGGCCGAAAACCACCCCTCCCAGATCAGTTTCAAGCCAAGCGCCACCTTGCCACTCCTTTTTCATCAGCCGCTGTTGAATTCTACCTCCGAACGGCCCGAGAATAAATCCACCCTCCTCAATTAGTAACTCGACAAAATCTGGGATTTCTCTGATTGAACCCGTGAAAAGAACCCTATCTACATCCCTGTCCCATGCTGGATCTTCCAAAGCCTCCTTCCCCAAAACACGAATTAAGCCACATTGCTTACGCCTCTCTAGCACATTCGAAGTATGTTCAGCGATCTCATCGTGCGGCTCTATTATGGTGACTTTACCGCCATGTCCGCAAATGATATCTATCAGAGTGGCCAAATATCCTCCTTTGGACCCCATCAGAAGAACGTGAAGCCCTTCATCTAGCTCTAGGTGATGAAGCATGGTCACTATCATGTGAGGGGCAGAGATCGTTTTCGTTACTCCTGAATCGGTTACAAGAAAAGGAACAGGAAAGTCATGCCAGAAGCTTTCCAAAGGAAAATCTGTAAAATCTGATGGTTCAGTACGGAGTAAAGCTTCAATTAGCTCATTACTCATTGGAATCCCCGTTTTTTCTAGCATTTCGACTAGATCGGTCACTTCGGACATAGTTTCTCTCGACAGTCCTTCAGCCGCAGTCCATTTGAACACAACGCCCCCCCGACTGTCTGGGGTCCGTGGTCTAGGGGTTATGACGTTGCTCTTACAAAGCGAAGATCGCAGGTTCAATTCCTGCCGGACCCACCAATATTTTTCATCATTCAAGTACCAGTGATCATTCAATTTACTGAATATTCAATAAGTGACGCCGGCGGGACGTTGCGTGGTCGAAGAGACAGCTGGACTGGCGTCCCGCGTTGCTAGAAGGCTTAGGAAGAGGGACTGGACGGTTTCTGTGGCAGAATCCTGTACAGGAGGATTAGTAGCTTCCCTGATAACGGATATTTCGGGGGCTTCTGCATGGTTCAATCAAGGCTGGATTACGTATTCCAATGACTCAAAGATGAGGGAACTAGGTGTGGAAAAGACTGCATTCGATAGTGATGATGCGGGTGCAGTGTCTCACGAGGTTGCAATACAGATGGCCCAGGGGGCAAAATTTCAATCCGACTCCAATGTTTCAATAGGAATTACGGGAATTGCTGGACCAGGAGGGTCAACCGGTAACAAGGAAGTAGGCAGAGTTCATGTTGCGGTCATAGCTGGAGATTACTTCCTATCGAGGAGAATGGATTTTGGAGATAATGACAGATTAGACAACAAAAGATCATTTGCGGCTTTCGCTCTTAGACTAACTTTGGAGGCTTTGGATAGGGTTGATGAGAATGAGGCTGTCATGGAGGAGGCATTGAATAAAGATGCATCCGATGGGTCATTCGACACATCTCAGCTGGATCCATCTTCTGAGGAGTGGGAGGGGAGCTTGGAGTGGCAGAAAAGTCCTAGAACAGTAGCAGAAGATATAGGAAAGGTAGACTTAGCATCTCTGACCGATTGGGACGCCAAAGAGTAGTTTCACAAGTCCTTTAGCGATATCATCATGAGGTGAGCTTCTCCCTTGACTGACATGGTCTCGGACGATTGGCCTGCAAGACAGCGAATTTTGGCTTCTTCAGGAATTCTTGTGATTGGCAGGAAGTCACAGCAGATAATACAGGAATTAGAAGACTTACAGCCTCTTATCCAAGCCGCTAGAGCGTCCGGAGTGAAAATTTTAGATTTCCGAACTATTAGCGAACTACTTTCCATTACTGCATCTACTTCAGTCGATTATACGCCTGCAGAATCTCCTAAAACACGGCAGGTTACACTTCCAAATCCCAATAGTCACTCATCTATGGGGAGGACCGTAGCCGCTTCAGAGACTCTTGAACTAGCCCCTGCCCCTCGTCCACATGGTTTGGAACAATACAATCTGGCAGATTTCCCAATGCACGCTACTGATGTGGACTCTGAGGTCGAGATTCATTTCGATATTACTGGAAACTCGGTTACCGAGGGCAAGATGTCAGACATGAAATCCTGCTTCACGGATAGACTAAAGAAGATTAGATCGATGATGGTATCAGCAAACTCACTTCCAAGGAGGCCAACTCCGGCCTCGGAGGCTTGGAGAAATCGCCAGAGGCATTCTAGCAGGGACTATGAGGTGACAATGGTCGGTCTTGCCACTGATATGCGATGGGCCAAGAGCAAGAACTTGATGTTCGTAATTGAGGACGAAACAGCGCAAGTCAGATGCATAGTAAAGCCGCCTTCAGATGCTTCTGAAGTACATCCGGCTTTGGATGGACTCATGGATGACGACGTAGTAGGAGTTAGTGGGTATTTTCTCGTAGGCGAGGGAGATCCAATTTTCTTCGTTCAAGATATCCATCTGCCTCCCCTAGGCGTACATTCCAAATCTATGGCGGCACAGGATCAAGCTGTATCCGCCGCATTCCTATCGGACATGCATGTCGGTAGTATGACATTCCTAGGGCCCCAATGGGAGAAAATGATTACTTGGTTCAATAACGATCCACTAGCTAAAACAATCAAGTATTTCGTTCTAAGTGGCGATGGAGTTGATGGGGTCGGAATTTATCCCGGTCAAGATAGACATTTGTCAATCAAAGATTTGTTCAATCAGTATTCAGAGCTTGCGAGACTTCTCGAAGGGCTACCAGACTGGGTAGATGTCATCATACTTCCCGGAAACCACGATGCGGTAAGGCCAGCAGAGCCACAACCAGCTCTTGATCCAGAGGTACAGCAGGACTATTCAGATACTACCTTCGTAGGAAATCCATGTGATTTTAGCTTGCACGGAGTTAGGGTGCTATCTTATCATGGCAAGAGCATAGATGATTTCGTAGCAACTTTGAGGTCTGTTTCATACTCTCAGCCAGAAAGGGCAATGCAGGCAATGCTTGAGAGAAGGCACTTGGCTCCGTCATGGGGCGGAAAAACTCCACTCTCTCCGGAACCAGAAGATAACTTGGTAATTTCAACTGTACCCGATATTTTTGTTACTGGGCATGTACATGGCCACTTTGTTGGTAATTACAAAGGGACAACAATGGTGCACAGTTCAACGTGGCAGAATCAAACAGACTTCCAGAGAATGTTAGGATTTCAACCTAAACCCTGCATCTTAACTGTAGTTAATCTGCATACCTTTGCTACTGCTTCCATTCCTTTCGCTTAATTGCCTCTGGAAAACTCTTCCCCATCGAATATGTGTGGCCAAATATCTCTGAGGTCCTTGCTTTCTACTACGGGTACTCCTGATTCTATGAATGCTTCCAAGGCCCTTTCCCTAGCAGGATTAAATCCAATGAAAGAAGATTTTCCAATCTTCATTGACAAGTCAGTACTTGAGTCTCCTATTGATACGATTGTACTAGTTTCAAAGCCATTTATCCTCGCAAGCTTCTCTACCATTAGCCCCTTATTATGGGAGTATACCCTAGTTGGAAGCCCTCCTTGCAAGAAACCATCTTTGTCCCATTCAAAGCCATTGGCCGCCCAATCATCGACTTTCAGCATATTTGCTATGGCCCCTACAAACAGGTCGACACCAGATGAAACTATCGCGACATATATTCCTCTGCTGTGAAGCTCCTCGACAACATCCCTGGCCCCTTCCATAAGTCCCACACCGCTGTAGCACCTCATTATGTCATCTCTATGGATGTCGGACTTCACACTCTTCCATAGCCTGATATCATGCTCGACAAATTCTTCTTCAGATATTTTCCCATCAAGGAACATCTCTAAGGTTTTCTTGTGAGACCCATCATCTGCAGAATCGGTACCAAATTTACTATGAATATTCTGCCAAGAAGACCCATTATCAGTGAGCACACCGTCACAGTCGAACACGACAGCAGTCACGCTATTCATGTATATCGCAGGCACTACTTGTTAATTTACTATAGTTCATAATCGATGAATTGATTGCTGAGGACCCTCTAAGATTGACATGGACTCCCCAGCTCACCCGGGCGGTAGTGCAATTATAGTTAGGGTACTATTCTTCGGTCCGCTAGCTGAATCAATAGGGGAGCGAGAAGTTGAAATTGCTTTGTCCAAAGATGCAAAATTAATCGATCTTATTTCACGATTAAATCTGGTAGATCTAGTTTCTAAAGGACTTAGAGTGGCCCTTGACGGAAGTATTTACTCCGATTTTGAAATCTCCCTCAAGGATCGTTCAGAAGTAGCATTTCTTCCTCCTGTTTCAGGAGGTTAGGTATTTTTCCTCCGAAGCATTGAATCGATATGTCCCCTACCGCCTTCTGATACAATGGCACTCGGTACCGTCGAAATAGTAGCACTGGTAGTTTTTGGGGTACTAATTTTTGGAGTCGACAAGATACCGAAACTTGCTAGGAACGTCGGCCTGGCTAAAGGCGAGTACCAGAAGGCAGTAAGTGAGGTAACAAATCCATCAAAGGCCGAGCAGGATATGGACAGAGGCGGAATGACTGCTGAAGTGGATATGGAAAGCGAGTAATCATTTCTTTCTCAGTCTGAGGGCACTGCCACAATTTTCGCATTGTTTTAGCTCTCTCTTGTTACTACTAGGGGAATCAGGAGAGTCAAATATAGTCCCACAGCCAATGCATTTCAACTCCCATCTCCAAGTTTCAGAGATTCCATTCATGACCGCTCCTCTCCAATTCATTCCGAGATTCTCAGCCAGATTTTGCATTCTATAGTCATCAGTAACTAGAGTCGCTCCTCTGCAATGTGCCAATGCAACCAAACTCAGGTCGGTGGGGGAAATTCCAGTCATATCACCAGTCTCCATCGCAAGCTTGGAGATAGTAGTGAGGGACTCTCTGCTGGGCTCCGAAATAACCAATCCCAGTGAATGGATGATATCTGCTCGCATGGGGGAATACTTCTCCAGCTCACCAACCTGGGAACTTACAATCATTGATCCACGTAGTTCTGACAGTGGCCATGAAATCAAGGCCGATGTATCCAAGACCTTGCCCCCGCCCATAATCTGGTCGCTACACATCCCTTTCATTGATTTTGCCTATGTAATCCCTCATAAATACCACTATTTCATAATGCAATGGCATCGACGACCATGTATGGGACTGTTACCCGATCAATTCTGGGATACATGGGATTCCTATATTGAATGGTCACTAGATCTGGGTCTTCCTGGGTTGGGAATTCTGTCATTCACTGAGGCAGTTTTGCAACCAATTCCTCCCGAGGCACTAACATTGCCAATGTTCTTAGACGCACAAGGTCAGCCCATGGCAATATTTCTTATCTGGCTAGTAGTAACGTTAACTAGTGTAGCTGGAGCAGTTGTTGGGTGGTGGCTTGGCAAGATCCTTGGGCGTAATTTCGCTGAGAGGATAATCAACAAAAAACACATTGTTAGATTGGATAATCTTATTGATAGATATGGAAGTGCTGGTATATTCATCGCCGCACTATCTCCCATTCCCTACAAGGCTCTGGCTTGGATAGCAGGTATGGGAGAGATGGACAAGCGCCAATTTATCATTGCAGGTTTGTGGGGGCGAGGATTGAGATTTGGGGTCCAAGGCATCGTGATTGGGGTTTGGGGAGATCAATTACTAAAATTCCTCGCGAGTCCATTGGTGTGGATCGTATTAACTGTGATTTCCTTGATAGTCTTCCTGCCAGCTATGCGATGGTGGGACTCGCTTCTGGATGAAGAAGAGTAATTCGCCACCAAAATGGATTACTTAGAGTGGCCTTCTACCCGATTCGATTATGTGTGAACGGTGTCTCCGATGCTTCAGCTCCTGTGGTGTAGTTCGGTCCATCATACCGGGTTTTCATCCCGGCGACCCGGGTTCAAATCCCGGCAGGAGCACCAATTTACTCTAATTCGTGTACCTCAATAGGTACTCCCCTCTCTTCCGCCTCTCTAATTATAACTCTGGTCCATTTACTGGTTGCGGAGGGCATTGCAAGTATATGATTGGCAGATTGCAGAATCTTCTCAGTCAGGGAGTTTGGCGCCTCGGGCCTACCTTTGTCTTCAAGACCTCTCCTCGGATCATCCCATTCCTCAGAGAATATGGCTATTGGAATTGAATTATTCGCCGCCCACCTCTCTGCCATGTAGTCAATACCACTGGCTCCTCCAACTATAATTAGGTCCGGATAACCGTTAATCTCTATCCATGAATCAATAAAGGTCTCGAAGTTTGCATAGTCATAGTATCTACTAGATCCAACAATTGCTAGGTTGATTATTTCACCATCATCATTTAGATCCCTGCTCCCGAGCCGTTCAACAACATCCACCCCTCTCCGGTTCTCCATAGCATAGCTAACAGGGTCTGGAAACATAAATCCATTCCTAGAAAATCCATATAGAGTGGATTTCTTCGGAATTCTATACGGTCGAATTGATATTCTGGACCCCGACCAGCACATGGGGAAGATACCATGCCTCTAGACGTTGAATCGATTCGTTCCCAGTTCCCTATCTTGCAGAGGACACTGCCAAATGGAAAAAAGCTAGTTTACTTTGACAATGCCGCAACCTCTCAGAAACCACTCGCTGTAATTGATGCGATGTCTGATTTTTACAAGAACTATCATGCAAATGCACATAGGGCAAACCATACCCTTGCGGATGAATCTACGGCGGCACTCGAGGGTGCCAGAGATAGGATTTCTAAATTCTTAGGAACATCAGAGGGACAGATGATCTACACTGGTAGCGCTACAGAGGCAATGAACTTAGTCGCATATGGATGGGCCAGATACAATCTGAATAAAGGCGATGTAGTAGTAACTACGGAAATGGAGCACCATGCAAATATTGTTCCGTGGCAACAGCTATCCAAGGAACGAGGGATAGAGCTAAGATATGTCCCAATCGATACTGAAAAATTTACTCTTGACTACGAGGCCATGGAAGTGGCAATTGAGGGGTCATCATTAGTGTGTGTGGGCCATGTAAGTAATGTTCTAGGAGTTAGGAATGATATTGAGAGAGTTATCAAAATGGCACATTCACAGGGTGCTAGAGTGGCAATTGATAGTGCTCAAGGGGCCCCTCATGAGAAAATCTTCTTCGACGAGCTGGGTGCAGACTTCTTGTCAGTTGCAGCGCACAAGATGGCCGGACCTACTGGAATAGGATGCCTTCTGGTAAGGGAAGACGCTTTATCAGAAATGGGACCATTCCTGACCGGCGGTTCGATAGTAAAGAGAGTCTCACTAGAAGATACACAATTCCAAGAAGGGTATGCAATGTTTGAGACCGGAACTCCAAGAATGGCAGAAGCAATCGGATGGGGGGTAGCTGTTGACTGGCTAGAGAAGAATATCGACTTCGATGAGGCACACAGACATGTTCAGGGTATCGCTTCATGGATGGCCACCAGGATGCGCGAAATACCCGGCATTACCGTCTTCGGGTTCCCAGAGAAGGAAGAAGCAATCGGGGTTGTCTCTTTCCTACATGATACAATTCAAGCCCAAGATCTGGGATACTTGTTGGATGCTGGTGGCTTTGCAGTAAGGACCGGACATCATTGCGCTCAGCCCCTGATGGAGGCCATGGGAGTAGGCTCTACAAATCGAGCATCCGTATGGATATACAATACCATGGAAGAGGCCGAGGCTTTTGTTTCTCATCTTGAATCAATCGTTTCAAGATTTGGTTGATGCGCCAGAATTGTGAAATCCTAATCACCTTTCGCATAGGCATGGGCGACCTCGGTCAATGGTCTGAAGAGGTGACAAGAATCATCGATAGGTTCCAATCCTGTTTCGATACCATGGAGAGGTATGAACTGCTATTTGAGTACGCCAACAAGCATCCGTCATCATTAGCTATTGATGAATGGGATGACGGGAACATGGTACATGGATGCCAATCAAGGGCACATGTTGAATGTAGTCTCGACTCCCAAGGGGGATTTGTTGCCAAAGGAGGCGCAGATGCCCAGATTGTACAGGGCCTGATGGCAATTACTGCAATCGCCGTAAATGGACTTCCTCCTAGTGAGGTGGCTAATCATGACCCTTCATATGTCGAAGAAATGGGATTAAGTCAGATTTTGACCCCTAGCAGGGCTAATGGATTCATGAACATGGTCAAGAAAGTGAAGGAAGAAGCCTCCCAGATGTGATATGATGTCTGTAGAATCTGATGTAAGGGAGTCTCTGAGGTCAGTAGAAGATCCAGAGATGAAAATTTCAGTAATAGAGCTCGGACTAATCTATGGCATTAGGGCCGAGGACAAAGAGGGCGTCACTCATATTGAGGTAGACATGACCCTAACTAGCCCCGGCTGCCCAATAGCTCCTGAATTGATGGCTGCGGTCCATAGGGCTACCGAGCAGACAGAAGGAGTTGGCTCGGTACATGTCAACCTGACATTCTCCCCTCTTTGGGACCCAAGAAAACATGCATCAGAGGATGCCAGAATAGATATGGGTATTTTCTGAAATTCAATGTTGCATCTCAGTAGCTCTGACAGTATTTGACATCAGCATTGCGATAGTCATCGGCCCCACTCCTCCTGGTACGGGAGACAGGGCACCTGCAATATCCAGGGCATCAGGATGAACGTCCCCAGTCAGATAGTACCCCTTCTCTGAATTATCAGTCACCCGATTGATGCCAACATCGATAACAGTCGCCCCCGGCTTTACCCACTCTGCAGTGATCATGTTCGGACTTCCCACGGCGGCAACTATCAAATCTGCATCTCGACACAAATCAGCCATACCGGCAGTTCTCGAATGAGCTATTGTGACCGTTGCATCCACTCCTCTCTGTGCTAGTAGGATGGACAGGGGCATTCCAACTATTCTACTACGTCCTATGACAACAGCTCTCTTGCCACTCAAATCTAATTTTGCTCTTTCGAGCATTCGCATTACTCCCGCGGGGGTACAGGGAAGCAACCCGCTTGCATCTCCTTGAACCAGTCTTCCTAGATTTTGCGCATGGAAGCCGTCAACATCCTTGATTGGATCGATAAGATCGGTGATTGATATCTCATCCATCCCTGAAGGAAGTGGAGACTGGACAAGGACTCCGTTGATTTCAGGATCTTCATTGAGGCTCTTTACTGTTGAAACAACTTCTTCGTAATCGGCGTTGTAGGCTACATCCACACGCACGCTTCTGATTCCTAGCCGTGCACAAGCACGTTCCTTCGCACCGACATAGACGTGAGAAGCTGGGTCATCACCGACTATTACGACTGCAAGACAGGGAGTCACGCCATTTTTCGATAAATCATTAATACGTCTCCGTAGCTCTTCCTCAATTTCACGGGCTATTTCTTTCCCATCAAGAACTACCGCAGTCATGTAACGCCGTCTGGCTCTCGCCCTTTGACCTTGACGTATTTTGGAGCCCCAGGAGGGAGTCGAACCCCCGACCGTCTGATTACAAATCAGATGCTCTACCAGGCTGAGCTACTGAG